>ENA-OQDC01000414-OQDC01000414.1-human-gut-metagenome-genome-assembly--contig:-NODE-414-length-31075-cov-5.776916_pt1 | contig 31075 bp, 28 predicted proteins | sample MGYA00242770_ERZ504601 | MGnify/ENA primary metagenome ERZ504601 (study PRJEB26092, sample SAMD00036305) | human gut metagenome | host: Homo sapiens | study: EMG produced TPA metagenomics assembly of...
GGGAAAAACCCTCACTTCGTGAACTGGAACAGCAGATAAGACGGGATATTGAGGACGGTATCGACAGCACAGGCAAGAAAATGACGCTTTGCCAACTCTACGCCAAACAGAACGCACAGAGGGCAAATGTGAAGAAAAGCACACAGAAACAACGGGAACAACTCATGCGGTTATTGAAAGAGGACAAGTTAGGTGCTAGGAGCATTGATACGATAAAACCCTCTGACGCTAAAGAATGGGCGTTACGCATGAAAGACAAAGGCTTTTCCTATAACACTATTAACAACCATAAACGCTCGTTAAAAGCGTCATTCTATATCGCCATACAAGACGATTGTGTAAGGAAAAACCCTTTTAATTTCAAGTTAAGTGAAATCATAGAAAATGATACCAAAGAGAAAGTAGCATTGACAGAGGAACAGGAACAAGCCTTACTGTCATTCATCAAGACGGATAACGTGTATCACAAGTATTATGATGATGTGCTGATACTGTTAAAGACAGGACTTCGTATCTCGGAACTGTGCGGACTGACAGTAGCCGATATTGATTTCAAGAATGAGGTTGTGGTTATCGACCACCAGTTATTAAAGAGCAAGGAACAGGGCTATTATATTGAAACGCCTAAGACAAAGAGTGGAACAAGGCAAGTGCCATTAAGCAGAGAAACGATACAGGCATTTCAACGGGTCATAAGGAAACGCACAAAAGGGAAACTGATAGAGATAGACGGATACAAAGATTTTCTGTTCGTCAATCCGAAAGGCAATCCTAAAGTTGCGATTGATTACAACGCCTTATTTGTCCGTATGGTAAAGAAATATAACAAACACCACAAGGATAACCCCTTGCCACATATCACACCACATACGCTACGCCATACGTTCTGCACAAGACTGGCAAGCAAGAACATGAACCCGAAAGATTTACAGTATATCATGGGACATTCAAACATCAGTATCACAATGAACTGGTATGCTCATGCGTCCATAGATACCGCAAAATCAGAGATTCAGCGTCTAATCGCATAAGAAGTATTTACCACGATTTTAACCACGCTTGATAGCGAAAATATAAGAAGATAGACCTAGATATGTGAGGTTTACCACAAAAGCAAAATGCCCGTAGAGCCTATAAAATAAGGCTTTGCGGACATTTAAGAAGATATAAAAAGATAGTCAAAAAGACATATATGATTTCTATGAAATGATTGGGATAATTATACCATGATTTGTGTGGCAACAGTTGCTTGTGGCCATGAATACCCGGTTTTCTGGCCATGAATTTTTCGAAATACTCTTTATAACAATTTCTTTTGCCTATTTTGGCGTCTACAAAACCTGAAATTGGAATTGTGAATCTTCTACAACTCTTTCATCTTCCCAAGGATCTCCTGATAAAATGCATACTGATTTCCGCTATTCTTCAAATCCTCTAGTATTACACCATCTTTCAACAGAATTAACCGACTGCAATAGCTTGCCATCTGCGGATCATGCGTTACCATGACAATTGTCTTCTTATATTCCGATGAAATCTTATTCAATGCATCGATTACAATCTTTCCTGACTTTGAGTCCAAATTTCCGGTCGGCTCATCAGCAAGTATCAGATCAGGATTATTGATTAACGCACGACATATGGCAACTCTCTGCTTTTCACCACCGGATAATTCATAAGGGTTTTTCTTTAACAGATGTTCTATCTGAAATTGTTCTGTATATTTCTTTGCTTCTGCAATCATCTTATTAATATTCTGTTTGCTTATGATCATCGGCAGCATGATATTCTCTTCCACTGAGAGGCTGTCCATCAGATAAAAGTCCTGAAAAATAAATCCTATCTTGCTGTTCCGGATATCCGCAAGCTTGTCCCCGTACAGTTCACTGGTATCTTCTCCCATAAATTTAATTGTTCCATCCGTCGGTTTATCAATCATTCCGAGTGTCTTAAGCAACGTTGTCTTACCACATCCGGATTTTCCCATGATTCCAACAAATTCACCTTCCGCAACTTGAAAGCTGATTCCTTTTAACACTTTTACGTCTTCTTCACTTTCTTTTATTACGGATTTTCTATAGCTTCTTATTAAATTTTCGACCTGTAATACATTCATTTTCGTTTCTCCTGCCTTTCAACATTCTTCCTAGCATACCGTGTAACTATTCTCTGTAAGATATAATGCATAAACCAATATAGACATAAAATAACAAGCCAATAAATCCATATTTTATATCCATATATAACCCCTCTTTCTGACTCAATATGAATATTCATTATCATATATGCTGCTGACAAAATTGTCGCCATTATTAATGAAATCCATGATAATATTTGTATCTCTACATCAAAAATTTTTTTCCAGATTTTTTCATGAATTCCCATACATTGTAAAAATTCTTTTTCTTTCCGATAGTATTGTAAATCTGAAAGTCCGCCTTTAATTGCTGAAACAAAAATTGAACTGATAAGTAATGCAATGATAATGAATATTTTATTTGTAATTTTGAAAATGTCTCCTTTTTTTACTGTTTTGAGAAATTCATCTGTAATATACAATGTGCTTTGTGGTGTAACTGTTAATTCAAAATCATTCGGTCCATGAATTTTCGCATACTTCTTTATTTTGGCTGTTGCCTTTTCTTTACTTTCATTTGGAAATGCAAATAACGTCAATGTATTAGGTTCATATTCTTTTTTTGATAATATTTTATATTGCCTAGAAAAATATTTATTAGAAAATACAACCACATTTTCTGCTTCGTCATTCATCTTATAATATCCGAATAAATTTCCAGTTACGGTTTCCCTGATTTTATATAGGTGATCCGTGTCATGATTTGGTAGTGGATGATTAGACGATGGATCCACATATTTTTTTAATTTGTTTATATAACTTCCCATTGCAAGCCATGTAAATCCATTGCGTCCATATTCAAATCCGCCTCTTGTCACATTTGCACCAGAATGATTTTTATATTCATTTACAATATATATAATTTCTCATTTTTTAGGTCTGCAGATTTGCCTGTCAATTTTTTATATGTATTTTCCGAAATACCAATTAATTCATTTCCATAGCTGCTTACCCTGATCATTGGAATATTTTCATATTTACCATTGTAAGAATGACTTAACGTTTCACTGAAAGATATATCGCCCTTTTCCCCACGGTTCATCCATATTGCCTGATATGGATAATATTTCTCATGACCATTTATTGGAAGTAATTCGCATACATTCGCAGTGCAATAACTTAATGCTATAAAATGAAGAGAAAGAAACATCAGCAAAACCAATACATTCGTCTGATACTTACTATACAATTGATTGAGTTTTAATAAATTTTTCAGGTAGAATTTCAAATGACTATGAATGATTTCTAAGAGTATTCCACCTCCAAAAATCAATATCAAAAAACCTCCCATAATCCATTCCACATGAGAAAGGAGATATCCAGTAAAAGTATTACTGGGGTAACTCCAATAACCCAAAATTAATAATCCCCCACCAATTACAATGCAAATACTCCAATAAATACTTTTAGGCCTTTTCTCTTTTATTTCATTTCCTGCTATCATTCGGCTGATACCACTATTATCGGCCCAGATTAAGAGGACGAAGACTACTGCAAGCATGATGAAAAAGCTGATTTTACATGTATTAAAATATATTTCCGTGCCAACTGAACACAAAGAAATATATGTGGGGAAAAGCTTGTGCCAAATCTGTTGGATTAAATACAATATTCCTCTTCCGATACCTAAACCTATTAAAAGGGAAACCATCCATCCCGCCAGATATTCCGAAAAAACAAATACGTATAACTTTTGTTTTTTCATTCCCAAAATATAAAACAAACTATAATCTGCTATTCTTTTCTTAATATAATTCAGCATCGAATAAACCATTAAAGCAGTAGAAAATATAGTTATCACGCTGACCGAAATAATAATTTCTTCCAATGTATCCTCTAACATTACGGAATTTGCAGACATATTTTTTACAATAGAATACAAACCCCAAAATACAAAAAATTCTGTTACACCCATCATATTTCCTATAAAAAAGGCAACATAGTTTTTAAAATTACTTCGGAAATTTTTATAGATTATTTTTGTTAACATTTGCATTCCCCCACCTTATTTGATAATCTGTATTCAGCTACTTTGTTCCACATACTAGTACGCTTCTACTTTACACCACATAGTAGTTATTGTCAATTCGATTACTTATCTATTGTCATGTTTTCTGGCTATGTTATAATATTGGTAAATAGATTAGAAAATATCAGGTGATGCAATGTATGATAAATCTCAATTAATGCGTGGAACATTAGAAGGATGTATTTTAAAAAATATTATCCAAAAATACATCTTATGGTTATGAAATTGTTACAACTCTTCTGGGTTATGGATTTAAAGATATAAAAAGAAGGAACCATTTATCCATTATTGGTTCGTCTTGAAAAGAAAGGAATTATTACTTCTGAGATGCGCCCCTCTCCACTAGGTCCAAGCAGAAAATATTATTCCATTACACCAGATGGAGTAGAATATTTGAACGAATTTAAAACAAACTGGAAACAGATATCCCAATCTGTAAACCAGGTATTTGATACGGAGGTATAAAATCATGTTGAATAAAAAAGATCAAAAAATAATACGGCAAATGATGCGCCATATCCGTACCTTTCCTTTGTTAGATTCTGAAATTAGGCAATTTGAACGGGATCTTACTGGAATGGCTCTTGAAGCCGAAAAACGCAGGGAGGATTTTGAAGAAATTTTAGATATGACTCCAACGGAATTTTGTGATGAACTGCTCTGCTCTATTGGCGGCAGAAAAACTCCAGGTGGACGTCGTCTGTTAAAAGGTGCTGGGATTTATTATCAGCTAACGGGACTTATTGGAACGGCGCTTCTTTCTTTGGTTTTCTTAATTTCCTTATTTTTGACGATTGTGATTCCTTCGGAACTGGGATTGGAAGGGGTAATTCTTCTATTTGTTGCAATAATCGGTCTGATATTCTTTGGGGCATTTTTATTATTTGGAAATATCGCCGAATGCAATTGTGGCGCAACCGAAAAATCTGCACAGCTCGTGAATAATGGGAAGATTTTGTTAGTAACTGCAGTTATCTTCGATATCGTAGTTACTCTTTATATGATTTTTAATGCTGGAGCGTCTGTAGGACATTTTAATTATAAGCTTCTGCTTCTTATGCAGGTTATTATCTTTTTCTCCTGTTATATGCCGGCAATTCTGTATATTATCGGTGCGAAGAGGAATCTGCCACGAGAGTACGTTTTAAATGAGCTATAGTAATACCTAATTATATGTAGAAAAGTCAGGAAGATTAAATATAATCAACCTGACTTTTTTATCAAAGATTATGATCAGTTTCTCTCTTTTCCTACTGGGCAAGCCCTCGCGAATTGCTTTCATGCAATTTGGTCAAAAAGAAAGACCCTGTATAAAACAGAGCCTCTGGCATTTTCTTTTGAGAGTCTGCATTCTCTAGCCATCAACCGACTGCAATAACTTAATTAATTGCAAAGAATATGATGGCACAAACAAGTATTGGAATCATACCAATCACACTGAATATAATGCTTAATAACTTATATACTTTGGTATCGTAGCCCGGAATATACGACTTCTTTGGATTGTCTGGATTATATCGTATCTCGATTTTTGCCCCCTTCTGTGGGACATGATGTGATAGATATGCACCAGTATTCGTATATAGGACATTGTTAACTTCGTACTCGTATAATGGATAGAAACTCAGACTGTCCCCGGAATTTTTAGCCAAAATATCCTTCACTGTTGCAACTGTTGTAACTGTGCATCTCGTTGTTTTACTCCTGTTAATAAATCCTAAGATAAAGGCCGGTATCAGAAAACAAATTCCCAACCCGCATAATGTGAAAGCTAATCCAGGTTCCATATATATGCCTCTCTTGTCATCTTTCTGTATGACACTAATTCAATACATAATTTCTGGTCGTAATTCCACTGACTCTTCCCTTGGCATTGACAAGCACTGCCTTAAAGATAGTTTCGCCTTCCGGCATCTCTACCGGTCCGGTGTATTTCGTGGATGAAGTTGTCGGTTCTGACTTATCGGTTGTATAATATGCCGTATATCCATCCGGTACTTTAATCTCAATCTCCTGGGCACTGCTGTACTGTCCGGTTGACGGAGATACTGCCGGTGCATCCTCAATTGGGAGTTCTACGGTATATGATTTCCTTACAGGGAGACTTGGAATGCCGGCTTTATTTACCGCAATTGCATAGATAGTTGTGTCACCTTCTTCAATCTGGATCGGTCCGGTATACTTGCGGCTTCCTGTTGTTGGTTTTTTTCTTATTCTTTGTGTAATAAATTTTACATCCGGATGCTGCTGTCAGCTTTAACTGCTGGACATCATCATAATCTTCTCCGTCATCCAGACTGAATTTCGGAGTTTTTACTATATATTCCGGAAGTGCGTCTGATATCGAAGAATCAGCTTCATCCAGAAGTTCCGGAATCTTCTCTTTTTGATCAGAACGAATATAGAATTTGATACATGCACGGTATAATTCTATATTCTCCCCCTGCTTTTTCAGTGCAGATGTAAATAAACGTTCTGCTTTATCTGCATTATCCTGTGCCTGATATACCTTGGAAAGGCCGGTATAGGCTTCTGGTCTGGTATCATCTTTTGCCAGTGCGTTGCGGAAGCTGTCCTCGGCGGTCGTATAGTCATTCCGGCCAAGCGCCCGATTTCCTTTGTTCACTGCACCGATATACGATGTCAGGTAAGCAAATACGCCGACCACAGCTATGATCAGAAGCAAAAACAGGGCAAGTAATAAAGCACGTTTTTTCTTTTTCTTACGTCTTGCTTTCTGTCTTGCACGTTCACGGTTTCTACGCCTGCGTTCTTCTTCGCTCATCTGCCGGACGCCACTATGGCTGGTGTTCCGATTGCGGCCGGAAGCATTTCTTGCTGCTCCTGCAGTTCTTCCCGCATTTCTATTATTTCTATTTCGGGTTGAATGTGTCGTATATGAGTCATTGTATATATCTTCATCACCATCTATTGCACCTTTGATCTGTGCTGTAAGCATATCATCTAATGGGTTGTAGTCCGGAACAATGCGGACCTCTTTTCCACAATGTCTGCAATACAATTCCCCTTCAGGTATTCTCTGACCACAATACCTACATCTCATCTTATGCCATCCTCCTACTGTGAATACTATCTTTTATCCATTTTTCTCATTCAAATATTGTTCAAATTCTTCAGAAGACATCAGAACTTTCCGAGGTTTTGTCCCCTCTTCCGGTCCGACAGCCCCTGCCTCACATAACTGATCCATAATTCTTGCCGCACGGTTAAATCCTATCTTAAAAGCCCGTTGTAACATTCCGATGGATGCTTTTTCTTTTTCGATAATCAGTCTTCCTGCATCTGCAAAATATGCATCATTTTCATTATCATCATTTCCGCCTGCTCCGCCAAGTGGATTGCCGGTCGGAACCGTATTCATGTGAGTTTCTATTTCCTGATTATATGTAACATCTCCGTTGTGTTCGCACAGATATTCCACAACCTGCTGTACTTCCTTATCCGTCACAAAGGAACCCTGCACCCTGGCCGGTTTCTGATATCCGGATGGATAGAACAGCATATCACCTTTTCCGAGAAGCTTTTCTGCCCCGTTCATATCAATGATCGTTCTGGAATCGACTCCCGATGATACGGAAAATGCGATTCTGGAAGGCATATTTGCTTTGATCAATCCGGTGATAACATTCACAGATGGTCTCTGTGTTGCGAGCACCAGATGGATTCCGGCTGCTCTGGCAAGCTGTGCCAGACGGCAGATGGCTTCTTCCACATCTCCCGGAGCAACCATCATCAGATCGGCAAGCTCGTCGACGATGATAATGATCTGCGGCATCGGATCCAGCTTTTCCCCCTCTTCTGTCTGCACGCCGAGGCTTTTGATCTTCTCATTATATCCCTTCATATCGCGGACGTTATATTTGGCAAATGCCTGATAACGTCTGGACATCTCTCCCACTGCCCAGTTCAGTGCACCTGCCGCTTTTTTCGGGTCGGTGACAACCGGAATCAGCAGATGTGGAATGCCGTTATAGACACTCAGCTCTACGACCTTCGGATCGATCATGATCAGTTTTACTTCATCGGGATCCGCTTTGTATAACACACTCATGATCAGGGTGTTGATACATACGGATTTTCCGGAACCGGTCGCACCGGCGATCAGGACATGCGGCATCTTTGCAATATCCGCAACGACTGTCTTTCCTCCGATATCTTTACCGACGGCAAATGATATCTTGGAAGGGCTGTTCTGGAATTCCGGTGATTCCAGAAGGTCACGCAGCATAACTGCGCTGTTCTCTTTATTCGGGACTTCGATTCCTACTGCTGCTTTTCCAGGGATCGGAGCCTCAATACGGATATCTGCGGCTGCAAGATTCAGCTTGATATCATCGGCAAGTCCGACGATCTTGCTGACCTTAACACCCATTTCCGGCTGTAATTCATATCTGGTGACAGACGGACCACAGCTTACATTCGTAATCGTTACATTTACACCGAAGTTTTCCAGTGTCTGCTGTAACTTCATAGCTGTTTCACGTAAATGTGCATCCGACTCACCGCCGCCACGTTTTCCGTGCTGAAGCAGGGATAACGGCGGACATTTGTATGCCTTTTTCGGTTTTGTAGAATCGGCTGCAACACTGGCTGCAACATCCGCAACTTCATCTGCCATTCCTGCAGCACCCATCTTAGGATTTTTCCGCCGCGTTGGTTTTTCTTCCGGTGCTGTACCTGCTGCAGATTCTGCAGCGTTTTTAACAGGTTCCGTTCCTGCAACTGCCGTATCTGCCGTATCTGATGCTTCCGGTTCCGGATCCGCACGGTGAATGACAAATTCCGGTTTTTCCGGTCCTTTTGCTGTCTTTGGATCGATCGGAAGTTCTCTTACTTCCGGTGATTTCTTCGCAATAGAGGTATCAAAGGAAACCCCTTCTACATGTTTGTCTCTTCGTTTTTCCGTGCCGGAAGCTTCCGCTTCTGCCCGTTCTCTTTCACGTTGCGTCCGCTGTTCCATGCGTTCGCGTTTTCGTTCTTCTGCAAGTTCTTTGTGCCGTCTGGCATCTTCTCTTGCTCTCGCATATGCCTTATCACTACCGGCCTTTACACCTCTTAATGCTGACTTTCCGGTGATAATGACGAGACAAATGATCATAAAGATGATCGTAATAACATAAGTTCCTGCCACACCGATTGCAGGTGTCAGAACAGATGCTACAGATTTTCCGATCTTGCCGCCCATGTCATCGATAAGGTGTAACAATACTTCTGCAAGGATCAGAAGGATCACGCCGATCAGACTCTTGACATATGCATTGCGGTTGTCTTTATTCGATATCAGAAATGATACAAGTCCGAACAGGATAAAAGGGATCACATACGCTGCAACGCCAAAGACATTCCATAAAAATCCAGATATCGCATCTCCTAAGAATCCTGCAATGCCAAAATTACTGATCAGAAGAATAATGCTGACTGCAAGAGTTGTCCAGATCAGAATCTCATCTATCAGAAAACTATTACCGTTTCCGGTTGATTTCCGGCCGGCAGTTTTTCTTTTCCGGTTGTTTTTTTCGTTGTTTTTCTTGTTGTTTTTTTATTCGAAGACGGCTTTTTTGCTGTCGTATTCGTCTTTTTTCCAGTTGTTTTACTTTTGGTAGACTTTGCTGCCATTACAACTCCCCCTTATGATGGCAATACTAATTATAATTATAGCATTTAGGGGTTTTGATGTCATTACACATTTTCGTTCGTTTTTTTATTTCTTTCATTGATCATTTCGTGCAATTTATTCAATGCGTCTTTTAATCCGCCGACTTCATTGATGAGTCCTTCGTGTACCGCATCTTTTCCTTCCAGCAATGTCCCGACATCTTTTACCAGTTCTGTCGGATTTAACATCAGGGTCTCGATCCGCTCCTGTGTCATAGACGAGTGATCTGCCAGGAATCTGGTGATCCTGTCCTGTGTTCTCAGCATATTATCCAGGCTTTGTTGTACACCGATAAACATCCCGTTCGAGCGCACCGGATGAATGACCATTGTCCCGCTTGGCACAATAAAGGAATAGTCCGCAGATACGGCAAGCGGGCCTCCGATGGAATGACTTCCTCCAAGAACCAGTGACACAGACGGTTTACTGAGTGAGGCGATCATTTCTGCAATGGAGAGTCCTGCTTCCACATCGCCGCCAAGTGTATTCAGAAGAATTAGTAATCCGTCGATCTCATTGCTGTCTTCGACTTCCGCAAGCAAAGGAAGTAAGTGCTCGTATTTGGTTGCCTTGGTGTTTCCCGATACTGCTTCATGGCCTTCAATCTCTCCTACAATAGTAAGTAATTTGATCCGGTGGCTGTCCCTGCTGTTCTCAAGATTGGCGCTTCCTGTTTCTTTCAGTTCTTCAGTCGGTTCCGCACTTTTTTCTTTTTCCTTTTTCTCTTCACTCATAAAAAATACCTCCATACTTTTTTCTTAGTATGGAGGTATCGGATTCTTTTTATTCATCCCAGTTATGATATACATCCTGAACGTCATCGTCATCATCCAGCATATCCAGAGTTTTCTGAATATTGGCGATATCTTTTGCGTCTGTCAGTTCTACATATGTCTGAGGAATCATTGTTACTTCAGCAGATGCCATAGGAATTCCTGCTTCTTCCATTGCAAGACGGACTGCACTAAAATCGTCCGGATCAGTCAATACTTCAAAGCTGTCTTCCTCTTCTACAAAATCTTCGGCTCCTGCATCGAGTACCTGCATCATCAGCTCATCGGCATCGCCTTCGTATTCTTCTTTATCGATTACGATCTGACCTTTCTTATCGAACATGAATGATACACATCCAGGTGTTCCTACATTACCGTTTCCCTTTGTAAATGCGTTCTTTACGTTAGATGCTGTACGGTTCTTGTTATCTGTAAGAGTCTCTACGATGATAGCTGTACCGTTCGGTCCATAGCCTTCGTATGTAATGTGCTCATAGTTTGCCGCACTCATATCTCCGGATGCACGTTTGATATTTCTTTCGATGGTATCATTCGGCATGTTATTAGATTTTGCTTTTGCAATTACGTCACGTAATCTGCTGTTGTTAGAAGGATCAGAACTTCCGCCTTCTTTTACAGCTACTGCAATCTCTTTACCGATCTTTGTAAAAATCTTTCCTTTTGCAGCATCATTTTTCTCTTTCTTATGCTTAATATTGGCAAATTTTGAATGTCCTGACATGTCTTTTACCTCTCTTTATCTATTTGTTTTTATCTTTTTTTGAAAACTTGTATTATTACACACGTTGTCTATTCTATCACGCTTCGAAATCTTTTTCAATCTTAACTGTCTGAATTATATTATTATCGATCTGTAATACCGTGAAACGATAGCCGTCATAGTCAACAACACAGGTTTCGTCTTCTCCGGGGATGTGTTCCAGTTTATCGATCAGAAATCCATTCAGTGTCTCATAATCTTCTTTGTCAAATGTTACCGGAATCAGATCTTCCAGATCCTCCAGTTCAGTCAGACCATTGACAATCATACTTCCGTCATTCTGTTTTTTGATCATTTCGTCTTCTTCATCATATTCATCCAGAATATTTCCGACGATCTCTTCCAGGATATCTTCCATTGCGACAAGGCCGGAAGTCTGTCCGTATTCGTCCAGCACAACGACCATATGATTTTTAGCCGCCTGCATTTCTTTGAAAAGAGTATCAATGCTCTTTGTTTCAGGAATATATGTAACCGGACGGAGGTATTCCTCCAGATTTTTTACCGGACATTGCCGTTTTGACTTGTCCAGATAGCCGGACGTTGCATCTCTCAGATGAATGATCCCGATGATCTCATCGATATCTTCCTGATAGACCGGAAATCTTGAAAAGCGTTCATCCAGCATGAATTGCAAAGCCTCTTCCAGTGACCAGTCTCCATCGATTGCTACAATATTTTTTCGGTGGGTCATAATATCCTTTGCATCCTTATCCATATAACGGAAAATATTGCGGATCAGACCTGCCGCTTCTTTCTGCATCTCTTCGTCCATTTCATCTTCGTGAAATATCTGTTTCATTCGTTGGAATAAACTTCCCTCTTCCATAATTAATTATCCTTAACTCCTTCTCTATGTATGAAGCTCGAAACTGATTCGAATTGCTTCATCAACCTTGTTCATTATCTCTTCGTCCAGATGACATACCAGATCCTTAAGTCTCTGCTTATCGATCGTACGGATCTGTTCCAGTAAAACCACGGAATTTCTGACAATATGATACCTTCTTGCGTCAATTTCCACATGTGTCGGTAATTTTGCTTTGTTCATCCTTGAGGTGATCGCCGCACAGATGACGGTCGGGCTATGCCTGTTGCCAACATCATTCTGTATGATCAGGACTGGACGAATTCCACCCTGTTCCGATCCGACTACCGGACTTAAATCCGCATAATAAATATCTCCTCGTTTCACCTGCACCTTGCTTCACACTCCGATTCTTAAGATATACTAAGTATTTCCCTTTTTCTCGGATGTATTCTGCAAAATTTCAAGAACACACGGCCATTTAAAAACTGTCGACCTGTTCTACGACTTCTCCATGCCGGATGTATTCTCTCGGAATACGTTTATTTAACACACACACAAATTCATAATTAAATCTACCAGAAAGTTCTCCCAGTTTATCAACAGAAAGGAACTCTTTTCCATCACGTCCGAAGATGACAACCTTATCTCCGAATTCTACATCTTCAATTGCCGTTACATCAACCATGAACTGATCCATGCATACACGACCGATGATCGGTGCTTTTTGTCCGTGGATCAGGACGTAGCCTTTATTGGACAGACTTCTTGGATACCCGTCTCCGTATCCGACCGGAATCGTCGCCACCTTTGTCGGACGTGTTGTGATATAAGTTCCTCCATAACTTACCGGCTTTCCTTCCGTCAGCCATTTTACATGTGCAACATGGCTGATCAGTTCCATTGCAGGTTTTAATGGTACTTTATCTTTTTCCACCTCATCGGACGGATACATTCCATATGTTGTAATTCCCGCACGCACAATATCCATATTGGCTTCTTCCAGATCAATGATGCCGGCACTGTTGGAACAATGATAATACGTGAATGTAACGTTACGCTTTTTCAATTCCTCTTTCATCCAGAGGTATTTCTCCAACTGTTCTTTTGTAAATGTCTTATCTTCTTCATCGGATTTGGCAAAATGCGTGAACATACCTTCCATTACCAGATTCGGCAGCTTGCTGATTCTGGCGATCTCATCTGCATTTTCCTTCGTAATCTGGAAACCAAGTCTTGCCATTCCTGTATCAAGCTTAATATGGACATAGACGTTACATCCCATAGCTTCGGCAAGCTCAGATACTTCTTTTGCCATCTCATAGCTGTAAACGGTCATACGTACCTCGTTACGGATCATTACATCCCACTGATCAGGGAAAATACATCCCAGTACCAGTACTGGCTTTTTCAGGCATGCATCCTTGATCAGTATCGCCTCGTCCAATGTGGCAACGGCATATCCCCAGATGTAATCCATCGGCTCCAAAAGTTTTGCAATCTGGACAGCCCCGTGCCCATAACCATCCATTTTGATGACTGCCATCATCTGGGTATTCTTATGAATATTTTTTTCATCATTTCTATATTATATTCAACCGCATCTAAATTGACTCTGGCTAAAACTCTTGTATATTGCTTCACTGTTATTCTTCCTCCAGTTTCATTAATGCTTTACTGATATATTCTATCAGATCTCTCGCCATTACACTATATACGCCTTTTTCAAATTTTGCAAGGTCACCGGACAATCCATGTATATATGTGCCTAATTCTGCAGCATCTTCCGCTTCTTTTCCCTGCACCATCCATCCGGAGATCACGCCGGCGAGAACATCTCCCGATCCGGCTTTTGCCATCGCACTGTTTCCGGTAAGGTTCATACGTATACCTTTCTCTTCGCTTGCGATCAGAGTTCTTGAATCTTTCAATACACAGGTAATCCGGTATCTTGAAATAAAATCTTTCAGGATCTGGATCCTGTCTGCTTTCAGTTCCTCTACAGGAGTGCCTGTAAGTCTTGACATTTCTTTCATATGCGGTGTGATCACAAATCTGCGCTCGGCCATCTGATTCAGATAATTTTTATTTTCTGCAAGAAGATTCAGTCCGTCTGCATCGATCAGACACGGTACTTTTACATATTCAATCACGGTTTTTAATATTTTTTCGGAAAGCCTGCTCATTCCAAGACCTGAACCGATACATACGCTATCTGCCCATGTAAGAAGTGATAACAGTTCTTCTTTATTATATTCCTCGTATGTTGTGATAATTGCTTCCGGAAGGAGTGTCTGTAAGATTTCCCGATTATCCGAGGAAGTGTATATTCTCACCAGCCCTGCCCCTGTCATGTAAGCGGCATGCGCATTCAGATAAGCGGCTCCGGCCATTCCTTTGTTTCCGGCAATCACAAGGAGTCTTCCGTACGTGCCTTTATTTGAATCTTCCGGTCTGTCTGGCAGCATCTTCCGGTAGATATCTTTTCCGGCTGTCCGGACTATTTCCTGATCCTCACAGATAGAATCTGTAGAAATGCCGATATCCGGCACGATAACCCTGCCGGCCATATTTCTGCCCTGTGACAGTTCCAGACCAATCTTTTTTAACTGGAATGTCACTGTATAGTCCGCTTTGAAAGCGCAGCCCAGGATACAGCCTGTTGTGGCAGAAAGTCCGGACGGGATATCTACCGCAAATTTTGTTCCCCTCATCCGGTTCATCTGTTCGATCACCTGACGATATCTGCCCTCTACTTTACGGCTCAAACCCACTCCAAAGACAGCATCTATGACCACACTATAGGAGTCTTCCTGCGGCATTCCATAAGTAATCTTCCCGCCGCATTCCTGTAAGCGGTGCATCTGTTCCTGTGTTTCCTCGGTATAATGCTCCGGGTTTCCCACACAAAATGTCTCTACGGAGTATCTGTTATTTTGTAAAATGCGGGCAATTGCGAAACCGTCCCCTCCATTATTACCCGAACCACAGACAACGCAGACATGCGAAAGATCAACCTTTTCATCTTCTAATACCTGTACACACGCCTGCGCCGCATGTTCCATCAATTCCAGGAAGGAACCCCTAATTTTTGAATTGTATACTGATCTGCTGCTTTCATCTGTGCTGCATTCACCCAAAGCTGCATCCAATCATCTCCCATCAAGTCCTGCTTTATACTTACCGCAACAAAAGAACGTGTAAAAATATGTCCATCTTCCGGACTACTCCTACACGCCTTTTTCTTTTATAATAATTTACTTATGATCCTCTTTGTAACGACTGATATTGTATGACAGCTGCATCAGGCTTTCTGACAGATGTACATTCTCGACAACAATATTATCCGGAAGATTCAGATCTGTGTGCGCAAAGTTCCAAATTGCACGCACTCCGTTATCAACCAGCATATTCGCCACTTCAATTGCTTTCTCTTTTGGAATCGTCAGCACTGCAATATCAATATTATTGTTCTGTACAAATGCTTTCAGGTCATCCATCATGCGGATCGGTACGCCTCGGATAGAGACACCCTGAAGTCTTGGGTTTACATCAAAGATTCCCTTCAGGATAAATCCACGGTTCTCAAAAGCTGCATAATTTGCCAGTGCCTGTCCAAGATTACCGGCACCGATGATAATGATATTATGATCTTCTTCCAATCCTAAAATTTTTCCGATCTCTGTGTATAAATACTTTACGTTATAACCATATCCCTGCTGGCCGAATCCGCCAAAGTTATTCAGATCCTGACGGATCTGTGATGCAGTTACCTTCATACGCTTACTCAGATCGTTCGAAGATATACGCTCTACACCATTTTCCAGCAGTTCACCCAAATATCTGTAATACCTCGGCAATCTACGAATGACTGCACGAGAAATCTCTCTTTCTTCCACTATATTCACCCTTCCAATCATAGTCTGAAATAATTATATAAAATTGAAAGATTATTGTCAAACTATTGTTGAATTTTATACAATTTCCGTTATAATAAAATAGCATGTGCAAATGCATTTTACGAATACGAATGTATCAATTATCCACAACGCAGGAGGAAATATATGATATTAGCATGTCACGGGATCCAGAAATCTTTCGGTGAACACCTCATCGTCAGAGATGGATCCTTCCATATAGAAGATCACGAAAAAGCAGCTCTTGTCGGACCGAACGGTGCCGGTAAGTCTACTCTGCTCAAAATGATTGTAGGCGAATCAGCCCCGGATGACGGCAACGTCATTCTGACAAAAGGTAAGACGCTTGGCTATCTTGCCCAGCATCAGGAGATGCAAAGCGGTAATACGATCTACGAAGAAGTCCGCACCGCAAAGGCCGATATAATCGCTATGGAGCGCCGTATCCGCGAGATCGAGATGGAACTTAAGCATCTCTCCGGTGACGCTCTGAACGACCGTCTGGAAACTTACAACCGCCTTATGGCCACTTTTGAACGTGAGAATGGCTATTCTTGTGAAAGTGAGATCACCGGTGTGTTAAAGGGACTTGGATTTACGGAAAATGATTTCACCAAACCGGTCGACACTCTCTCCGGAGGACAGAAAACCCGTGTATCTCTTGGCAAGCTTCTGTTAACGAAACCAGACATTTTGCTTCTTGATGAGCCAACCAACCATCTGGATCTGAATTCCATTGCATGGCTTGAAACCTATCTTCTAAACTACCAGGGAGCTGTGCTGATCGTGTCTCACGACCGTTATTTTTTGAACAAAGTTGTCACGAAAGTTCTTGAAATCGAGCTTGGAGAACTTCGTACTTATATGGGAAACTACAGTGACTATGCAGCAAAGAAGCAGCAGCTTCGCGACATACGCCTGAAGGAGTATCTTAACCAGCAGCAGGAAATCAAGCATCAGGAGGCAGTTATCGAAAAGCTTCGTTCTTTCAACCGTGAAAAATCCATCAAACGTGCCGAAAGCCGTGAAAAGATGTTGGAAAAGATGCAGACCATCGAAAAACCGATAGAAGTTAATACAGATATACATCTGAAACTGGAACCATCCTGTGTAAGCGGCAATGATGTCCTGACTGTTGAACATTTAAGCAAATCTTTCCCCGGACAGGAGCTTTTTACAGACGTTAATCTCGAGATCAAACGTGGTGAACATGTTGCAGTAATCGGTGATAACGGGACAGGAAAGACTACGCTTCTTAAGATTTTAAACCGTGTGGTATCTGCCGATTCCGGTACTTATACACTTGGCTCCAATGTTAAGATCGGCTACTACGATCAGGAACATCATGTCCTTCATATGGAGAAAACAATTTTTGACGAGATTTCCGATGATTATCCGACTCTTACGAATACGGAAATCCGGAATGTGCTTGCAGCATTTCTTTTTACCGGTGATGATGTCTTCAAACAGATCAGTTCTTTGAGCGGTGGGGAACGCGGACGTGTATCTCTTGCGAAATTGATGCTCTCTGAAGCAAATTTCCTGATCCTCGACGAGCCGACCAACCATTTGGACATCGCATCCAAAGAAATCCTTGAGAATGCTTTGAATGATTATACCGGCACCGTACTTTATGTCTCTCATGACCGTTATTTCATCAATCAGACCGCTTCACGGATTCTGGATCTTGTCAATCATACATTTGTAAATTATATCGGAAATTATGACTATTATCTGGAGAAAAAAGAAGAACTCACTACCGCATATGCCGGAGCAGCTTCTACATCTTCATCCGTTTCAGATAACAGTACAGACAAGAATGTATCCGAGTCAAAACTCAGCTGGCAGGAGCAAAAGGAAGCCCAGGCAAGACTTCGCAAACGTCAGAATGAACTTAAAAAGACGGAAGAACGTATCGGCGAACTGGAAGACCGTGACGGTGAGATCGATGCCCTGATGGTTCAGGAAGAGATCTTCACCAACTCTGTAAAATGCCAGGAACTCGCAAAAGAAAAAGCCGCCATAGCGGAAGAATTAGAAGAATTATATATGAAATGGGAGGAATTAGCGGAAGACGCTTAATTTATACGCTGTTCATTCATACATAAAAACACCATACACTGTGATCTGTCAAATTCATTCGGGAATTTTCACATTGTATGGTGTTTTTGTCATATATTATCTACTTTAATTTCTCGGCAATTGCCTTAATAAATCCCTCGCTGTTCAATACAGTTGGATTTTCCAGTGTCGTGATCAATGCCAGGTCTTTTGTCATCTTACCTTCTTCAATGGTATCGATGGTTGCTTTTTCAAGCTTATCTGCGAACGCTGTCAATTCGGAATTTCCATCCATCTCACCACGTTTTCTGAGAGCACCTGTCCATGCAAAAATCGTAGCTACAGAGTTTGTAGAGGTCTCTTCTCCTTTCAGATGCTTGTAATAATGACGTTGTACCGTTCCATGAGCTGCCTCATATTCATAATTTCCATCCGGTGATACCAGAACAGATGTCATCATCGCAAGAGAACCGAATGCGGAAGAAACCATATCACTCATTACATCTCCGTCATAGTTCTTACATGCCCAGATATATCCGCCTTCTGATTTCATAACCCTTGCAACCGCATCATCGATCAAAGTATAGAAATATGTAATTCCGACTTCTTTGAACTTCTCGGCATAATCTTTGTCAAAGATTTCCTGGAAAATATCTTTGAATGTATGGTCATACTTCTTAGAGATCGTATCTTTTGTTGCAAACCACAGATCCTGCTTTGTATCCAATGCATAATTAAAGCAGCTTCTCGCAAAGCTTTCAATAGATCCGCATAAGTTATGCATTCCCTGTGCAACACCCGGTCCTGCATAGTTGTGTACCAGTTCTCTGGTCTCTGTGCCGTCTTCTGCCGTGTATACCAGTTCTACTTTTCCAGGTCCGGGAATCTTCATCTCTGTATTTTTATATACATCTCCATATGCATGTCTTGCAATAGTGATTGGTTTTTTCCAGTTTTTTACACATGGCTCAATGCCTTTTACAACGATCGGTGCACGAAATACAGTTCCGTCAAGTATTGCACGGATCGTTCCGTTCGGACTCTTCCACATTTCTTTCAGATCATACTCCTTCATACGTGCCGCATTCGGTGTGATTGTTGCACATTTTACGGCTACTTTATATTTCTTGGTCGCATTGGCTGCATCGATAGTCACCTGATCATTCGTCTCATTTCTGTGCTCCAGACCCAGATCATAATATTCTGTGTTCAGTTCAATATATGGCTCCAGAAGATCTTCTTTGATCATCTTCCAGAGGATTCTTGTCATCTCGTCTCCGTCCATCTCTACAATCGGTGTTGTCATTTTAATTTTTGCCATGGTATTTGTCTCCTTTCTATCTGTTCGCAGCATCTTTTATTATTCTTCCAGATGCAGATTTTCCATCACATGTAATATGTGTTCGTTTGCAAGCTGTTCTGCTGTTGCCGCATCTTTTGCCTTGATCGCTTCCAGTATTTCTCGGTGTTCTTCTATTGACTTTTCGGCACGCTCCGGTGCTTCAATAGACATCGTCCTGGCAAGCTGTACATACTTGTGAAAATCTGTTAATACATGTTCCAGTATCCTGCTGTTGGATGCCTCATACAATATCTTATGAAACTTACCATCCATTTCTGACATCTGTTCAATCTGTCCGGTTCCCTTCTTATGCAAATGAAATTCTGACAGAAGAATCACTTCTTCCAGTTCTTCAATCTGCGCATCCGTAATATATTTCGTTGCCCAGTTGGCACACAGCCCTTCCAGTTGCGAACGTATCTTATAGATATCTTTCACATCTTTTCTGGTAATGGCTGTCACATACGCACCTTTATTCGGAATGATCGTAACCAGTCCTTCTAACTCCAATTGTCTTAAGGCTTCTCTTACCGGTGTTCTGCTTACCCCCAATTCTTCACCGATTGTTACTTCCCTTAATTCTTCATGATCTTTATATACCCCATTCAGAATATCTTCCCGCAGATGCCGGAACACTCTTCCTCGTAAGGATCTGTCCTGATATTCTTCCATAAAAACACCCCAATTAAATCAAATCTATACCCAGTCTTTTGCAGTTCTGATCAATAACTGTGATCAGTTCATCATCTGTAAGAACGGTTACACGTCCTTCTTCGTACTGTTCATCTACCCAGTCTTTTACTGCGTTTACCAGTTCTGAATTCTTATCCACTTTCTTATCATCCGGAAGCTTAAAATATGTATTGATCCAGTGGGCAATACCTGCAAGTCCCGAAGTATTGGAAATTGCCACAAGCGGCGGACGGTTCAGGAATTTACCGGTATCGAATACATTATAAATCTCTTCGTTTTTCAAGAGTCCATCTGCATGGATTCCGGCTCTGGTCACATTAAAGTTCTTGCCAACGAATGGTGTCCTGGAAGGAATCCGGTAACCAATCTCTTTTTCATAATAATCTGCCATCTCTGTGATGACTGTTGTATCCATGCCATCCAGTGTACCGCGAAGCTGTGCATATTCGAATACCATCGCTTCCAGTGGTGTATTGCCGGTACGTTCCCCGATTCCGAAAAGCGAACAGTTTACACCACAAGCACCATATAACCATGCGGTTGAAGAGTTGCTGACTGCTTTGTAGAAATCATTGTGTCCGTGGAATTCGATCAGTTCACTCGGAACACCTGCATGTACACGCAGACCATAGATAATTCCCGGAATAGATCTTGGAATTACTGCTCCCGGATAATTTACTCCATATCCCATCGTATCACAGGCACGTATCTTAACCGGAATCTTATACTCATCCATCAGTTTCATCAGTTCCAGGCAGAACGGGATCACGAATCCGTAGATGTCGGAACGGGTGATATCTTCCAGATGACATCTCGGACTGATTCCTGTCTCAAGGCATTCTCTTACAATAGACAGATAATGCTCCATTGCCTCACGTCTGGTCATTTTTAATTTATAGAAAATATGATAGTCCGAACAGCTCACCAGAATACCTGTTTCTTTCATTCCAATCTCTTTTACCAGTTGGAAATCTTTCTTGCTTGCGCGGATCCAACTTGTTACTTCCGGAAATTTATAATCTCTTTCCATACATTTGTATACAGCATCTCTATCTTTTTTACTGTAAAGAAAGAATTCGCACTGTCTGATCTTTCCTTTTGGACCACCCAGACGATGGAAATAATCATATAATGTTATGATCTGCTCCGTACTGTATGGGGCACGTGACTGTTGACCATCCCGGAATGTTGTATCTGTAATCCAGATTTCATCCGGCATACAATGCGGAACAATTCGGTCATTGAATGCGATTTTCGGAATCTCATCATAATGGAACAGATTACGAAACACATTCGGCGTCTTTACATCTACCAACGGGTACATGTGTTCTTCCAGTTGCAATAAATTTGTATGATCATCCAGGTATACTTTCCTGTTTTCCATTCTTTCATCGCCTGCTTTCTAAAAATATTTTTTCGTAGTAAAGTACTAAATTCAACATGTATAATTGTATACAATGATACATGTGTTGTCAAGTATTATTATGGATATTTATTCAAAAAAAAATGATTATGGGATTTCCATAATCATTTTTTGAATAGTCGCTGAAAAAGTTCTCTGGTATCATATTAATAAAGCTTGGCATTGACTTCTCTAGGACTTAAGCCTTCGTCTTCTAACGCTTTCATAATCTGGTGCTTGTGTTCGGTTCCGAAGGCTTCCAGTGTGATTCGAAGTTCTACTGCTGCGTTTCGGTTGGTACTTACAAACTGGTTGTGTTCCAGTTTGATTACATTACCGTTTGCTTTGGCAATCGTAGATGCAACACGTACCAGTTCACCTGGTTTGTCAGGAAGCAGTACCGATACAGAGAAGATTCTGTCTCGCTGTATCAATCCATGCTGTACGATTGACGACATTGTGATCACATCCATATTTCCGCCGCTTAAGATAGATACGACTTTCTTTCCTTTCAGATCAAGCTGTCTGAGGGCTGCCACCGTCAGAAGTCCGGAATTTTCTACTATCATCTTATGATTTTCTACTACATCGAGGAATGCCCCAATCAAATCATCATCTGCAACGGTGATCACTTCATCAATATTTTTCTCTGCGTATGGGAATATCTTCTCTCCTACACGTTTCACAGCAGTACCATCTGCGATGGTGTTTGCACTGGAAAGTGTTACAGGATGTCTTTCCTTTAATGCTTCTGTCATACTTGCAGCAGCTGCCGGTTCTACACCGATTACTTTTACATTTGGATTCAGAAGTTTTGTAAGTGTAGATACACCTGTAATCAGTCCGCCGCCACCGATTGGTGCGAGGATATAATCTACATCCGGAAGTTCATCAAAGATTTCCATAGCGATACTGCCCTGTCCGGTTGCGACATCCAGATCATCGAACGGATGGACAAACGTATATCCGTTTTCTTCTGCTAATTTCATCGCATATGCGCAGGCATCATCATAGACATCCCCGTGTAATACAACTTCTGCACCATAACTCTTGGTACGGTTAACTTTGATCAGTGGAGTAACTGTCGGCATAACGACCGTTGCTTTGCAGCCAAATTTTTTTGCTGCATATGCTACGCCCTGTGCATGGTTACCGGCCGATGCTGTAACAAGACCTTTCTTTCTGTTTTCTCGCTCATTGTGCTGATTTTATAATATGCACCACGTACTTTGTAAGCACCCGTGTACTGCATATTTTCTGGTTTCAGATAGACTTCTGCACCTGTCTGGTTGCTTAAATATTCACTGTATACCAGCTTGGTTGGAAGGGTTACTTCTTTTACGATTTCACTCGCCTGCTTGAATTTTTCTAATGTTAACATCTCGTATTTCCTTCGCTTCCTCTTATTTGTTTTCTGAAACCTCTTCTGAAGTCTCATCATCTTTTGGTCTTTCGAATAACGCATTCACGAAATCATCCGCATCAAATTTCTGCAGATCATCAATGGTCTCTCCTACACCGATATATTTTACCGGAACGCCAAGTTCTGCATGGATTGCAACTGCGATACCGCCTTTTGCGGTTCCGTCCATCTTTGTCAGAACAATTCCTGTAATTTCTGCCACATCGTTGAATTCTTTTGCCTGCTGCAGAGCATTCTGCCCTGTTGTTGCATCCAGAACCACCAGCGTCTCTCTGTATGCCTCAGGAAATTCCCGGTCGATGATCTTATTCATCTTTCTGAGTTCTTCCATCAGATTCTTTTTATTATGCAGACGACCGGCTGTATCTATCATTAATACATCTGCGTGCCGTGCTTTTGCTGCCGCAACAGCATCAAACACTACCGATGCCGGGTCAGAGCCTTCCTGTCCGCCGATCAGCTCAGCCTGCGAACGGTTCGCCCATTCTTTTAACTGTTCTCCTGCTGCAGCACGGAATGTATCAGCCGCTGCAATTACCACTTTCTTATCCTCTGCACGGAGTTTTTCCGGCCAGCTTTCCGATCGTTGTAGTCTTTCCCACACCATTGACACCGATCACCATCACTACGGATGTGTGGTTTTCAAATTCATATGCCGTTTCCCCGATATCCATCTGTTCTTTGATACTTTCAATCAGAAGTTCCCGGCACTCCATCGGTTCTTTGATGTGTTTTTCTTTTACCTTTGCTTTCAGATCATCCAGAATATCATAGGTTGCCTGTACACCAAGGTCTCCCATGATCAGTACTTCCTCCAATTCCTCGTAAAAGTCATCATCGATACGGGAGAATCCGTGAAAGATGCTGTCCATTCCTGATACAATATTATCTCTGGTCTTGCCAAGACCGGCAACCAGTTTTTCAAAAAATCCCATACCTTCCTCCTATTTATCCAGTTCATTTTCCAGCAGGCTGACAGATACCAGTGTAGAGACACCTTTTTCCTGCATAGTAATACCATACAGTCTGTCTGCTGCGGTCATTGTTCCTCGTCGGTGTGTAATTACAATGAACTGCGTATATTTTGTTAATTTGTGCAAATATTGCGCAAAACGGTCTACGTTGTTATCATCAAGCGCCGCCTCTATCTCATCCAGCAGGCAGAATGGTGACGGTTTCAGATTCTGGATCGCAAAAAGAAGTGCTATCGCTGTCAATGCTTTTTCTCCACCGGACAACTGCATCATATTCTGCAGCTTCTTTCCAGGCGGCTGGGCAATAATCCGGATACCTGCTTCCAGAATATCCTCATCTTCCATAAGTTCCAGCGTTCCTTTTCCACCGCCGAACATCTCCTTGAATACCTGATCAAACTCTGCGGCAATTCTGGCAAACTGCTCTTTAAACTGCTTGCGCATGGCATTATCAAGTTCCTCGATGATCTGCTCCAGTGTTTCGGCTGCTTCAACCAGATCATCATGCTGTCCTTTCAGAAATTCATACCGTTCGGATACACTTTTATATTCTTCTATCGCATTGACATTGACATTTCCCAGTGCACGGATCTCACTTTTTAATTCCTGGATCCGTCTCTTCATATCTGCAAGATCGGTCAGATTCGGATTCCTAAGCTCTTTTGCATGATTCAGTGTGAGTTCATATTCTTCCCACATATAATTAATCTGCTTCTCGGAAGCTTCTTCGCAGCCTTCTTTCTGGCTTTCCAGACGGTAAACTTCTTTATCAAGTTCCGTCATATGTTTCGAGATCTCTTCACGTTTTTCAAAGAACGCTTTGTGACGTTTATTCAGTTCCATTCGTTCACTTTTTGAATGTTCGATCTGAAGTTTGATCTCTTCAAACAAATCTCCGGAATGATCAATTGTTGTTTTTAACTCGTGGATCTTCTCCTCTTTTTCGGTGATCTCCCTGGAATTGCCGCCTTTATTCTTTGTCAGCTCTTCCAATTCAGTCCGGAATTTATCGACCTCTTCGCAGATACGGGTAATATTTTCCGTGATAAATGTATATTTTTGCTCTAATCCTGCATATTCCAGATGAATCTGTTCTGATTTTCCGGTCTTAATACTCTCTTTTGTATGAACATCTTCCAGTTCTTTCTGCTCTTTCTCAATGGTGAGATTCAGGTCATTCTCCAGACTTTCGGATGTATCCAGCTCAATATTAATAGATTCCTGATTGTCCATGATCTCCGTGATCTGTGCATCGAGTTTCGCAGCTTCATTCCGCAGATTATCAAACTGCTGTCTGAAGCTTCTGATCCTGGCTGATGACTGATCTGCATTCATCTTCGCCGTATTCTGTACGACATATGCTTTCTGCAGTTCTGTACTGATTGCATCGGTCTTCTCATAATACCCTGCACGTTCTTCTTTCAGACCGGAGATCTGTTGTTCCATCTCCGTCATCTCCTGCTTAAGCTTCTGCACGGTCTTTTCAAATTCTTCGATTTCCCGTCGTCTGCTCAGAAGATTACTTGAGTTTTTAAATGCTCCACCAGTCATCGAACCACCTGGATTGATCAGCTCGCCTTCCAGTGTTACAATACGGATAGACTGGTGGTATTTCCTTGCAATCATTGTTGCATGATCAATATGATCTACTACCAGTGTTCTTCCCAGCAGATAATCTGCAAGGGTTTTATATTTGCTCTCCACCTGGATCAATTTGTTGGCTGTCCCGATAACTCCCGTTTCTTTCAGTACTTCCGGCCGGTTAATCCCGGAATTCGCACGGATCGACGTTAACGGCAGAAAGGTTGCACGTCCAAACTTATTCTTCTTCAGGAAATGAATCATTCGTTTTGCTGTATCCTCATCCTCCGTTACGATATTCTGGATATTTCCTCCAAGTGCAGTCTCAATAGCGATCTCATAGTCTTTTTCAACCTTCACGATATCTGCTACTACACCCAAAAGTCCCTGCTCCCGGTCCTTATTATCCATGACTTTACGAATACTGTTACCGTATCCGTCATACCGTTCCGTAATATTCTTTAATGATTCCAGTCTGGACTGTTCCCTGTGAAAAGCAGATTGTCCGATCTGCAGCTTCTGGGATTCTTTCGAAATCTTAGTCTGCAATTCCCTGATCCTGCGTTCATATTCTTTATTCTCGTCATTCAGTGAAATGATCTTGTCGGAAATAACTTTCAATTCCATTTGGAATTTATTCAGGCTCTCATTCTCTTCTGCGATCTCACTGTCATTTGCAAGGATTTCACGGTTAATCTGCGATTTTCTTACCTGGATCTGCTCCATCATTGTATCGAATTTCTGAATCTGAGCTTTCGTAGATGCTCTGTTATTCAGTATTTCCATAATATGATTCTTTTTTTCATCGACAGATCCGGTAATCTGAGCAATCTTCTCCTGCAATTCCGTCAGTTCATTTTTGATCTTATCTTCTTCTGACCGCTTTTCTTCCATCTGTTTTTCAATGGAATCTTTTTCCGTGTGAAGTTCTTTCAGCTGTCCTTCACGGACATCTATCTCCGAATCAATAACACCGGCACGCTGATCGAAGTGTTCATCATTCATCCGCGCACTGTGGATCTGTTCTTTTAACAATGCGATCTGGTTCTCTAACTGTTGCTTCAGAATGGTTGTCTCATTTAACTGACGGTTCGCTTTTTCAATGGAATCATCGATCACTTCCACCTGTTCTTCAATCGACTCATATTCTGTCTTTGTATCTGCATACTTTCTGGTTGCTTCTTCTAGTTCTCCTTTTGTAATACGCAGTTTTTCATCCAGATTCCGGATCTGATCCCGGATACGTTCCATTTCCAAAAGAAACATATTGATATCGTATGTTTTTAATTCTTCCTTCCGTTTCAGATACTCCCTCGCCTTTTCAGACTGACGTTCTAACGGCCCAACCTGCTTTTCCAACTCAGACAGAATATCATTGACACGGACCAGATTCTGGCGTTCGTCTTCCAGCTTTTTGACTGACATACTTTTTCTTCGTTTGAATTTGACAATTCCTGCCGCCTCATCAAAAAGTTCCCGCCTCTCATCCGGCTTACCACTTAAGATCTTATCAATCTGTCCCTGTCCGATAATCGAATACCCTTCTTTTCCGATACCTGTATCGTAGAAAAGTTCATTTACATCTTTTAATCTGCATGCTCTTCCATTGATCAGATATTCGCTTTCTCCGGAACGGTATAGCTTTCTTGCTACCGTAACTTCTTCGTAATCAACCGGAAGCTTATGGTCTGAATTGTCCAGAGTGATCGCCACCGATGCATAACTAAGCGGCTTTCTGTTCTCAGTACCGGAAAAAATAACATCCTGCATGTTGCCGCCTCTTAACTGCTTCACACGCTGTTCCCCAAGCACCCATCTGACCGCATCTGCTACGTTACTTTTTCCACTTCCGTTCGGACCGACAATGCCGGTGATTCCATTATGGAATTCGAATTTAATTTTATTGGCAAATGATTTAAATCCCTGCACTTCTATGCTTTTTAAATACATTCCACACCTACTTTATATTCTTTTCATGCAGTTTCAAAATGCTGATATATGCAGCCTCCTGCTCTGCTGCTTTCTTCGTACGGCCTTCTCCGACTCCGTATTCTTCTTCTCCGATATGTACCGCAACACGGAAAGTCTTATTATGATCCGGTCCCTCTTCACCAATCAGATGATACGAGATTACTTCTTTAAAATTCGCCTGCACGATTTCCTGCAGGATAGTCTTGCTATCAAAAAAGAGTTTCTTGTTCTCCAAATCTTTCAAAATAAATCGATGTATAAACTCTTTTGCATTAGCAAAACCACCATCAAGATAAATTGCTCCGATCAGAGCCTCCATTGCATCCGATGTTACAGATTCTCTCTTTCGTCCCCCGGTAGCGTCTTCTCCTTTACCAAGCAGGAGGTATTCTCCAAGATCAAGATCTCTTGCGCAGAATGCCAGTGCCGGTTCACATACCATACTTGCCCTCGTCTTCGTAAGTTCCCCTTCCGGAAGCTTTGGATTATTGTGAAACAGAAATTCACTGGATACCAGTTCAAGAACTGCATCCCCCAGAAATTCCAGCCGTTCATTACATTCATACTTCGGAAGATGTTTTTCATTGGCGTAAGAACTATGAATCATCGCCTTTGTAAACAGGGTAAAGTCATCAAATTTGTAACCAATCTTTCCTTCTAATTCTTTAAGGTCTTTGCTCATCGTAAACTCCATCCTAAAGAACGAAAAAAGCCCCTGGCAGGGCCCTTTCGTTCTTTTTATATCTGCCTAGTTATTGTTTGTTGCATTCTTGATCTGCTCAACAGCATCTCCAACTGTAGAGATCTGCTCAGCGTCATCATTATCGATCTCAATGTCAAATGTTTCTTCTATTCCCATAATAATCTGGAAGATATCAAGGGAGTCTGCTCCCAGATCATCTACAAATGTTGTGTCCTCTGTAATATCATTCACTTCTACATTTAATACATCAGCGATGATTTCTTTTAATTTTTCAAGTTCCATATCAAATCTCCTTTTCTTATCATAGTTAGTAATATATTATTCAGCGGATTTTTGCTCCGATTGAATACTTTCCCTGATCTTTTCATTGATCTTCTGCTTCTTAAATGTTACACATTGGATTAATGTATTGCTGACTTCTTTTGCTTTCGAGCTTCCATGCGTCTTTACAACCAGACCATTTAATCCAAGCAGCGGCGCTCCGCCATACTCACTTGCATCAAACGATTTTAAAGTTGATTTCAACGCCGGCTTGATAAGCAATGCACCAATCTTACTTCTGAGGGTGGACATCAGTCCTTCTTTCACCTTACTGATCAATACCGCACCGACGCCTTCATATAACTTAAGGATTACATTGCCCGAAAATGCTTCTGTCACAATGACATCTGCCTGCCCATGCGGAATCTCTCTTGCTTCCACACTGCCGATAAAATTCAGTTCTTTTTCTTCTTTTAATAGAGGGAATGTTTCTTTTACCAATGCATTACCCTTTTCTTCTTCTGCTCCGATATTTACAATTCCGACTTTTGGACTCTTAATACCAATCACATGCTCCATGTAAATAGAACCCATCTTGGCAAACTGAACCAGGTGTGATGCTCTGGCATCTACATTTGCACCGCAGTCAATCAAAAAGTGCTACCCCCTTCTCTGTCGGGATCAGAGACGCAAGAGGTGGTCTCTCTACACCTTTGATTCTTCCAACGATTACCTGTCCGCCCACCAGAATTGCTCCGGAACTTCCGGCAGATACAAATGCATCAGCCTTTCCTTCCTTTACCATCTTCATTCCGACTACGATGGAAGAGTCTTTCTTTCTTCTGATCGCATTCACCGGCGGCTCAGCAGTTTCTATAACTTCGGTTGTATTCACAACTTCCAGTCTGTTCTTGTCATAAGTGTACTTCTGTAATTCAGCATTCACCATATCTTCTTTGCCAAGCAGATATACTTTTATGTCCTGTTCACGTCCAAGGGCATCGACTGCCCCTTTTACCATCTCACCCGGTGCATTGTCCCCGCCCATAGCGTCCAATGCGATCACCGTAATTTCTGACATATTATTCCTCCTAATATTACTGAATTTATTCTACTAAACATCCATGCAAAAATCAATATTTTCAAAAATATTTATCAGAAGTTTGATAATATATGATCTGGTTGGTATAATACCTTTTATCATCAAAATTAGATATGGAATTATAGAAAGAAAGGGATCAATAAATGGATTATTATAAGAGAGCTCTTGAACTCAACGATGAAACAATAAAAAACAGACGTTACTTTCATATGAATGCAGAGGCCGGTCTTCATATGCCAATGGCCTGCGTATATGTAATGGACAAATTAACCGAATATGGATTGGTGCCTTCGAGGTGCGGAGAAGGTGTGACTGCTACTGTCGGAAATGGCGGTAAAGTCTTATTATTACGTGCGGACATGGATGCCCTCCCAATGCCGGAAGAAAGCGGACTTCCATTTGCCTGCCCGACCGGAAAAGAAGCACATGCCTGCGGACATGATTTTCACGCTGCCATGTTACTGACCGCTGCAAAAATGCTAAAAGAAAAATGAGGCCGAGTTAAAAAGGCACAGTCAAATTTATGTTCCAGCCTGCAGAAGAAACATTCGAAGGCAGTAAAAATATGATAGAACATGGTATCCTGGAGAATCCGAAAGTAGATGCGGCACTGGCCTATCATGTATCTCCAGGGCAGATGCCGGTTGGAATCTACATGTATAACAGTACAGGAACTATGATGTACTCCGTTGACGGTTTTCATATCGAAATCAAAGGAAAGGGAGCACATGGTGCCTATCCTCAGAATTCCGTTGATCCGATCAATATTGCAGCCCATGTATATTTTGCACTGCAGTCTGTAATCGCCCGTGAGGCAGATCCTTCCAAAGCCTGTCTTATGACCGTCGGTAAATTCCAGGCCGGAACCGCCGCCAATATCATTCCTGATACTGCCGTTCTCGAAGGAACTATTCGAACGAACGATAAAGATTCCAGAGAACTTCTGGTACGAAGAATGAAAGAAACGGCAATCCGGACAGCCGAAACTTTCGGAGGAACAGCCAAAATCACTATGATCTCGGAAGTACCGCCTCTGATCTGCAATCCGGAATTTACCGAACAGATCGTCGGCTTCATGAAGGAACTGGATATTCCGAAACTAACCCCTTACCCAGGCATATCCGCAAGTGCTTCTGAAGATTTTGCAAATATTGCAGAACAGGTATCATCCGCTTTCATGTATCTGTCTGCCGGATATATGGATGATCGCGGGAAGTATTCTGCACATAACCCAAAGGTACAGTTTAATGAGGATGTGTGTCCGATCGGGGCTGCGTGTCTGGCGCACTGTGCGACCCGTTATTTAAATTGATTTGGGATTTAATTTATTAACTGGGGAAGCGGCCTCTCAGTCCTTGAAGGAAACAATAGATAAGGCTTCTTGTTCAGGTTCCATACCATAAGAAACACTAAGAGAGTCAGAATCACCTAAAAGCAAAG
>ENA-OQDC01000419-OQDC01000419.1-human-gut-metagenome-genome-assembly--contig:-NODE-419-length-30751-cov-5.970252_pt1 | contig 30751 bp, 29 predicted proteins | sample MGYA00242770_ERZ504601 | MGnify/ENA primary metagenome ERZ504601 (study PRJEB26092, sample SAMD00036305) | human gut metagenome | host: Homo sapiens | study: EMG produced TPA metagenomics assembly of...
CAGGAAAGAATAGATGCGTATTTCTTTTCCTGGTCTTGCTACAGCAATAGAACTTCCTGTTGGATTGAAGGCCAATTGACTTAACTTGTTGTAAATTGTGACAGGTCTGTCTCTTAATGTCAACAGGTTTCCATTTGAGAGGTATGCTACGCAGAAAGTAGTATTGTCAAATGTGGATATAGTGTTTTGTGCCGGAAAATCTTTTGCTCGTTTAACTTGTGCTGAAGCTAATCCACTGCCTAAAGCTGCAGCAATGAAACATGCAATGAATTTTTTTGTTCTTGAAAAGCGAATTGTATTTATTCATAATGATTGGTTTTATGTTTCTTTAATATTTTATTATCACAGGTTTGGTAGATGCCAATTGCGTAGGGCACCATCCTACGGGTGCATAGCTGCTGCATGTTGGTTCACAGTATGTGTATTCTTTGCCGTCTATTAAAAGAGTTTTTCCTTCTACTTTGCTATTGAATCTGACAGCCATAGCCAGGTGTCCGGGATAGTAGAGAAGTACAGTGTCAAGTCCAAGCAGGTCTCTTATGAGATTGCTGAATAGGGCAGCTCTGTCTTCACAGTCACTGAATGGATAGAACAGCGTTTCTTCAGGGAAGAATGGCCGGTCTTTTCCCCAAACAACCTCATCCAATTGGTATTCGAAAGCTGTTTGTACGAAACCAATTAATATGTTGGCTGCTTCTGTTTCTGTTTTACCTTCAATTTTACTTCGTAGAGAGGGATATAATTGCTTTTTAACCGACTCGCTTATTGGGGTAGAGGCATAGATAGTCCACTTTGTCATTTCATCGTTATTGATGTGTGACTGTGGGTATGAGTGATAAAAATTCATTAAGTTTGAATTGAATTTTATATCAATATGTAAAGAGTCGGCAGCTTTAGATTCTATTCTGTGTATATCAGATGTAGCTAAATCAAAAAGCTGCTCTTTATCAATGCTCAAACTTAATCCCTCTTCACCCGGATATTCATGTGCGAAAATATAGAGTCCGGTTTCTTTATAATCCAGCGGATAGAATGCGTCATCTTTTATTTTAAAATAAGCTTTACCGTATATGGTGTTGGGACTGGCGATCATCATATACAGCTTATTAGATCTGGAACGTCCTATTCTGGTCTTATATCCGGATTGATTGAACAGGAAGGTCTGTAGAACCACGGCTTCGTTAGAGTTCTCACCATAATATGCTTGGCTTAGTTCTTTTAATGTGTTAAGATAAGCCCAGTCGCACAGATTATGTTCTTTTCTCAGTTGCAGGCAATCGTAAATGAGATTGTTGAAACTTTTGTCCGATAAATGCATCCACATGTCAGCTACGTCATTTTCTGTAGTACCGTTTAATTGGTATTTGGAAGACGTGCCTATTCTTACTTTCATTTGGGTACCGTAAGCATAAAACTGGAACACTTCGTCTCTCTGAATCGTTTCTTCTATAGGGGAGAGTGGCATAGGTTGTGCTTTCTTTTTTTATGTATGCTTATTACCTTGCCATGTTCCAAAAAAGCTTTTTTGAGTTCATTGATTTCTTTTTCGTCTGGAGCAGAAGGTGCCGGCATAGGCTTTACCTTATTTTCCATATCTTCAATGGAACTTTCGGAATTAAACCAGTCCCATTTTCCTCTCATAAACTCAGTATATCGGTTGTTGACCTCTTTTCGAAAGTCTTTATAGCTTGCTATCTGTTGCTGTTTAAATTCCCTGAATATTTCTTCTGGGCTTTTTTCTTGTGCGTATATGGGTGAGAGAAATATATAACTAATAGATAAGATAATAAGTCTCTTCATCATTGTTTCAAGAATTAATTATTACGGGCGTATTTCCATATGTAATACTTTAATGCTCATTTTGGGGTCGAGCTTTCTACAATTGGATAGCCATTCCGTGAACTCCTTGTAACTTAACTGTCTTGGCAAGTACTTGGCACCTGCATTGTCAGTTGCCTTTGTGAACGGATTAGGTGAGAATATCACGTAAATCTGATTGTGCTCTACGGAACCTGAACAAGTCAGAGAGTATTGATCAACTAGATTCAGTTCTTCTGAAGCTTTCTCGGGTGAGAAAAATATATATTCTTTCCCGTGTTTTACAATCTGTTGTCCATCGCTGTCATTCTGATAGGGCAGCAGACAATAGGCTGTAGGAGTTTCATCGATAAGGTAGACCGCTACATAGCCATCTACCGGTGTTTGGAATAGAAGATACATAAAATCATTGTCGTGAAACTCGCTGCTAGTAAATCGTTCTGTTGTTCCGTTTCTCAGAATTGTGGCTTTGAAGTTAATAGACGAGTTTTTTATTTCTCGTGCTTTACCACACACTGAACATTTCACAACCAGCATGTTCTTTTCGTACAAAATCTCATATTGTGGTTCCCCGTCATTTTCAAGCCATTCACCTTTTACCTCACTTCCGCTTAAAGAGAAAAAGCGGTTGTCTGTCTTTCCATTCTCATTAGTGAGAACAGTAGAGTTGGTTTGGCTTACTATGGTTCCAAATTCATCTGCCAAAGCCTTGATTTTCGCTCTGTCCAAAGCTATGTTCTTGGCTTGTTCCAGTGACTGATTAGTAGGTACATAGTAAATGTATTCACCACAAACCTTCCTTGCTTTTTGGGCATAGAAGGCAAGTGGTAAAACAAGAAGTATTATTAAGGAAAAGATCCTTTTTGTTATAGCAAAATTCATGGAAGAAGAATTCTTATAATAGCACTGATTATTTCAGGAGGTTATTGAGTTCCTCGCTTAGATTACTGCTATCTTCTTCAAGTGATTTTCGGATGGCATTTTTTGCAACCTGTTTTGCCATTTCGCTGTTATATGCAATTCTTATAAGTACTTCTTTATTTTTATTGCTTAAAGTACGATATACTTCCATTACAACGATGGTGCGTCCGATGCTTTGTGAAATAAGATTCTTGCTTGCCATGATACTCTTAGTAACAGAAGAAGCATCTTCAGCTGACAGCTGTGAGTTTGCTACTTGATTTTCTACAAGAGCAGTCATTTCTGTCTGAACTTGTGCAGCCAGATTTTGTTTGGCTAGTTCCATTGCCTGCATTTTTGCTCCATCGTAATTTTCCCCTGTACTGATAGCTTCCCCCATTAAGAATTTCTGATATCCGTTTTCGTCGTATTCATATTGCATGAGGTAAGATTTGTCTAACTGTTTTTCTAATGGAAGTGCTCCCGGAGCAATTTGCCATCCTTGTTTTTTTAGTTTTTTTAGCTTCTTTACGAGCTTCTTTGGTGGCTTTTTTCGTTTTAATGCTTTTTTAGAAAGCTTGGCTATTTCTTTTCTTTCTTCCATGATTTCTTTTGCTGTTTTGTCTTGTGCAAAAATCAGAAGAAATAGACATGCATAATTAAGCTGAGACATAGTAATACTGCTTTTTTCATAAAATAGATAATTTAGTGATAATGATTTTTTAAACGTTTTCCGGGGTGCAAAGATAATGAATTATCACTTTTGGAATTTGTTTTTATCCTAAAAATGTTTCTTTTTGTCAAATATACAAAAAAAGCTCTATCTATTTAAGTTGTATTATTTGTCAATTTGTACAATTTTTCTATAAGGTGTGATTCTGATGAGATAAATGCTATAGCGTAGATTTAGTATGAGAAGTTTACTGAGAAGTTATCTATGTTTTTCTTATAGAAAACCTAGGTTTCTCGAGGCGGAACCTTAAGGCTTTCGGTCTGAAAACATAGGGTTGGTATGTCGGAAACATAAAAATTACTTTGAAGGTTATTCTTTGGGATAAATGCATTGTTTAAAGTGGAGTACACGCTGGTATACTTTGACTACTCTTTTTTAGGTATGTAAATAGGTTGGTAAATGAATTTATATAGAATGTAAGAAATCGCTTATTCTCTATATAAGAAGCAGTAAATCAATAAATCTTATCACCTTATTTATTGGGGAGTGGAAGAATTATTATTTACTTATAAATGGGTATTTTCTTGTTTTTAATTTTCGTAATTTTTAGGTATTGATAGCCTTTTTTGTGTAGTCTACCTTTGCGATGTTCAAAAATCGCAGAGAAATGAAAAAAAAAGTTAGTTTATTTTTAACCGCTCTTTGCTGTGCCGTAGGAACTGTTTCGGCCAGTGAAGTTGATTCGGTGCAGGTGGCTGAAGTGCGTGGAAATGTAGCAGCACGCAAACAGCATACGGACAATGACGAGTATACCCGTTTTCGTGTGGGAGGCTATGGAGAAGCTGTGGCCAGTTTTAAGGATTATGGCATCAATCGTTATTACGGTAATCCCAATGGAAACACCCGTGACCATCGGAACACGATTTCTATTCCGCGCTTTGTACTGGCAATGGATTATAAGTTTACTCCGAAATGGATTTTGAGCGCAGAAATCGAATTTGAAGCCGGAGGAACCGGGTCTGCCATGGAGTTAGAGAACTCGGAAAACGGCGAATATGAAACGGAAATGGAAAAAGGGGGAGAAGTGGCCTTGGAGCAGTTTCATATCACCCGTCTTATTCATCCGGCTTTCAATGTACGGGCAGGACACATGATTGTGCCGGTGGGACTGACCAATGCACATCACGAGCCGATTAATTTCTTCGGCACAGTGCGACCGGAGGGTGAAACCACCATCCTGCCATCTACCTGGCATGAAACGGGTATTGAGTTTTTCGGCACGTTGGGAAAAGGATATGCCACTTTCGACTATCAGGTGCTGGTGGTGGCCGGATTGAATGCCAACGGGTTCGACCGGAATACCTGGGTAGCCAGCGGCAAGCAGGGTTTGTTTGAGGAAGATAATTTCAACTCTCCGGGTTATGTGCTTCGTGTAGATTACCGTGGAGTGCCGGGGCTGCGTGTGGGAGGTTCTTTTTATTATTGTGCCAATACGGCAGGTAATTCCGACAAACCCAATTTCTATGAGGGGCAGAAAGCACCGCTACGGATTTATTCAGGCGACTTGCAGTACAAGAATGAATATGTGACCGCACGCGCCAATGTGGTCTATGGTAATCTGAGCAATTCCAAGTTTATCAGCAGCAAGAATGTACGTTTGTCGAACAATGCTTCTTACAGCCGCGTGGTTCCGGTAGCTAAAAATGCGGTCAGTTATGCCGGAGAGGTAGGTGTGAACCTGCGTTCCATTTTCAATCACAATCCCAAAGTTCCTGTGATTTATCCGTTTGCCCGCTATGAATACTATAATCCGCAAGAAAAAGGAGAAGCAGGGCAGACCATGGACTTGCGTAACAAGGTCAGCATGTGGGTGGCCGGATTGAATTGGTTTGCTTTGCCTAATCTGGTAGTGAAGGCAGACTATACTACCCGCCAGATTGGTACAGGAAAGATGTTCGGTACCGGACCGTATACCAGTGAAAATGAGTTTTCCATTGGCTTGGCCTACATCGGCTGGTTTTTCAAGAAATGAATCATTAATTCCTAAAACTATTATGTATATGAAAAAGAATTTCTTTTATGCGGCAGCCTTGGCAATGGGGCTGACCTTTTCGATGACAGCGTGCAGTAATGAGGACACACCGACAGAACCGACCGATGCGGCCAATATTGATTATACGTCGGAAAACGCGACGAGCTGGAACAACTACATGAAGGCTGTGGTTACTTTGCTTCGTAAAGATGCTTCCGACTTGTATGGCTATTGGGCTACCAGTTATAAAGGAGGTGAAAGTTATGCCGTGACCTTTAAAAATCATGGGGCACCGTTCAACAGTGCGGGTTCTTGCGTGCAGCAAGTGATAGACGGTTGTGTAGATATTGCCAATGAGGTGGGAGAAACAAAAATCGGTGACCCGTATTCCAAATACCAGGCAGGGAAGGTGACAGAAGCTCTCTATGCGGTAGAATCCTGGTATAGCTGGCATTCGCGCGAAGACTATTCCAATAACATCGTATCTATCTGTAATGCTTTCTGTGGTGTGCGCAGTGAGGCTTTGATTAGTGGAGCCGCTATTGATAAAACTCAGGTGGCCGCGCAATCCTTGTACGCGGTATTGGTGAGCAACGGGCAGCAGGAACTGGCAGATAATACTTTGTCGGCTATCAAGAATGCTTACGATAAGATTTTAGCCATCCCGCAACCGTTCCGTAACCATATCAACAGCGAACAGAGTCTGGCGGCTCAGGAAGCTTGCAGTGAACTGAGTGTCTTGTTGAAAGATAAGGTAAAACCGGCTTGTGATGCATTGTCGGAAGCAGTGCTGAGTCCGGTGGTAAAGAACTACGTGGATGTAGTGGTATTACCCACTTATTCAGACTTGAAAGACAGAGTGGCTACTTTGTATGATAAAGTGAATGCGCTGGCAGCCAACCCAACCAATCAGGCTTTCAAGGATGCTTGTGATGCGTGGATTAGTGCTCGTGAACCGTGGGAGAAGAGTGAGGCTTTCCTGTTTGGCCCGGTAGCCGATCAGGGACTTGACCCGAATATGGACAGCTGGCCGCTTGACCAGGCTGCCATCGTGAATATCCTGAATTCTGGAGATTACAGCCAGATGGAATGGAGTGGCGACTACTCTGAAGACAGTGAAGCCATTTCTGCCGCACAGAATGTACGTGGTTTCCATACCCTGGAATTTCTGTTGTTCAAAGACGGACAAGCACGTACGGTAGATTAAGCATGAAGATAAATTTTTGATGAATGACAGGCAGGGGAGTAAAGAAGGGGAAGCCCTCCTTTACTTCCTCTGTATGTTTCCGAAAAAGAGAAGAATAAATGAGAATAGTAAAACTTTTGTTATACGGAGTTTTTCCCTGTTTTCTATGGAGCTGTGAGAAAGAAGGAAGCGACCAGCAGTACGTGGAGGCGCCGGAAGGCTTTGCACTGTCAGCCGGTACGGCTACCAATTTTCTGACTTCTTCGAAAGCTTACGACTTTGAAGCGTCGTGGCTTTCGGGTATTTACAGCAGCCGTTTCAACGACGGAGATGGATTGTATGACGATGTGCGTACCAGTAGTAACCAGGATGGTGGATTAGGTCCCGTGTATGCCGGTTATTCTTGTGGAAGCTGTCACCGGAATGCCGGACGTACCAAGCCTACCTTGTGGAGCGAAGGCGGTTCGGGAAATTACGGTTTTTCTTCCATGTTGGTATATATCACCCGAAAGAACGGAGCCTTCTTCCAGAACTATGGGCGTGTGCTTCATGACCAGGCTATTTATGGGGTGAAGCCGGAGGGAAAATTGTCAGTGAAGTATGATTACCAGACATTCGAATTTCCCGATGGAGAAACTTATGAGCTTTGCAAGCCAACCTATACCATTACGGAGTGGTATGCCGACAGTATCCGTCCGGAAGATTTGTTCTGTTCTGTCCGTATACCGTTACGTCATGTGGGGATGGGGCAGATGATGGCACTCGACCAGAAAGAAATCGAAGCATTGGCTGCCAAAAGTAATTACCCCGAATACGGCATTAGCGGACGGTGCAATTATATCAGTGAGCGTGGAGTAACTCGTCTGGGACTTTCGGGCAACAAGGCACAGCATGCCGATTTGACGGTGGAATTAGGATTCTCCAGTGACATGGGAGTGACCAACAGCCGTTATCCCGAGGAGATATGTGAGGGACAGATGCAGATGGACCAGGGCAGTATGATGGGACTTTCGTACGACCAGTTGGACGTATCGACCGAGGACATGGAGGATGTGGACTTGTATATGCACTGCCTGGGTGTACCGGCCCGCCGGAATGTGAATGATCCGCAGGTACAGAAAGGAGAACAGAAATTCTATGAGGCGAAATGCCATCTTTGCCATGTGACTACGCTGCATACAAAAGTAAGAGGAGCCACCCTGCTGAACGGTACGGAACTGCCGTGGTTGGGCAATCAGACCATCCATCCGTATTCTGATTTTTCTGCTGCATGATATGGGGTCGGAAATTATGGGTGTGGGGTTTGAACGACAATTACGTGAGTGGTCTGGCCCGGGGCAATGAATGGCGTACCACTCCATTATGGGGGCATCGGCTTGCAGGAAGTGGTGAACGGGCATACCTATTTCCTGCACGACGGACGCGCTCGTAACCTCGTAGAGGCTATCATGTGGCACGGAGGAGAGGCGGAAGCTTCGAAAAACTTGTTTAAGCGTATGAGTAAGGAAGACCGTGATGCCTTGATTGCGCTTTTTAAATTCACTTTAATCATTAAGTATAGAAACTGATAACTTATGCAAAAAAATACTGACTGCCTTGTGTCTGTCTGCGGTAATGCCATTGGCAGCACTGGCACAACATGAAGAAGATACGGAAAATGGTATCGTGTCACTGGCTGGAAGAGAGGGATTTACCATAGCTTCCAAGAAAGGCGATTTTGTGTTCAAGCCTTATCTGTTAGTACAGACAAGTGCCAACTTCAACTGGTATGATGATGAAGGGCTGGACAAGGCCTATAATCAGGACAATGTGGCTAATTCCGGTTTTGCCATTCCTTATGCCGTGTTGGGCTTTACAGGAAAAGCGTTTGGAAAAGTGTCGTTCAACTTATCACTGAATGCAGCGGCTACGGGCGCAGCCTTGTTGCAACAGGCTTGGTTTGATGTGGAACTGAAAAAACAGTTTTCTATCCGCGTGGGTAAGTTTAAGACTCCTTTTTCGCATGCTTACCTGACTACGTTAGGAGAAACCTTGATGCCCTCCTTGCCGCTGTCGCTGACCGCTCCGGTGATTCTACCCTATTCGTTGAATGCCGTGACTCCCAATATCGGAACGGGATTCGACTTGGGAGTGGAAGTACACGGTCTGCTGGCAGATAAGTTTGGCTATGAAGTGGGATTATTCAACGGTACAGGTATTTCGGTGAATACGGCAGGAAAGACGTTCAGTGACGACTGGCACATTCCTTCCTTGCTTTATGCCGGACGTTTTACCTACATGCCCAAAGGAGTGATGCCTTCTACGCAGGGAAATCCTAACCGGCTGAATGAAGACAAGCTGATGCTAGGACTATCCACCTCATTGAATGTGGAGAGTGAGAACGAAAGTACGAACGATTACCGTGCCGGACTGGAGTTTGCCATGTTGAAAAGAAAACTCTATCTGGGAGCGGAAATGTATTACATGCACGTGGGCTTTACCAAACGGCAGAAGATTGACCAGGGGTATCACTATCTGGGAGGATACGTGCAGGGAGGCTATTTCGTGACTTCCCGTCTGCAAGCTACGGCACGTTATGATTTCTTCAACCGCAACGGAATGGATACAAACGGATTCATGAATATGCCGGCCGTGGGAGTAAACTATTTCTTTAAAGGCTGCAACCTGAAACTACAGGCTATGTATCAGTTTGTAGGGCGCTGGGGGCACGATACACAACTTGACCGCGACAATGACGACTTGGGGATAGCGACCCATAATGCCACGGTGATGCTTCAGTACACGTTCTAAAAGGAAGGAGGGTGTGATGAAAAGAAAGGTGTATGGATGGATACTCTTGGGGCTGGGAATCCTATGCTGGGTTTCCTGCGATGAAGGACGTATCTATGAAGCGGTGCCTGCCACGGCAGAAGGCGGACGTACGGTGAAGTTCACCGGAAAGGTAACGGGTATGGATACCTGGCCTTCCGGATATACGGTAGCCGTAGCCGGTTTTGATGCGAAAAGTGAATATGCACTGACTTCTGCCAATGTGATGCCTTCGCAGGCAGGAGAAGATGGTACGGTGCAGGTGGTGATGTCGGGAGTGACCGATGAAGTCACTCAAATCGAATTGTGCGTGATTAACCGCATTCGGGAGCGGGTAGTGACCTTTGCCAGGGTCGATTGCTCGGAAACGGCAGAAGACACGATTCGTATGGATGTGGGTGAACAGCAAGTCGGCATGTTCCGGGCTGTACAGCAGCAAGTGTTTGACTCCCGCTGTGCCAGTTGCCATGGAGGAAGTACTTCAGCGGCAGGACACTTGTTTCTGACAGCAGGAAAAAGCTATGAACAGCTGGTAAATGTCCCGTCTGTAGTGAATCCGGAAGTCATAAGGGTGAAACCGGCAGATGCGGAAAACAGCTTTCTGTATCAGGTACTGCATGAAAACGGTCACGTGCACCATGACCATCAGGATATTCTTTCGGCTGAGCCGGTATTATTGAACTTGATAGATGATTGGATAAATGGAGGTGCCAAACCTTGAATATTAAAATAGTATGAATATGAGCCACAAACAACTACGAAACCACAAGTCACAAGAAAATACATTAGTAGAAATTTCACGTTTTGAACCGGCTGAAGGAGTCGCTGAATACCATGTGATGATTCATGTTACTCGGCCTTCTTTGACGTATCAGGAGCAATTGGATACTTTGCTCGATACGTATTATCAATTGTTGGAGAATGAGTTGAAGGGAGCTGTTGCTGTGTTCAAGCGTTATTTTTTAAGCGATGCTGCCAATCAGGCCGACTGGCTGGCGGTACAGGTGCCGGAAAGCTCGGTCTGTGCCTGTTCGATTGTGGAACAACCCCCGCTGAACGGAACAAAAATAGCTTTATGGGTATATCTGCAATCCGGTGTGCAATGTCGTGCGCTGGAAAGCGGATTGTTCGAAGTGTCACATGGGGCTTACCGCCATCTGTGGGGCGGTTCGGCTTGTAATCGGGCGGCCAATTCGGAATACCAGACTCGTTTGCTGCTGAATGATTATATCCTGCGACTGATTGCACAGGGAGGGCATCTGGCCGAGAACTGCATTCGTACCTGGTTTTTTGTACAGAATGTAGATGTGAATTATGCCGGAGTGGTGAAAGCCCGTAACGAAGTGTTTGTGACGCAGGGGTTGACACCACAAACACATTATATAGCCAGTACCGGTATCGGCGGGCGTCATGCCGATACGCAGGTGCTGGTACAGATGGATACGTATGCCGTATTGGGTATCCGCCAGGAACAGATTCATTATTTATATGCACCGACTCATCTGAATCCTACGTATGAGTATGGAGTAAGTTTTGAGCGTGGTACGTATGTGGATTATGGTGACCGACGTCAGGTTTTCATATCCGGTACGGCCAGTATCAATCACAGGGGGGAAGTGGTGCATCCGGGTGATATCCGGAAACAGACCGAACGCATGTGGGAAAACGTGGAGACCTTGTTGAAGGAAGCAGAAATGTCGTTCGATGACATCGGACAGATGTTGGTTTACCTGCGCGATGCGGCAGATTATGCCGTGGTGCGGGAGATGTTCGACCAGCGTTTCCCGGAAATGCCAAAAGTGATTCTATTGGCTCCTGTCTGTCGTCCGGGTTGGCTGATAGAGATGGAGTGCATGGGCACAAAAATGATGAAGCATACACAGTATCCTGATTTTTAGTTTGTATGAAAGAACGTCTGTGGAAAAACGTCTGGGTAGTTCTTTATGTGGTGCTGATGGGAGTATTGGCCATAGCTACTTTTTTAGAGCATGCATACGGAACAACTTTTGTCCAGACACATATATATCATGCTTGTTGGTTTTGTGGCTTGTGGGGTGCGCTGGCTTTCGGGCTTGTGCGGGCATGTGGCAGATGCCGGCTGTGGAAGCGTCTCCCGGTCTTGTGGTGGCATGGCTCTCTTTTAGTAATACTGGGAGGGGCCATGCTTACCTATCTGACAGGCGAAAAAGGGTATGTACATCTGGTGCAGGGGCAAGAAGTGAAGAGTTTTATCCGGACTTCCGATCAGCAAACGAGGATGTTGCCTTTCAGCCTTTCTCTGGACAGCTTCAGGGTGGTTTATTATCCGGGAACGGAAGCCCCTTCTGATTACAAGAGTTACGTGAGTTATAAAGTGAATGGAAAATGGAAAGAAGAAGTTATTTCGATGAATCACATTCTTTCTGTAGAAGGTTATCGTTTTTATCAGTCATCATACGACCCGGATTTGTCTGGAAGCTGGTTGAGTGTAAACTATGACCCTTGGGGAATTGCTGTGACCTATGCCGGGTATTTGTGCCTGGCTTTCTCCTCTTTATGGCTGTTAGGCAGCCGGAGGGAGACTTTTTTCCGCTTGTTACGTCATCCCCTATGGAGAAAAACGGGACTGGTATGGCTGGGAATATGTGCTTTCCAGTTGACGGCTCAAGCTCGTCCGGTCAGTGTCCTGGCCCGTCAGGATGCGGAAAAGTTGAAGATGCGGCAAGTGATATATCACGACCGTGTGGCACCCTTCCATACCCTGGCCCGTGACTTTGTTATCAAGTTGAACGGAAAAACCTTCTTATCATGGTTTGACACCGGAACAGGTGGTGGCCAGTTGGTTACTTTATCCCGAAGAATGGCAGCACGAACCGATGTTTCGGGTGAAAAGTAAACGGTTGAGGCAGGAATTAGGATTGAAATCGGAGTGTGCCGCACTCGTAGATTTATTCGATGGAAAGACCTATCGATTGGAGAGGTTGTTGCAGAGACTACAGGACGAAGTGCGAAATACGCATGAGAAAGGCTGGTTGGAGAACCGTCAGGCAAAAAAGTTGGAAAAAGAAGTGTTGGAACTGGATGAGAAGGTAGGTATGGTACTGATGCTTCAGAAAGGTACTTTTATCCGTCCTTTGCCGGAGGATGGAAGTGTCACTCCGTTATCGCCGTTAAGGATACGGGCAGAGATTTTCTATCATGCGGTACCGTTCACTAAAATTTTGTTTATGGCTAATCTTTCTTTAGGTTTGCTGGCTTTGGGCTGGTGGGTCTATTCCTGTGTGATGCAAGAAGGCGATAAGGCAAGAAACTGGAGGAGTAGGTGGCGACGGATATGGGTGTGGGCTGTATGGATGTCCTGTCTGTGTCATTGGACTTCTTATTTGCTTCGCTGGTATATTGGAGGACGGATTCCTTTGGGAAACGGACATGAAACGATGCTTTTTTTAGCGGGATTTCTGTTATTGTGTACTTGTATCTGGCAGCGGCGCTTCTCATTTTTACTTCCAGCCGGTTTATTGCTTTCCGGTTTTACCTTGCTGGTAGCTTATCTGAGTGAGATGAATCCGCAGATAACCCCGTTGATGCCGGTATTGCTGTCACCCTGGCTGAGTCTGCATGTCTCATTGATTATGGTGTCGTATGCCTTATTTGCTTTGATGTGTCTGTGTAGTATCCTGTCACTGAGTGTTCGGCGGCATACATGGCAGCGGCAACGGCTGACTTTATTTTGTCGGGTCTTGCTTTATCCGGCAGTGTTGTGCTTGGGAATCGGAATTTTTATCGGTGCGATATGGGCCAACGTGTCCTGGGGAAGCTATTGGGCCTGGGACCCGAAAGAAGTTTGGGCTCTGATTACTTTCATGCTTTATGGAATGGCTTTTCATGTGAAAAGTATCCCTCGTTTCAGAAATCCGTACTTTTTTCATTGGTTTTTAATCGTCTCGTTCTCTGCCATACTGATGACCTATTTCGGCGTAAACTATGTACTCGGAGGAATGCACAGTTATGCCGGATAAGTGATAGCTTTTTATCCTTTTGGGCGAATGATTTGTTTATTGATAGTTTTTCATTACCTTTGGATAGTGAATTTAAAAATGGACGAAGTATGAAATCTTTGAATTATGCATTAGTCAGTTCGCTCTGTGCATTAGTTATCGGTATATTATTGGTCACATGGCCAGATGTAGCAGTGAGTTACCTGGTAATTACTATCGGGGTGTTGTTCCTTATTCCCGGACTGGTCGGATTGTTTTCTTATCTGGCCCTGTTGAACAAGAGTAAGGCGGATGCTCCTCGTCCGGTTTTCCCTATAGTTGCGTTAGGCAGTACACTTTTCGGTGTATGGCTGATTATCATGCCTTCTTTCTTTGTCGGGGTGCTGATGTATGTGTTAGGCATTCTGTTGGTTTTGGGTGGTATCAGTCAGCTGGCTAACCTGATTGCTGCGCGTTCATTCATGCCGGTTCCATTTGGGGTATATATAGTGCCCGTATTGATTTTGGCAGCGGGAATCACAGTCCTGTTCAATCCGTTTGCTACGGCTGAGATACCCTTTATTGTGTTGGGAATTTCTTCCATTGTATATGCATTGATGGATATGGTCCGTTTGTTGCGTTTCCGCAAAAAGAACAAGAACATACAAGATGTGACACCTATAGAAGAAATTAAGGAATGAAGCGATTTGACAGACTTGATTTGTTACCGGAAGGCCAGGATATGGTGGCAGGTATAGACATGACGGGTGGTTTTTACCGCTTGTTCCAGACTTCGGCGCCTTTTCCAGGGTGTATTTTTCTGCTCTGTCTGAGAGGAAGTTGCCGGGTGAAAATCCATTTGACATGTTATGACTTGAAAGAAGGCTCTTTGGCCATTATATTCCCGGGAGTATTTTTTCAGATTCAGGAGCAGGGTAAGGACTGCCGGTTTATTTTTGTCGGTTTTTCCAAAAAGCTGATAGAAGGAGCCAAGTTGTTTTCTTATACCGTGGAGTACACTCCTTATATCTTTGAACGGCCGGTAATTGAGATGAAGAAAGACGTATATGAACTGTTCCGGGATAGTATCCGTCTCTTGATTCGCCGACAGAAGATAAAAGAAGAAATGAGCGGAATGCAAATCAGTTTGATTTATACGCAGCTGCTTCTTTCTTTAGGCAGTGTATACAAGAAAAGAGGGGAGGAAGAAGATTCACCGAGATACAATCGAAATCAGGAAATTGTAAAGGAACTGGTTCGTATTATTGTGCAATATTATAAAACGGAACGCAATGTGTCTTTCTATGCCGAGAAACTGCATCTTTCGCCCCAGCATCTGAGTACAACGGTGAAGAAAGTTACCGGAAAGACCTTGACCGACATTCTTTCTTCGTTCATCATACGCGATGCGCAGGCTAAGCTTCGTTCTACGGATATGACGGTACAGGAAATAGCCTATTCGTTGAATTTTTCGGATATTTCCTTTTTCGGAAAATACTTCAAACGTTATACGGGCATGTCGCCCAAGCAGTATCGGAACATGTAAAAACAATAAGGGCAGGTGTATTTGTTTACGCCTGCCCTTATTGTTTTTGAGGACTATCTTTTATCCAAACATTGGAGTGATATATTGTGTCAGCAAGTATCCTCCGCCTACCAGCCAGATGTAAAGCAATCCTGCCAGCAAGAACGGTTTGGCACCAGCTTGTTTGAATTTCTCCAGACTGGTATCTGTACCCAGTGCTGTCATAGCCATTGTCAGCATGAAGGTATCGATGTACTCAATGGCACCGTTCAGTGGAATATCTTTTACGGTCTCGGCTCCTGTGAGGTATTGCAGCAAGGAGTTCAGGCAGATGATACCGATGAATCCGAATGCAAACCAGGGAATAGTGATTTTGCTCTTTTCTGCTTTACCTTCAGGATTTGCTTTTTTCCGTCCTGCCAATGCAAAGCTCATGATGACCAGTACCGGTGCCAGCATCATGACGCGGATCATCTTGGTGATGGTAGCTGTTCCGGCAATTCCTAATGAATCGGTCGGGTCCATGGCATTTCCTGCTCCTGCTACGTGAGCAACTTCATGCAGGGTGCTTCCAGTGTAGATGGCTACTCCCGTATCTCCCAGTGCATCCAGCATACCGGCACGGTACATAATCGGATAGAGGAACATGGAAATGGTTCCGAAAATGACTACCGTAGATACGGCAATGGCCGTTTTATGTCCTTCACATTTTACCACCGGTTCTGCACCCAGTACGGCTGCTGCTCCACAGATGGCGCTACCGGTAGCTGTCATAAGAGAAGTATCTTTGTCCATTTTCATCAGTTTGCCCAGCCAGATGCCCAGGAAAATAGTACCGGCTACGATGATGGTATCGATAACCACAGCAGGGAGTCCTACGGCGGCTACTTGTGTCAGTGTCAGACGGAATCCGTAGAGTACGATACCAGCACGCAGCACCTGCTTGGTGCAGAACTTGATACCGGGAATCCAAGTCTCAGGAAGTTTGTTGCGCAGGCTGTTGGCATAAAGCATTCCCAAAATGATACCCACAATCAGTGGACTGAAAGAAAGACTTTTCACGAAGGGTATTTCGGCAATGTAGAAAGCTGCAAAAGAAAATAATGCAATCAATAAAATACCATGGAGGGTATTGGCTCTGTTTCCTTTCTTGAACATATCAGTTTGTTTTTAGTGATTTTGATTTTATTTCGAGCGCAAAGATAGAAGATTTCCATGGAATGTCCTATTTACATTTTTTTATGCGTGATAACTAAAAGTAATAATGTGTATTGCTTGGCCTTTATTGGGTGGTTTTGTGCTTCTTGCTTTTTATGCTATCTTTGCATGGAATTAAAAATGGAAAAGGAATGAAATTATTAATCAAGTCATGTCTGGCGGTGGCTTTATTTGCTGGCATCTGTCTGGCTGGATGTAAGGAAAAGGACATGTCAATGAAAATGAACAATCCGCGTAATATCAGGGGAGTTATCAGCTATAAACGTTCGTTTGGAGATTTGAATGATGTGCAACTGGCTACAGCCAAGAAAATAGGTATCCGTCCTATCAGTACCCGTGAAGAGGCGGAAGAAATGAAGGACCGGTTGATTGAAATTGCCGCTTGTGAACGGTATGGTCTGGACTCTTTGACGCATTCAATTCCCTACCTGATACCTCAGGCCAGTGCGCTGCTGGATACCATCGGAGTTAATTTCTTGGATTCACTGGAAAACAAAGGACTGAATCCCAATAAAATCATTGTAACGTCTGTGACTCGTACGAAGGATGACGTGAAGCGTCTGCGGAGAACCAATGGAAATGCTTCGCTGAACTCCTGTCATTTTTATGGAACGACATTTGATGTGAGCTGGAAGCGTTTTGAGAAGGTAGAAGACCCTGATGGTCGTCCTATGCAGGATGTAAGTTCGGATACATTGAAGCTGGTGCTGTCGGAAGTGTTACGTGACCTTCGTAAGGCAGACCGCTGTTATGTGAAATACGAGTTGAAACAAGGTTGTTTCCATATTACCGCCCGATAATTAAAGAAGTTATGTTCAGATATTTCATTTATTTGGCCTACGATGGTACTAACTATCATGGCTGGCAGATACAGCCGAACGGAAGTAGTGTGCAGGAAACGCTGATGAAAGCGCTGCATACTTTCTTGCGGGATGAGGCCATTGAAGTGGTGGGGGCCGGACGTACGGATGCCGGAGTACATGCCCGCCTGATGGTGGCACATTTTGATGTGGAATGGATGCTGGATGAAGATACGGTGACGGATAAACTGAACCGTTTGCTGCCGCCGGATATATCAGTGTATCGTGTGCGGAGAGTGAATCAGGATGCGCATGCCCGTTTTGATGCGACTTATCGTACGTACAAATACTACGTTACCACACAGAAGAATCCGTTTAACCGGGCATATTGCTGGCGATTGTTCCAGCCTTTGGATTTTGCAAAGATGAATGAGGCAGCACAGACCTTGTTCGATTACACGGATTTTACGAGCTTTAGCAAATTGCATACGGATGTGAAGACCAATAACTGCAAAATTATGCATGCCCACTGGGACCAGGTAAGCGAAACGGAATGGGTATTTACCATTCAGGCTGACCGTTTCCTGCGTAATATGGTTCGGGCCATTGTCGGTACGCTGGTAGAAGTGGGACGCGGCAAACTTTCGGTGGAAGGTTTCCGGAAGGTGATAGAAGAGAAGAACCGCTGCAGTGCAGGTACATCCGTACCGGGACATGCACTCTTTTTGGTCGATATAGGCTATCCAGATGAATTGTTTCCGCTGGGTTAGTCTTTTTCGGTAAGATATTTCCAGAAACGGACCGGCATATCCTTTTTGTGCTTTACGGGATTCAGTCGGGATTGAATACATACACTGTGAAAATAGCTTTTCCAGCCCTCCTGGAAAAGCTTTTCGTTTTTATCCAGCAGCTCATCTTCCAACTTTCCGTGTCGCAGGAAGGCAGCACGAGAGTCTTGAAATGTGATTTCGCTGACTTCTTTCAGGTCGTAATAGTAGCCGTAGTGACGGCGGGCATCGTAGATTATCCACGGCTGGTCGGCAAACCGGTCACGAAAATGATGGATGGTCAATGGATAGACGTTGTAAAGAGGTTCCATGATACCGAAATATACCTGGTCGGCTGTTTTTTGAAAGCGCATGAACTGAAGTACTCTCATTCGCTCGTCCGCTACTTTTTTGCTGAGTTGATACACTCCTAACACATCCGGGTCTGCGAAATTTTGTTCGATAGAGGCCGGTGCATCGGTTACTTTCCGCATGTAGCGAAAAAGGAGCATGGTAGCTTCCGGTGTTTCCGAGAGCCAGCAATAGGTAAGGGAGGCAAGTGCCCTTCGGGAAAGTTTACGTGATAACAGTTTCCAAACCCGTTCTGTCTTTTCCGCATCTGTTACCACCTGATGTACCTCCTCATGAAAAAGCGGAAGCGGTTCCTTCTCTGCAAGCAGCAGGTCAGGAAAAGTCCGGCGATAATAGGCATCGAACAGGGCGGTAAGCAGACCTTCAAAAGTGGAATCGTATTGAAAAACTGTCATGGTTTATGAGAATTTCGTATCTTTGTGTATAGAGGATTTCAGGGAGCAAAAGTAGTAAAAACGATAAACTGAAACAAAAGGAACAGTTTTTTGTTATATAATAAAAACAGATTGAATGATGAATTACAAATCTATGCTCTTGGGATTGATGGCCACAGTGGCCGTCTTCCAGTCACAGCCTGCTCAGGCTTGCACAGGTATTACCTTGACAGCAAAAGACAGCACACGCATTCTTGCCCGTACCATTGAATGGGGTGGAAGTGATTTGAACAGTTGCTATGTGGTAGTGCCACGTGGCTATACGGTTCAGTCGTATGTGCCCGGCGGACAGGATGGCATGAAATTTACGGCAAAATATGGATATGTGGGACTTGCGGTAGAACAAAAGGAATTCGTGGCAGAAGGTTTGAACGAGGAAGGTCTCTCTGCCGGTCTGTTCTATTTCCCGAATTACGGACAGTATGAAGCGTATAAAGCAGAATATAAGTCGTCTTCCATTGCCGATTTGCAGTTGGTTTCCTGGGTATTAGGCAACTGCAAGACGGTGGATGAAGTGATGGAAAGCCTGAAGCAGGTACATGTAGTGGCCATTGACCCGCGTGCATCGACTGTGCACTGGCGTTTTGCCGATGTATCAGGACGTCAGGTGGTATTGGAAATAGTAGATGGTGAACTGCATTTCTTTGAAAACAACTTGGGAGTACTGACTAACTCTCCGGGATTTGAATGGCAATTGACCAACCTGAATAATTACGTCAATCTGTATCCGGGCAGTGCCCAACCTCAGTCGTTAGGGAATGTGGCTCTTCGTTCTTTCGGAGCTGGAAGCGGATTCTTGGGTATTCCCGGTGATGTGACTCCTCCTTCCCGTTTTGTGCGGGCTGCCTTTTATCAGGCTACAGCTCCTGTGCAGGACAATGCCCGTCAGACCGTACTTCAAGGATTTCAGATTTTGAACAACTTTGATATTCCATTGGGAATTGAGTTTGCGGAAGGAAAAGTGCCTGTCAATATCCCAAGTGCTACACAGTGGACTTCGGCCACGGATATGCGGCATCGGATGATTTATTATCGTACCATGTATAATTCTGCTATACGTAGCATTGATTTGAATAAGATTGATTTTCAGCGTGTCAAGTACAGAGCGGTATCATTGGATACCATAAAGGAACAGCCTGTAATGGAAGTCTCTATCCGCTGAAAATGCTGGATGCATAAAAGTAAGGAAGCTGCCTTCACTCGTTTGTGGGGGCAGCTTCTTCTGTATCTGCAAAGTCGAAACTCAGCTGACGCTCGTCTATCTTTTTGCGGGGAGTAGGGAGCAGAAGTTTCCGTACTCCGTAGGCACCTAACTCATGAATGGTCTTGTCGGGAAGCTCATTGCAGGTGATGAAGTATTTGGCCTTCTTTATGACGGCTCCCATCTTCTTCAGTTCGTAGAATCCGATACGGGAGAAACGGCGGGAAGCCACAATCAGGCGGGCGGATTTTACTCCGATACCCGGCACACGCAGGATGGCTTCATAATCGGCGGTCTGTATATTGACGGGGAAGAACTCCGGATGGCGAAGGGCCCAGGCCAGTTTCGGGTCAATCTCCAAGTCCAGATTAGGACTCTGGTCGTCCACTATCTCATCTACCTTGAACTGATAGAAACGCAGCAGCCAGTCGGCCTGGTAAAGACGGTTTTCGCGTACCAGAGGCGGTTGCTTCAAGGTAGGAAGTCGCTTGTCATACGTATTTACCGAAATATAGCCTGAATAATACACTCGTTTCATGGTAGGTTCTTCATACAGCGAAGAAGATACCTGCAAGATATCCTTGTCAGTTTCGGGGGTGGCTCCTACAATCATCTGGGTACTTTGTCCGCCAGGAGCAAAGCGGGGAGTGTGACGATAGTGCTTGCGCTCTTCCTGATAGGTCTGTATGCCTTGCTGGATGTATTTCATCGGAAGATACACACTCTGGTGGTCTTTCTCCGGTGCCAGCAGTTTTAAATTCTTTTCTGTCGGAATCTCCAGATTGACACTGAGACGGTCGGCATATAGTCCGGCTTCCCGTACCAGTTCTTCACTGGCACCGGGGATACTTTTCAGGTGGATGTAACCATTGAAACGGTGCACCAGCCGCAGGTCTTTGGCCACCCGTACCAGGCGTTCCATGGTGTAGTCGGGATTACGTACCACTCCCGAACTGAGAAATAGTCCTTCTATATAATTCCTCCGGTAGAACTCCATGGTCAGCTCCACCAGTTCCGTAACGGAAAGAGTGGCCCGTGGAATGTCGTTGCTCACCCGGTTGATGCAGTAGGCACAATCGTAGATGCAGTAGTTGGTCAGCATAATCTTGAGCAGGGAAATGCAGCGTCCGTCTTCCGAAAAGCTATGACAGATGCCCCATCCTCCTACTGTATTACCTACTCCTCCCCGTGTATTCTTGCGGGAAGTACCGCTGGAAGCGCACGACACGTCGTATTTGGCGGATTCAGTCAGGATTTTTAGTTTTTGTATTACTTGTTCGTTCATTTCCCTTTTATTTTCAGATTTAAAGGTAGAGAGAGTTGCGGATATGTGCAATGCTTCTGTGAGATTTCTCGTAAAAAACGTACATAATGTGTGTAAAACCGAACAGAGTGTCCGATATCGGACACTTCTTAAAATTGGTTTTATGTTGTAAATCAATTGTTTATTGTTTTGGCATGGATGTTGCATTCAGAAAATGCGGATATAACGTAAAAATATGGATCGGGAAATATCAAAAGAAGTACGAATAAAGGCACGCAATAAGAAGCTTATGCAATATGGTAGTATTGGAGCCGGATGCGTGATATTGTTGGTTTTGCTTTTTTCATGGACGCGCAGCAGTGTGAAAGAGAGTGAACTGGTGTTCTCGGAAGTGACCAGAGGAACCATTGAGGTGAGTGTAAGTGCATCGGGAAAAGTAGTACCAGCCTTTGAAGAAATAATCAATACTCCGATTAATTCGCGTATTGTGGAGGTGTATGGAAAAGGGGGAGACAGTGTGGATGTAGGTACTCCGTTACTGAAACTGGATTTACAGAGTACCGAGACTGAATATAAGAAATTGCAGGATGAGGACCAGATGAAACGTTATCAGCTGGAGCAATTGGAGATTAATAACCAAACGTATCTCAGTGATTTGGAAATGCAGGTAAAGGTATCGGCTATGAAGCTGAACCGGATGAAGGTGGAATTTCGGAACGAGCAATATCTTGATAGCTTGGGTTCTGGTACGACTGACCGGGTACGGCAAGCGGAATTGAATTATCAGACGGGCAAGCTGGAATTGGAACAGCTTCGTCAGCAGTTGGATAATGAGCGGCAGGTGAAAGCTGCCGACTTGAAGGTTAAGCAGTTGGAATATGAGATTTTCCGTAAGGAGATGGCGGAGATGAAGCGAACCTTGGAAGATGCGCAGATACGTTCACCAAGGAAAGCCATTCTTACCTATATTAATAATCAGGTGGGAGCGCAGGTGACGGAAGGTACCCGATTGGCTGTGGTTTCAGACCTGAGTCACTTTAAGGTGGAAGCAGATATTGCCGATACTTATGCAGATCAGGTCATGGCAGGAGGACGGGCCATCGTAAAGATAGGCAATGAAAAACTGGAAGGTCAGATAAGCAGTGTGACGCCTTTATCTAAAAATGGAGTGATTTCTTTTATTGTGCAGCTGTCTAATGACCATCACCGCCGGTTGCGTTCGGGACTGAAAGTGGATGTGTATGTGATGAATGCCGTGAAAGAGGGCGTATTGCGAATAGAGAATGCCAGTTATTATGTGGGAAAAGGAGAGTATGAACTTTTTGTACGGGATGGAAAAGAGGAACTGATCAAGCGGAAGGTGGAACTGGGAGATTCTAATTTTGAATATGTGGAGGTAGTTTCCGGACTTCAACCGGGCGACCATGTGGTAGTCAGTGATATGAAAGAGTATAAGAATAAGCATAAGATAAACTTGAAACACTAAGTTTTATGGATTGGCAAGTTTGAGATAAGATAAAGATGAAAAATACGTTGACATGGTACAAAATTTAATGAGAGTGAAAATTTTATGAGAATGCGAAGAACCTATTTGATACAAGCTTTTACGTTACTGAAGCAGAACCGTCTGTTCAGTATGCTCTACATTGCTGGTACAGGGCTGGCCATTGCGATGACGGTTGTAGTAGCAGTAGTTTATTACGTGAAACTGGCTCCTATATATCCTGAAAGGAATCGGGACAACACGTTGTATCTGACTCATGTCAGTTTCAAGTCCGAGCAGGAAGCAATGACTTATCAGTCCGCTTTGTCGTATCGGGCTTTGCAGGAATGGATTTATCCGCTTAAGAATGTGGTGGAGGTTTCTGCACGTTTCAGCAATGCGACGGACTATTATGTACAGCCTGCCGATCGGAGTGGCGATTTTCGTCCGGTACAGAAATTGGTAGACCCGGCTTTTTTCCGTATCTATGAGTTGCAGTTTCTGGAGGGACATCCGTTTACGGAGGCCGATTTGGCAAGTGGTATTCATACGGCCGTGATATCCGATGACATCGCCCGTCGTCTGTTCGGTACAACTGAAGGCGTTGTGGGACGTTCGTTTTCAATGGATTATGTGAACTATCGTGTATGTGGGGTGGTACATGGAGCAAGCTTCTTGACCGGCCGGTCGTATGCACAGATATATGTGCCTTATTCAGTCGGCTTGAATTATAAGGAACCCGGTACCTCCAGTTTTCCCTATTGTGGTCGGTTTAATGTTACTTTTTTAGTAAAAGATAATGCACAGGCAGAAGCCTTACGTACTGAAATCAGGGATTTGGTCAGAAGAGTAAATGCACAGTATAAAGGGCAGTGGCAGATGGAGTTATGGGAACAGCCCACTTCGCATACACTCAGTGTGTTTAAAGATCATCCGGCCGATACAAGTTTTAGTTCCTGGAAGGTGGCAGGTCATCTGATTCTGATGCTACTGGTACTTTTGATTGTACCATCTTTAAACCTGAGTGGGCTGATAGCCAGCCGTATGGAGAGTCGTCTGTCGGAGATGGGAGTACGTAAGGCTTTTGGTGCGAGTAGGAGTACATTGTTATCGCAGGTGATGTGGGAAAACTTTTTTCTTACATTGGTAGGAGGCTTACTGGGGTTGTTGGTGGCATGGAGTATGCTTTATGTGGGGCGTGAATGGATTTTTATGTTGTTCGATTCGTGGCCTATGGATATTGCCGAAGGAGCTAATCTGTATGTATCAGGTGAAATGCTGTTTGCACCGGTAGTGTTTATTGTGGCGTTTGTGCTTTGTCTGATACTTAACCTGTTGTCTGCTTTGTGGCCGGCATGGACATCATTGCGCAAGCCGATTGTGTATTCATTGTATGAAAAAAGATAATCTGAAAAATAGTTGGTGGATATGTGGAAATTGATTTTGAAAAATCTTTGGAGCCGTCGTCGTCGTAACGGATGGCTGCTGGCTGAACTGATATTAGTGGCAATTCTTTCCTGGTACATTTTCGATCCAGTGATGGTGGTGACCTATGAGCGACATCTTCCGTTAGGCTATGATGCAGATCGTCTTTGTATGGTATCTGTGGGTATGCTTCCTCAGGAAGCTCCCGGGTATGAGCCACAAGCAGCTGATTCGGCTTCGTTGATGCAGACTTATTTGAATCTGGTGGACCGTGCCCGGCAGCATCCCGATGTGGAACAGGCAACTCCCGTTCTTTCTTTTGTGTATCCTGGTGCGATGGGAACTGGAACTTCCAGCTTTATAGCGGAAGGTGATTCAGTGGCTCATACGGCTTTATTTATCGAATTTTTACCTCATACCCATTTCTTTGAAACCTATGGCTTCCAGTCTGGCAAGGGGAGTATGAGTGCGGCTCAGTTGTCCGATTTGGACAATGGGGACTATTATATCATGACGGAAGATTTGCTGGAAGGCATGTTCCGCACGCACATATATCGCAATCAGCGTTGCTGGAAAGTGAATGGAACAGATACTTGTTATACGGCGGTGAAGGGAACCGTGAAATCATGTAAGTATTTGAGTGACAAACGTCCTGTGCCGATTGTATTTATGCCCCTGCAGAATCCGGATATACGTTCCAGCCTGGACAATATGAGGATTGTTGTTCGTTTGAAAGAAGGAGTGCGTATGGAGCGTTTCTTGCATGATTTTCGTCCTTGGATGCTTCGTCAGCTACGTATCGGGAATCTTTATGCCCGCGAATTGCAGTCATACGACGAAATCAATGCGGCACGTGAATTCAGTGATTCTACTGTGCTTTATCGTCGTAGCCTAAGCATTGCCTTGTTCTTTCTGGTTAATCTTTGTCTGGGAGTGATTGGTACTTTCTGGATGCAGACTCGTACCCGTCGTGAAGAAGTGGGCGTGATGCTTTCTTATGGAGCGACACCGCATCGCATTCGTCTGTTGCTTTTAGGAGAGGGCACGGCACTGACTACGCTGGCTACTTTTATAGGCTGTTTCATTTATCTGCAATATGCATTTAGTGAGGGACTGAATACGGGAAGTTCTTTGATGGAAGCCGTTACACCCAGTTGGGTAGACAATTTTGGACTTCATTTCTTCCTAGTATCGCTGATGGTGTACGTGATTCTGCTGCTGGTGGTATGGATAGGCATTTATATTCCTGCCCGCCGGATAAGCTCCATTTCGCCTACGGAAGCATTGAGGGATGAATAAAATATGGAAAGATTCGTTTGAATGCGAATATAATAGTAAACTTTTAAATAAGATGAGTATGAATATGATAGAATTAACCGGAATCAACAAGATTTACCGGACCAATGAAATAGAGACTCAGGCATTGGAAAATGTGAACCTCATGGTAGAAAAAGGAGAATTCCTCAGTATTATGGGGCCTTCAGGATGTGGAAAATCTACTTTGTTGAACATCATGGGACTGCTGGATGCCCCTACCAGCGGTATCATTCAGATTGCGGGGGTGAAAGTAGAGGGAATGAAAGACAAGGAGCTGGCAGCTTTTCGCAACCGGAACTTGGGATTTGTTTTTCAGTCGTTCCACCTGATTAATTCCTTGAATGTGCTGGATAATGTGGAACTTCCTTTGCTCTATCGTGACGTTTCTGCGAAAGAACGTCGGCGACTGGCCGAAGAGGTGTTGCTCAAAGTGGGGTTGAGCCATCGTATGCATCACATGCCGTCACAACTTTCGGGTGGACAGTGCCAGCGTGTGGCTATAGCCAGGGCCATTGTGGGAAATCCGGAAATTGTATTGGCTGATGAACCGACCGGTAATCTGGATTCCAGGATGGGAGCGGAAATTATGGAAATTCTACACAAACTTAATCAGGAAGATGGGCGTACCATCGTCATGGTTACTCACAATGAGGAACAGGCTAAACAAACGTCACGTATCGTGCGGTTCTTTGATGGCCGGCAGGTAGGATAAGGTGAAATGGTTGATAGGGGAAGAGTGGTGTGAAGGATGAACATTGTATGACAAAATGAATCGAAGATTATGAAACGGAACCTGCTGATTTTATTTTCTCTTTTTATCTGCTGTAGTAAGGGAGTGACTGCTGTGCCGATGGGAGAAACACATACATTGACACTGGAAGAAGCTATCATGCTGGCACGGGTACAAAGTGTGGATGCAGCTGTCGCTTTAAACGAACTGAAAACGGCCTATTGGGAATATCGTACTTTCCGTGCAGAGCTATTGCCGGAAGTGAACTTTACGGCGACTCTTCCTTCCTATCAAAAAGGTTATACTTCGTACCAGCAGAATGACGGTTCCTATACGTATGTACGAAACAACTACATGCAGATGAACGGACAGTTTTCCATCGACCAGAATATCTGGTTTACGGGAGGTACACTTTCATTGAATACTTCCCTCGATTTTCTGCGGCAGATGGATGGTAGTTCTGACAATCGTTTTATGTCGGTTCCACTGGCTTTGACCCTGAATCAGCCTGTTTTTGGAGTGAATCAGACCAAATGGAACCGTAGGATTGAGCCGGTGCGTTATGCGGAGGCTAAGGCGGCTTTTTTGAGTGCGACGGAAGAGGTCACAATGACCACTATCAATTATTTTTCAATCTGTTACTGGCCCGTGAGAATGTAGCTATTGCTAAGCAGAATCTGGAAAATGCAGATAAACTGTATGAAGTGGCTAAGGCAAAGCGTAGCATGGGGCAGATCAGTGAAAATGATTTGTTGCAGTTGCAATTGAATGTGCTGGATGCACGTTCTGCGCTGACTTCCAATGAAAGTGCCTTGAAGAGTCACATGTTTACCTTGCGTTCTTTCTTAGCATTGGGAGAGTATGAGGAGCTGATACCTCAGATTCCGGATTCAATACCCGAAATCCGTCTGGACTATGCAGATGTGCTTTCCAAGGCCTTGGCCAATAATTCATTTGCTCAAAATATTCGTCGCAGGCAGTTGGAAGCCGATTATGAAGTAGCCAAGGCCAAGGGAAACATGCGTGAAATCACGCTGTTTGCCCAGGTGGGATTTACAGGAACAGACCGTCGTTTCGATACGGCTTATCGTCGTCTGAAAGATAATCAGGTGGTTGAGATTGGTTTTAAAATTCCGATTCAGGATTGGGGTAAACGTCGCGGACAGGTGAAAGTGGCACAGAGTAACCGGGAGGTTACTGAGAGTAAGCTACGTCAGGAAACCATGAATTTCAATCAGAACCTGTTTGTACTGGTAGAGCAGTTTAACAACCAGCAGACTCAGCTTCATTTGGCCGATGAGGCTGACCAGATTGCCCGTAAGCGTTATCATACCAATGTGGAGACTTTTCTGATAGGTAAGATTTCTACACTGGATTTGAACGATTCACAAAGCCAGAAGGATGAGGCTCGCCGTAAACACATCAATGAATTGTTTTACTACTGGTATTATTATTATCAGCTACGCAGTCTTACACTTTGGGATTTTGTGGCAGGAACGGGCATAGAGGCCGATTTTGAGAAGATTGTGAAGCATTGACCTCTTGCTATTGTAAAATTATATTTACTTTTGTCGTGTTATGATACTGATAATAGATGATGATAGTGCCATTCGCTCTTCGCTGAGTTTTATGCTTAAGAGAGCGAAGTATGAGGTACAGGCTGTGTCTGGGCCTAAAGAGGCAATGGAAGCGATACATTCTGTGACACCGCAATTAATACTGATGGATATGAATTTCAGCCTTTCGACCGATGGGGCAGAAGGGTTGGTTTTATTGAAACAGGTTAAGTTGTTTTGTCCGGATGTACCGGTTATTCTGATGACAGCTTGGGGAAGCATTCCGCTGGCTGTACAAGGGATGCGGGCTGGTGCTTTTGATTTTATTACCAAACCCTGGAACAATGCGGCGTTAATGCAACGTATTGAAACGGCTTTGGAACTGACGTCCAGGGAGGAAGTGGCCGATACTTCGACTATGGAAGATGAGGATTTCGACCGCAGCCACATTATTGGCAAGAGCAAGGCACTGGAAGCTGTGCTGGCAACGGTGAAGAAGGTTTCCCGAACAAGTGCTTCGGTGCTCGTAACAGGTGAGAGCGGTACAGGAAAAGAACTGATTGCTGAGGCGATTCATTTGAACAGTTTGCGCAGAAACAAACCTTTTGTGAAAGTAAACTTAGGAGGCATCTCTCAAACTTTGTTTGAAAGTGAGATGTTCGGACACAAGAAAGGGGCTTTTACCGATGCGGTGACCGACCGGAAAGGACGTTTTGAACTGGCCGATAAAGGGACGATTTTCTTGGATGAAATCGGTGAACTGGATTTGTCGTGTCAGGTAAAGTTGCTTCGGGTGCTGCAGGAGCAGACGTTTGAACCGTTGGGGGAGAGTCGTCCGCGAAAGGTAGATGTACGGGTGGTCTGTGCGACTAATGCTAATCTGGAGCAGATGGTGCGTGAACACACGTTTCGTGAGGATTTGCTGTATCGCATCAATTTGATTGCGGTTCATCTGCCGGCCTTGCGTGAACGGCGTGAGGATATCCCTTTGCTGGCCCGTCATTTCGTGGAAAACAGATGTCGTGAGGACGGGTTGCCGTTGGTGAAACTTTCTGAAGACGCCTTGGAGTTTTTAAGCCGTTTGCCTTATCCCGGGAATATCCGGGAACTGAAGAACCTGGTAGAGCGTACCTTGTTGGTGTGTGGAAAAGATTGTCTGACGGCAGAGGATTTTCAGTCACAGTATCATCCGGCCTCAGTTGCTACAGACGCTGTTGCGGATGCCAAAGGACTTACATTGGAGGAACTGGAAAAACGTACCATTCTTCAGGCGTTGGATACGCATGATAATAATTTGACCCAGGTAGCTCTTTCACTGGGTATCAGCCGGGCGGCTTTGTATCGTCGCCTGGAAAAATACGGAATTTCGTTTAATGATTGATCAGAAGGCTTTATGAGGTTGAGAACGCTGTTTTTCCTGCTGGGCTTGTTGCTCATATTGGCGTGGAGCATTTTGTTATTTTTCACCCTGAATACAAAGAGCATGCTTTTATATGTGGGAGAAGGTGTGATTTCTTTTAGCCTGATAGTCTTGTTCTATTTTTATCGTAAAGTTGTAAAACCGCTCAATAGCATTGCAAGTGGAATGGACCTGTTGCGTGAACAAGATTTCAGCAGCCGTCTGGCTTCGGTTGGTCAGGCTGAAGCAGACCGCATCGTGGAGATGTTTAACCGGATGATGGATCAGCTGAAGAACGAGCGTCTGCGTTTGCGTGAGCAGAATCATTTCTTAGACTTGTTGATTAATGTATCGCCCATGGGGGTGATTATTTTGACTTTCGACGAGCAGATATCTATGTTGAATGCGGCGGCGTTGCGGTTTTTGGGATATGCTTCAGTCGAGGAATTAATGGGAAAACGGCTGGACGAACTGGATTCGCCCTTGGCAGAAGAAGTGGCACGTTTACCTAAGGATACCACAGATACCATCCGTTTAAGTGATGCCAAAATTTATCGTTGCTCCCGGCTTTCATTTGTGGACAGAGGGTTTGCTCATCCGTTCATATTGGTAGAAAGTTTAACCACCGAGGTGGTGAAAGCAGAGAAAAAGGCCTATGAGAAGGTGATTCGGATGATAGCCCATGAGGTAAATAATACCACAGCCGGCATTACTTCTACTTTGGAAACCGTTGGAGAAGCACTGGAGACATTGGGAGAAGAAACTGACGATTTGCAGGAAGTGATGAAAGTTTGTGTGGAGCGTTGCTGGGGGATGAGTCAGTTTATTACCAAATTTGCCGATGTAGTGAAGATTCCGGACCCCAATATAGAGCTGGTGAGGCTGAATGACCGGGTGATAGCTTGTGGCATGTTTATGGAAACAATCTGTCGGGAACGGCAGATTACGCTGCATAATGAGTTATGTATGGAGAACCCGAAAGTGTGGATTGATACGGTTCTGTTTGAACAGGTATTGGTGAATATTATTAAGAATGCGGCAGAAAGCATCGGGCAGGGAGGGGATATTTTTATTCGTACATCAGTATCTCCGGTCATGCTTGAAATTGCCGATTCCGGAAAAGGTATCAGTAAGGAGGTGGAGACGAAATTGTTCAGTCCGTTCTTTTCGACCAAGCCTAACGGGCAAGGTATCGGATTGATTTTCATTCGGGAAGTATTGACCAGACTGGGGTGTACATTCTCTTTGCGGACTTATGCCGATGGTCTGACACGTTTTCGTATTTCATTTCCAGAAAGACGTCCGGAGCAAGGGAAGGATACGGATAAATATACATTGTAAACGCTTTCTGAAAAATGGTAGAAGGTTCTGTGGAATAAACTTGTCAGTCACGGCTTTATTGCCTAATTTTGCAGGCTGTAATTCGATTTAACGTAAAGAAACATGTGGTTATTACTGGCTTTTTGCTCAGCGGCGTTGCTGGGTTTTTATGATGTCTTCAAGAAAAAATCATTGGCAAACAATGCGGTTCTTCCGGTACTGGGACTGAACACGCTTTTTTTCGAGTCTGATTTTTTTTACCGTTTATTTTAGTTTCGTACTTTCATCCGGCAGCGTTGCAGGATACGCTTTTCTACGTGCCTTCGGCAGGTTGGGAGGTGCATAAGTTCATTATCCTGAAATCGTTTATTGTGCTTTCTTCGTGGACGTTCGGTTATTTTGGTATGAAACACCTGCCCTTGACCATTGTCGGCCCTATCAATGCTACCCGTCCGGTCATGCACGCCTGGTAGGTGCCTTGCTGATATTTGGTGAACGCCTGAATGTGTACCAGTGGATTGGTGTGCTGATGGCCATCATATCGTTCTTCATGCTGAGCCGTTCGGG
>ENA-OQDC01000420-OQDC01000420.1-human-gut-metagenome-genome-assembly--contig:-NODE-420-length-30720-cov-3.795149_pt1 | contig 30720 bp, 40 predicted proteins | sample MGYA00242770_ERZ504601 | MGnify/ENA primary metagenome ERZ504601 (study PRJEB26092, sample SAMD00036305) | human gut metagenome | host: Homo sapiens | study: EMG produced TPA metagenomics assembly of...
CGATTCGTATGTCGCTTTATCAGCTTTGTAGGTTTTAGTGACTTCATTAATAGTCTCAACCTGTTTTTGGGCATCTGCTTCTGCTTTTAGAAATTTGTTGGTTGGTTTCTACCGCAGATCTTGTATTTCCTAAATCCATTGGACTATCTTCAACCGTAGAAACACCTTCAGCCTTTGCTTCTTCAACTGCTTGTGTTACCCGTATCATGTGGTACGGTAATAGCAATCGCACCGTTAGATTGTCCAGTTGATGCCATACTTTCAGTTTGTTCAGATACAGGGTTTGGTTGTGCTTCTGGTAAATTTGTGGCTGGATTCTCCGTTCGTTGAATGGTGGTGTCAACTGAAGTTGTAACTTCATCGGCATGTGCAACCGTTCCTCCCCAAGCAACAACAGCCGTCACCATGGTTCCAAGGGCAACGGAACATAGAGTGCGATATTTTTTACTCTGCGAAAGACGTGTTTCTCGCCTTTTTCCTGATTGACAAGAAAGTGATGATTACATGTTTTGGTCATAAATTAGTCCTTCTTTTCTTTTTTATGTAGCAACAAACTGTCACTCTTTATTAGATACGAGGGCGTTAAACGAGCACGACAAAAATAGGAGTTTTGACGAAGAACTTTCCGTTCTAGGAGAAACTCTCCTTTTTTTGTACAGCTCGTAGCCCAAGTTCAATACCATCATAAAAAAGAAGGCTTGATTTTGTTATCACATCAAAAAAGGACAAAGAAAAAAGCTATCGGAAGCGCAACCGATAACCTCTGAAGAATACTTAAAAATAAAAAAAGAGGAGGACTGACGCATCAGACCCTCCCAGACGTGACTAGCACGCCCCAATTCGATACAACAATAATACCATTAATTTCGTTTTTCGTCAATAAATTTACTTAATTGTTGAATCGATGTTTTTCTATTTGTACTGATAATCTTAAAGAGAATATCACGATTATTGAGGGAACATCAAATCGTTCAACAATTTCATTGAATTGATTGATATAGTTATTGAGGACTACTGTGTCAAATTTTAAAATGTTCAAAGTCCAAATTAGTAGAATGAAATAATCTTCAATGAAAACACAAGTAAATGTCGATAATCCTAAATCTTGTTTTATCTGTTTTTTGAGTGCTTTAGATACACCGCTTGAAAAATTGGCATCAAAAATCGCACTGTTGTGCATGGTAGCATTCCTTAACTCAATAAGAGCGTTGACAACTAACTCAAGAGAGTTTGACCTATTTGGAATGATCGTGAAATCTTGATTCAATTTTTCACGACTTGACTTAGTTAAACTTCCTAAAAATCTACTAAACTGTCCTAGAGTAATAACTTCAAAATAAGCCCAGAGAGGAATTTGATAATCACTTTTTAAATAATGCTTAATTACCTCATTTTTATCTGAGTAATAGTCAATTGTATCCAGTACATTTTGTCTAGTTTCATTATACTGATCGAGTTTGTTACCATATTTTTCATGGTCTTCAGGATAGTCCATGTAACAAGCTAATTGATGTTCTAATATATCTTCTATCCCACTACTAGATTCTGCGACTATTGAATCGATAGTCCGATTTTTTAATGCTGTCTCTACAAGCATCACTATTGGATAAATAGTCCTTTTAACTCCATATCAAAATTGTAGATTGCTTCAATTTTCCTTAAATGAAGAAAGGGGCAGAATCCCATCTGAATTGGATTTTTTAACGAATCTATATCGTTTATAACCATGATAATATTCCCATATTTAAGAGTGTGACAGAATCATCATCTTGAATATCTATTTTATGATTTTTAAAGATATGGTCAACTAGATCCCCAGAAGTTAAACCAGTTTTCGACTCTTTTTCATTTTTTCAATAATTGTTTCCATTTAAAATATTCAGTAACCTCTCCTTAGTATTATACCATATCATTAAACTTATCAAAGTAACTTAAAGGTAGAATTTCTAACGAAATATTTACAAAACAATATGCTAACAAATCCAATTATTGTTAGCATATCCTTTTTTATTTCGTCGTATAAGCAAAACTCAAGCTACTATCCACTCCCGATAATTTACGGAAGGTGTAGTTGGGATTGCCATTGTAGTTGGTTTCGGAGATAAGGAATGAGCCGTCTGGGTAGACTTTCTCCACAAAAGCTACATGTCCGTATTCTGCTGGTGTGCCATGTCCTCCTCCCGCAAATGAAAGTATAGCTCCTGCTTGCGGACTTGTCCCTGTCTCTCCACCTAGACTTGCGGCTGTTCGTACCCAATCTTGGCCATTGCCCATGGTACTGATAATTGGAATCTTCTCACCGTTTTTACCTTTGAGTTTTAGACCCAGTTGGTTGATACGGGCTGCAACTCCCCAAGTACATTGGCCGTAGGCATACCCCATACCGTCACCACCTCCTGGAACAGAGTTTTCAAAAAGGTCTCCTCGTACAGCTTCAAGTGCTTTTGGATCACTTTGTGCTGTCCCACCATTGGGTTGGCTAAAGCCTTTTTCAATTTGGTAATACCACTCACTTGCTCGTGTCTGACGTTCAAGTAGCTTATCACCACTATTTCCTTCCCAGTAAATGAGAAAGAGTTGGGCAAGACTAGCTGGACTACCTGTATTTTTGAAGAAGTCCTTTAACCAGTTGGTGTAATAAGGACTATCCCCATGCAACATGAAATCCAGTTGTAACCCTAAGTCATACCACTTTTGATGTTTTCCTTTGGCATATTCCAACAATAAAGTATGTCTGCGTGACCCATCCGCGGTATCTGTCCATTGGCCTAAGCCTAAACCACGTTTGAGAATATTTGGGTAACGTCCATTGTATATAGTTGGACCATTAAGTGAGAGCCAGCCCTCATCATCCCACGAACTGTCTGTCGCACCAATAGGGGGAGATAAATAGTCGCCTTCAGCTCGTTTTGGATTAATGGAGGATTCTACCGACCAATTTCCTAGAATGGCTGCGATGGCTTGATTGCTTGCTCCATTACTTTTGAGATAGTCATAAATTGCCTTGGCTCTCTCGAACTCATCGCCGCCAAACTGACCGATAGTTGGAATAATGGTGGTCTGAACCTGAATCACTTTTGGAAAGTAGAAAGCTGGATTGACATAGACCAACTTATCCGTGTCATCATCAACCTTTTGATAGGTGACCTTTAGACCTGTTCCATCCTTGGTCTCACCAATAATGTCTCCTGCCAAGACTTGTTGATGTTCATTCACTCGGCCTGAATGAATGCCAAACAAGGTTAGTTTAGTCTTATTCACTCCCTTACCAGATGTCAAAACAACGTTCTCTCCATCAAGAGATACCTTGCTATCCATCGGAGCTACAATGACTTGACCTTCTTTTGCTTCTAAGATGATATGATGATGAAGCGTTGGTTTCTCATCAATGACCTCATACCCATATCGGTAGGTCATGCTTAAGCTATCCTCATCGGTCTGTCCCTGAAAGGGATTGTCCAATTCTTGAAGGGCTAGATAGTTGCCTTCTTCTGTCAACTCCTTTAACTCTTCCTGGTCCTCATCAGACAACTTGTAAGTAGGTTCTTTATATAAGTCAGACATGGATTTAATAGAATCTCCACCATTTAAGTCTGTCCACACTTGACTGAGAAACGCTTTGTAGGTCGTACCACCCATTTCCATGAAATCGTCAAGCTGATAGTCTTGGTATTGATGATTCATGTAAACCATAACCTCATCAATCTTGGTGAAATAGGTAATTCCCTTTTCGTTGGTTCTTGTATGCTCCGCATCTTCCCACGTCATGTGGGTATAGCTCTTACTCAATTCTTATTTCATCTTGTTGAATGACACTACTACCTGAAACACTCATGAAAAGCTCATCATCAAAAGGAGTATCAAGAGAATGCCTGAGACAATCCAAGTCAAAGGATTTCCCCGCAAGGACAGAAAATCGAAAGTCATACTTCCCTTAATGGCTTGGACGATTCCTTTGAAACCTGCGACACTTTGTTTTCTGGCAAGCTTTAAAAAGGTTTGGTAGCGTCTTCTTGGTTTAAGAGTTTTCTGGCGTGTGAATCCTTTTCCCTTTTTGAAGTTCTGGAATCGTTCCTTTCCATGAGAAAATTTTTGTTTTGGTAAACCGCACACCAGTCTGTCCACTTTTTACTGCCACTTTACCTGCTTGATAGGTAAACCTGCCATAGCGTCTGGCTTTCAAACTAGTATCCTTTAAGGTTCTAAAACCTTCTAAATCATCATCCTGTGCTACCAAGTCAAGCGATTCAGATGCAGCTAAACCGATTTCCACTTGTGAACTTGTTAGATATTTTCTTAGACTTTTGGACTTTCTTGATTTGTTTAACCTCACGCTTTGCAGAACTTACGTCTTTTTCTGCACTTAACCGATCAAATGATTTTTCTTGGTGAAACTGAAAGCGAGACTTCAGGGAAGGATTTTCTTTTTGGAAAGTAAACTTGGGATTAACTGCCTTTTGCTTCTCACTTAGTTTCACTTCTGACAAATGTTTTCTTGCCGTCCTCAAACGCTCTTGAGCTTGAGGAAGTCGATAGTTCTTGATTTCCTTTCCCCTTAACAGTCTAGGAGACACATAGGTAATTTCCTTTAGGAACTTCTCTTCTGCTTCCTCTTGGCTACTGAATAGATTTTCTTTTAACTCTGTTTTCTTATCTTGAAACAGAGAATTTTGGGCTGGTTTTCGAAATAGGCCATTTTTAAGAACAGTCTGTTTTAAGTCTCTAACTTCTTTCCGATAATGCATCCGGGCTGATTTTAAGTTGCTTCGAAAGTTTTGTCTGGCTTGTTTGACTAGCTTTTTATCCTCTTTCATCTCATGTCCTCATTTTTTCAGGGTCCGTACTCATGATGTCAAAGAGCATGGTGTGTTGTGGAATCTTATTCTTGAATGGGACAACGGTGGAACCGGCCTTGATTAGGCCAGCCCCTTTTTCAGGATTGACTAAGTACTTCTCCAGCTCTTTAGAAAGCCCAAGTATATGCACCAATTCTTCGCGATCGCTCTTAGCCTGTTTCAAAAGAATCATAAACTCGCTATTAGCAATAATGCGTCTGCCGTTGGCATCCAAAAGAAGCGTTTCTACATTCTGAGTTATGCCTGTCGGTATCGCCCCATACTTACGGACACGACTCCAGAGTTTAAAGAAAAAATCAGAGGCATACTTGTCCAATAAGAGAAGCTGCATTTCATCAAAGTAAATCCAGGTCTTCTTCCCTAGCTTTTGGTTTTTTTACCACCCGATTCCAAATCTGGTCAAAGATAACCATGAGGGCAATCTGTTTTAATTCATCGCCTAACTTTTTGACATTGTAAATCAGGAAATGACTGTCTGTTTTGATATTGGTCCTATGTGAAAATATGTCCAGCGACCCTTCCACATAGAGTTCCATATCAAGTGCCAAGTCCTTAGCTTCCTGTTCAGGTTGTTGAGATAAGACAAAGACCCATTCGACCAGGGACGGTGTGTCAAAATGCTTATAAGTGAGTCTTGTCACACGGTCAATCAAGGACTTTTCACGGCCATCCATTTTGCGGTCCAAGAGCTTTCCAATCCAAGACAAGAGAAATTCGGACTTGACCTTAACTGGATCCTCATCCATATTCTCATCTGATAGATCTAAGACATTTAAGAAGGTGGTAGAATCTGGGGCAATATCAATACTCTCCCCACCAAAGGCTTGACCGATAATGCTGTACTCGTTTTCTGGGTCAACAATAATAATTTCAGTATCGCAATCTGCTTCCTTGAGCTTAGTAGAGATGATTTCATGTTTTGTCGCCATCCCTTTGCCAGCTCCAGAGGTCCCTAAAATCAAACCTGACGGAGTATTTAACTTGCCACGGTCAATACTGATGATATTACTTGAGATTTGATTGATGCCATAAAATTTCCCACCCTTGTCCTGAATATCTACGGAAGTCCAAGGTGCATTCACGGCAATATTTGAAGTCAATAGAGACCGAGAAACACCTTCGAGATAGTTCTTCCCAAATGGCAAGAGACTATTAAAAGCAGCTTCTTGCATGTAGGTCAAGTTATCGATAATCATATCATTAGACCCTGCAACTTGCTTGATAATATCAAGAGATTGTTTGAGTTGATCTTCAGTATCCGCCAGCACGCCAATTAGAAATACGGTGTCAAACAGTTTATCTCCTGTTTGGGTCATGGTTTGAAGAAGAGCTTCAGCTTCATCGATGTTGTTCTCAAGAACATGGCCGACCTTCTCCAAATAGATTCCAGTCCGAGCCATTTTTTGTTGTTCACCAATCTTTTGTGATTCCATCAAGGTCTTCTTGGTTCGTAGCTTGGTCATGGTTTCAGACTTGGTAGAGCCTTTGGCATGTAGGCTAATCATCACTTCCAAATCTGACTGCATGAGGTCTCGAATAAATTTATCCCCTAGCTCCATACCATAGTCACGAACATAGACAATTTGTAATAATCGTTCGTCCAATTCAATATGATTCTTGTGTTTAAAGGAAAGGTAGGTTGGGGCAATAAAGTGTTTGGTGGATTGACCTGAGAGAGTCAAATCCTTGTAAGAAAACGGTAAATGATTTTCACCTCGTAACATATCCGCAAGGACATTCACTCGCTCCTCTCCACCGAGCAGACCAAGAGATACATCAATCTCTGAAAAGCCACTCTTGAAATATTCTCCAATTTGTGACAGAGAACGAAAAGCTAGTTTTGGTGTTTGGTCGCTCTTGCCAAATGAAAGAAACTTGACAGCTGAAAAGTTGTTCTCACCCGCCTCTAAGTTGGCATCCATCATACGATTCAATTCATCACGATAAGCATCAAACCCATCTTCCTGTAAGGGATAGAGAATACTCTTACGGAATTTTTCCAAATTAACTTTTTGATTGAAGATGGTCAGTTGGAAATTAGTCTTATCATCCAGTGAATTGATTAAATCGGAATATTTCTCAACAATAGCTCCCTTATCGTCTAAGCCAACTGTTTGATAATTAACATCTCCTAAGAGATAGGTTTGTGAGAAATAACTTGGACTGACCTGCATAAGGCCATTCTGAAAAAGCCCTTGATAAGCCAACGTATTTATGGTAGACGGTCTAATCTCCTGCTTCTGCGTTTTCGTCTTTTGCTTTTGGTCATTAGAAGATGTCTTTGGTTTCATTGAGTGTTTTAATTTTTTCACGTTGGTCTCCTTTTCTTCCAGTAAATGTACGTTCTGGTACTGTTAGTTCAAAATGAAAACGGTACTTGAGATAGGTTTCAAATGGTAAATCGTTGGGGCGATAGACCCCAAATAACATGAGTGGAATGGTAAAGCTAAAAACAAAACCATAGATAAACCAATCCCCAAATTGCCAGTAAAATAGGTTCAAACCCAATACCAAAATGGTTATGGCGACGGCTGGAAATACAAAAATAACCTGTCTAGTTGTAAATCCTAGCCATGCCCTGTGTTGAACCTTTGAGATGTCCTTAAAGACACGTGTGTTCATAAATGTTCTCCAATCTAAGTAAGCTATAAAAAAGAGGAGGCGAGATATTGACTCCCTTCCTCCTACATCCCCAAAATACTTCGGGCGGTTCGTTGACTGCCAACTAAGGCAGTGATTAACAATATGGCCTGTACCAAGCCACCAAACATAATGGCGAGTGATTCCATCACTCCAGCTCCATTTGATACGGCAATCTTTCCAGCCGATTCAAACAAGGGAACAAGAGATACAATTAGAAAAATCAAAATACCTTGAATGGCATAGACCATGATGTTTTTAAGGTAACCAATCCCAACACTTCTCCAGTCATCACTAAGGAAGGTCGGAATGGTAACAGGGGCAAAAGGAATCATCAGATAGAGTTGGATAAAGCGAATGGTAATCAAGATATTGACAACCATGATGCTGGCCATTCGTACCAACCAAATGAGAATCGCAAAAAAGCCAATAATCATTTTTCCTACAATTCCAGATCCCTTAATGCCTGAGATGGTATCATAATTAGCACCACCATTCGTGACAAGACTTGCCACTTGTTCAATAACATAAGAGGCAATGGCAATAATGGCTTCCACAATAACCGTCGTATTGGTAATCACGACCGCAACCATGATGTAGCTGACAATCATAGGTGCTATGGCTTCAAAGGTCATTGCACCACCTGAGTTTGCGATTTTCTTGGCCATTTTTGAAAATTCGAGTACGAGAACAACCGCAAGAATAGCTACTCCCAAGGGCTGCATAATCCCCTTTGTAATGGCTGTCATGTAAGACCACACCGTTGGATTAAAGTCCGCTAGTGACTTAACCAAGTTGGCGGTTGATTCTAAATCCACTTGAAACCCTTCAAAAAGGCTATCGCTAGATACTTTTTCAGAGGCTAGATATACAAAAGGTGACGTAAAATTCATCATCATGTCATGTGCTGTCCTCCTCTAAATGGTAATCTGAGTCACAAAAGCACCCGCGGCTCCCACCATGACTCCACCAACAATTTCTAGAATGGCATTTCGGACACCTGGCCCACCATCTTTAATGTTGGTTGAAAGGTTGATAATGCCCATGACAACAAGAAAGGCTCCTACTGCAATCAAACCTTTTTGTAATAGAGACATAGCTTGGGAGAACATGGAGCTGGCGTCCACTCCGTAAACAAAGCCTGATAGTTTTTGATTCATATAATTCCTCATTTCTATTAATGTAGTGTCGTTTCTGTGCTTAAATCCCTTATTTTATGGCCTGACAAATCTACCTCTTCCTCAGCGGTTAGGGGATTGATATGATAGTGCCACCAGCGTACATCGGTTTCCTTATCCGCAAGCCATTTCCAATTCTTATGTTTTGAGCGGAAAATATTTCTTGGTTCGAAAAACAGGAATCCCTGCAATGCGTACGAGGCACTCATCTCGTTTCATATTCCCTACTTCATCAGCCGTCATCAAGTCACGGGCAATTTTCTGGTGGGAGGTCGAACTTGAACCAGTCTGCCCAAAAGAACGACTGGTGCTTCTGACATCAACGGTTTGTTTGCCTAAAAGACCACTCATAAATTTGAAAGTTTCCTCGTCATTTCCACCCAAATAGAGGAGGCTGTCACAGTTCCCCAGTATAGTTTTCCAAGCCTCTTTTTCCTTATAAAGTCCTTGGAGTTGAGCAATATTTTGCAAGATTGGAACCAGACTCATGTTCCTAGAGCGGACTGTTGAGGTTTGTTCAGCGAAGTCTGGGATTTCTCCGACATTCGCAAACTCATCCAGATAGCTTCTAACATGAATAGGCAGTTGCCCTTTAAAGTCAACATCAGCCTGTCTGGTCAAAGTGGAGAAAACCGTAGAGAAAAATAAAGCAGATAGGAAACGAAAGGTCGTATCATTGTCTGGAATAACAAGATAGACCATGGTCTTTTGAGTGCCCCACGTTTTCAAATCCATAGTGTCTCTTTGCGTCAAATCAATCACCGATTGGATATTAAAGAGGGCAAATTTAGCTGTTGTGACCGCAATCACCGAATCCAAGGTCTTATCCTTATAGTTTTGAAAATCTGCCCAGTTTCTCATGGTAAAGTTCTCGTGACCATATTTTTTAGCATAATCTTCAAACAGGACTTCAAGAACACTTTTGTCCTGATTGTCTCCCTTTGATAAGAGTTTGATGAGTTTCCCAATCTCAGAAAAGGCTGGATAACGGCCACGCTTACGTCTTGCTTCCTGCTCTTGCTTAGAACTTCCTGGAGGATTGTAAAAATCCACCAAATAAGAGGCAATAGCTCTCACCAATGTCATGGAAGCCTCGTCCCAAAATGGATCACTGCGAGAACCAGACCCACGGGTATTGTTAAAATAGACCGTTAACATGCGGTTCAAATCATTCTCTGTTTCTACATAACGAAAGGGATTAAAACCGTCCGAATTGGTCATATTAACCAAGTCTAAAACCTTGACCTGATAACCGTTCTCTAAAAAGAGTATACCTGTCTTCTCAGCCAAATGGTCTTTCGGATCTACGACAATATTGGAACAATTAAGCTGGATAAGGTTGGGTTTCACAAAGCGAAAGGTCTTACCTGCCCCAGAACCCCCAATGACAATCAAATTTTTATTTCGGTCAAACTGGGGCTTCTTCTTTTCCAACAAGGTTAGACGAACATCACGAGCCAAAATCGTATCGTTGAAAGGATTCTTACTGTAAAAGTTCCGCTTTTCCTTACTGGTTCCAAATCGTGCAGAACCGTATTCTTCCCCTTCTCGATAGACCTTCTGTCCTGACGATACATAAAGATAGACTAGTGTCATCGTTAGAACCCCAAGGATAAAGGCAAGAAGAGATTTTTGAGTAAAGGAAAATAGCCATAAAGGATTGAAAACCTGATTTAACCCCTCTCCTAAGAGGTAGGCAAATCGTTCCATAGGTGGGGCATTGGTTAAACTATCATAGAGTAGAGTTAGACGATGGCAGAAACAGCCAAAGGCGAGACCCAAGAGACCAAAGACAAATGCTTTTTGCCTGGAATACATTACAAGGTCACCTCCTTGGTTTTGACTGCCGAAGGTTCTGTCACTCTAATTTTCTCTTTGGCCAGTTCTATCTCTTGATCCAAGGTTTTATCAAAGGTTAAACCTTCTAGCTTCTCTGGATTAGACATCAGTTTCTTCAACAATTCATCCAAGTGATGATCGAGCAAGGTCTTATCCTTGGCATAAAAGTAGAGATAGTCTTTTTGCCAACTAATTGCGATTGGCAGTTTTTCTGACTCCATCAACTCCTTAAATTTCTCCACATCGATTGGCTTATCCAGTATGTCTTTACTAACATCTATCGCTTCAATTGCGTAAGGGCTTTGAAGGAGTTCTTCCAGTTTTTGAACCCCAATCTTATAAGCTGAATCTTGAGCTAAGGCTTGCCTAGCCGACCATTCTAAGAGCTTTAAGAGGGTTCTGACTGTCAATAAACTACTTCTTTCCACGTAGTGCATCGCTTGACGTTCTTGTTGTTCAGATGACATGGTGACCTCCTCTTTTTTTCGATTCCCTATCAAACATAAGGTGTTTCCATAATACGGAAGCACTCTTGATTTTGGTATCACAAGAAAGTTACGACATAAGCCAAACTATTCCAAAGTAAATGTAAGGCGATTGCCGTCATACAATCAGTTTTCAATCGAACAGCAGCCAAGGTCAAGCCAAGACAGCTATACATGAGCCAACTCCCTAACTGATTGGGTCCATGGGATAGAACAAAGAGAAAACTGGTCACGCCTATTTGTACAAAAGGGAATGTCAATTTTTCCCACAGCAACTGCCTATAAACAATCTCTTCAAGGACACTTGCATTGACCAGAAACAATAAAAAGATAATAGGAGGAACCTGCTTTCCTACTTGTACCAATACTGCTTGATTCCTAGTCTGCACTGAAAATAGGAAACTGATGAAGACTGCAAAAGCAACCATAGACACAAAGCCAAGAAGCAACCAACTTAGGCGATTTAGTATGCCCACAATTTTTAATTGAACAGTTTTATGACGGGCAATCTCTAAGCAAGTCACACTTAATAGGACCAATTGTAGCAAGACTATACCCTCTATTGTCAGATACTCTTTCAGGTATAAACTCACCAGAAGTCCATTAAGCTGTATGGCTAGATAAAACACAACTACCCTTATCATAGTCACCTCTTGAATAAATCTTCATAATCAATGTCTAAGACTAGAACGATTCGCTCAACCCATCTTGTTTGTGGCATCAGACGATTGGATTTGTAATGTCGCAGTTTTTGATAGAGACGATTAAACTCACTTGGATAAACATATTGACCGTTGAATACTTTACGTGCTAGTTCTGCCCAAGTGAGTTCTTTTTCGGCCAGAATGATCTCTAAATTGTCCCAAAATCGTTCATTCATCTTCACACCTACCCTGTCACCTGTTTCATCAGACTGGCCTGAAACAGTTCTTCTTTTACCTGTCTGGGAAGAAAGGTACGCACTTCGTCTAGCCCAATAGCTGGATAGACATGATTCTGACAAACAATGAGTGGCAGACGAAGGTTTTGGTCTGGCTTTTGGAGAATGAGCTGAATCATTTCATTCAAACTTATCGTATATTGACGCTTAAAGCGAAGAAATCGTGGCGACAGTAACTCAAAACAATCAGTGGTTTTAGCAAAGAGTGACAGTAAGATTTCACGGTTTACATCACACGCTTTTATACAACGATAAGTCACACCATAGGTCGTCAAAATGGCTAGTAAATCTTGATTTGTATTGGCATTATTTCCTAGATATACCTCAAGCATAGGCACCTCCTTATAGGGTTAGGCTATTTTCAACTGTTGGTTCAGGAGTTGAGAAATAGCGACTCATATCAATGGGCATCCGTCCTTCACCAAAGCACTTGACCGTCACTAGAGTCGTTAAAATGCCATCCTTTCCCCTAGCAGAATAATTTTCACCAAAGGCACGAAAGGCCAGGTGATTGTCTTTCGTCAAGAGAGTATCCACATCATTTCAACATTTTAATCCATACCTAGTTTCCAATAAAAATCCGAAATCCGATGAAGATTGGATTCGTAGAATAGGGGATCATTCATCTCTTTGTGGTAATCATCTTCAAAAGTCACCTCAAAGTCACAATCAAAATTGGGGAGCGACAGTATCTTTTGTAATAACTGATTGGTTTCAACTTGGTGAATATGTTCTTCTAATTCAGTACAATCTAGAATACTTTTCTTATGTAGTAGGTTCATGTTTTTCTTCCTCTTCCGTTCTTCTAAATTCTCTGGCAATGGCTTTAATAACTGTGACAGTCACGCTATTGCCGGCCTGTTTGTATAGTTGGCTCTTACTAGAAACACTCTCTGCTCTTTCATAAGCCCAGTCAGGAAAGCCTTGAAGTCTGAAACACTCTCTTGGTGTCAGTCGTCTTATTCTCAGGCGATAAAGTTTCCCCTCTAAGACAATGCCTGTGACTTCATACCACTTATCCTGTCGATATTCCAGAGCAGCAACCACTACTCCCATATTGTCTGAAGTCGTCAGGGTATTAGATATTCCCTTTCCCACTCGTCCCCTACGTTTGGTTGAGTCTGGATAAGCCAGATTGACAGAGTCTCCAAGAGTCGCCTTTGCGTACCCTGTTTTTGTGGCTTCCTTGATTTTCAGAAATGGCAGCTCCTCCCTCAGCAAAATCTTTGGCACCTTATCTCCACCCTGCATGGTAGTCAAAGTCGGTGACAAACCAGATATGTCAAATACTCTTCCAGTCTGGTCAAAGCTAGTCGGCAGATTTCCTGCGACAACAACTCCGTGTCTGTCTTGACTTGTCAAAGTAAACATAGGGTCTTGATTGTCCTTAAATCGACGACCATGTTGGCGTTTTTCTAGTCTATCTGGTGTTAAGACTGGAATGGCGATTTTTGCACCCTCTCCTTTACCTCTTGTTAGTGTAGGGGCAAGTCCATTCGTCAGATAGACTTCACCATTCAAACCACGTTTTAGATGGATTGATATTTCCTAGCCTTTCAAGATGAGCTGGGCTGTTTTCTCTTCTGAGAGGAAATAAGAATCTGGGACGGTATCTTCTAGAATGTCCGATAATAAAGACCCGCTCTCTGTTTTGCGGGACTTGGAAGTCCTTACTGTTAAGCACCTGCCATTCGACATCATACCCCAATTCATCCATCGTGGAGAGGATTGTGGCGAACGTCCGTCCCTCGTCGTGATTGAGTAGGCCTTTGACGTTTTCCAAAAATAGAAAACGTGGTTGGATTTGTTTGGCCGCTCGAGCAATCTCAAAAAAGAGAGTCCCTCGAGTATCTTCAAATCCCAGTCGTCTTCCTGCGAGTGAAAAAGCTTGGCAAGGAAATCCCCCGCAGATGATGTCCACTTGCCCTCTAAATTGTCTAAAGTCATGGTCTGTGACCTCTTTAATGTCATGGTATTCTATTTCCCTTTCTGTGTTAAACATGGCTTTATAAGATGTTCTAGCGAATTTATCAATTTCACAAAAGCCCAGGCATTTATGACCCTGTGATTCCATCCCTAGCCTAAAACCGCCTATCCCAGCAAATAAATCTAAAAATTTCATTTTTCCTCTCTTTCCAACTAAAAAAGAGCCTTACACATGTAAAACTCTTGCTTATATATGATTATCCATTTCTGGTGCACGGATGATTTCAGCAATCAAAATGATGATAGAAATCAGATAGATTCCACCTAGTATCCACCAAATCACCTTATTCACCACCCTTTACTTCTTGTCGTCTCAGTTGCTTGGTCCACTCTGACAGCACACCATTAAATACGTATTCAGCTATTACTTCCGCTGTCCGAGCAAATCGCATATGTTCCAATGCATACTGATAACGGTCACTAAAATAAATCATGGCATAGTCACTAGCTGACTGAGATAGCCCCGACTGTCTTAACTGGTCATGAACCAAACCCCAAATATAGTCTCGATCGTACTTGGTCACGCCATCGACTTTTGAAGTAAAGTTCTCTTCTTGTTTCTCATCTACTAGCTGCCTCTCCTCCTCGTCCTCAATAAGGAAATCACTCCCTTTAGTTTCACTATATTTAGTCTCACTTCCTTCAGTCTCACTAGGGGCTGAATATAAGACCGGCCCCGTCTTTCTTTGAGCCCCCCCTAGTGTTTTTTTAACACTAGCCCCGTCTGTATGTAAGACTGGGGTAGGGTCATGTTCTAATTCCCCCAAGTAAATTTTATTTGCCATTCGACCTCTTTCACTAGAGGACTGTTGGACTTCATCGATTAAGCCATATTCGCGTAAGGTTTTCTTGATAGAGAGTAGTTTTGACTTTGAACAGCCTAAAAGTGCCATCAGATTTGAATTGAAATAAATCAAATAAATAGCCCCATCCTCATCAATCCAACCTTTACTCAAAGACAACTCCAACCTATCTTTTAAAACCGCGTAGGCTACCTTAACCTCCAGCTTCATATCCTTATAACGTTCACTCTCAAACAAAATTTTAGGGAGTTTATAATAACGCTCTGATGTCTGATACTGATTAGCGGTAATTCGTTTCATGATTGTCCCTCCAAGACTAAAAGTCCAATATTTCCAAATTCATCAAATCGGATTAAACCTGTTTGTTCCATTTCATCAATTAGCTGAGTTGCTTTCACAATATCAACTCCTAAAATAGCCACGAGATGACACATCACGATTTGGCGTGATGATTGTTCCTTCTTTTGCATGAATTCCTCCTGAAAATAAAAAAACGAGAACACTTATTAAAATGTTCTCGTTGAACTATTATATTTTATGACGTATCTATTTTTTGTCTACGCAGTCGACATCCAAACAGACATTCACATCAATGTACATTTTTTTGAACCTTTTTTATGTCAAAATCACTCTTTTCAATAAAGACAAAATGCTTGAAAAAGTGCTTAAAATAAAGGATTTTTACCCGTTGCTTCGTTGTAGCAACACTACGCACTCCACGTGATGCGTCTGCGGAAAAAGATCCACTGGCTGTACTTTCTTCAATTCATAGCCCAACTCTTGATAGCGTTTGATATCACGCGCCATGGTTGCTGGGTTACATGAGACATAAGTAATCTTCTCAGGTTGCATGGCGACGCTGGCTTTGATGAAGCTTTCCGTCAACCCCTTGCGTGGTGGATCTACAATGATGACATCTGGTTTGATACCATCCTGGCTCCACTTGGCCATGGCATTTTCAGCTGAGTCAGCCACATAGTGGGCATTTGTAATGCCGTTGCGTTCTGCATTTTTCTTAGCATCTTCAACAGCTGTTTCGATGACTTCAACGCCGTAGACTTCCTTGACCTGTTTCGCAAATGACAAACCGATTGTCCCGATTCCTGAATAGGCATCAATAACAATGCTGTCGCTGTTTAGATCTGAGAAATCAATGGCTATTTGATAGAGTTTTTCAGCCATCTCAGTATTAACCTGATAGAAAGACTGGGCAGAAATCTCATAGTCATTGCCCAACATCCTATCTGTGATGGTGTCTTGACCATAAAGGGTGCGAAACTCCTTACCAAAGATGGCGTTAGTGTTCTTATCGTTGATGTTTTGAATGATTGAAACAATACTTGGAAAGGCTTCCGTAATCTTAGCAATGACTTGGTCAATACGGAAAACTTTTGGTTTGGTCGTTACAAAGACCAACATCATCTGACCTGAATAATGACCACGACGAACTACCAAATGACGAATCAAACCTGTCTGCTCCTTCTCATCATAAGGTTTGAGGTCATAACGACGGAGAAGGTCACGGACAAAGACAATGAGTTTATCAATTTCCTTGTCTTGAATGAGGAAATCTTCAATTGGAATCAAGTCGTGCGAATTCTTGCGGTAGAAACCTGTTTCAAGCTGACCTTTAACACGGCGAACGGGCACCTGCGCCTTATTACGGTAGGCGTAAGGTGTTTCCATACCTAGTGTTTCAGCAACTTCTACGTCCGAGATACCGGCTGTCTTATAGAGGTTATCGACGACTTGTTTACGCTTGAACTTAAGCTGCTCAGTGTAAGTCATATGCCCAAAATCAGCAATCCCTGAACGAAGATAAGTAGCATTAATATCCTGATTACGACTTGGTGAAAGGGTCACATACTCCTCAACCTTACCAAAGCCGATATTCTTATTAAGCTTAAGCACACGCATTCTGATGACTTCACCCGGTAGGGCATTATCCACGAAAAAGACAAAGCCGTCGACCTTGGCTACGCCTGATCCTTCATGTGTCAAATCGACAATTTCAACTTCTACAATAGCGTTTTTATTTAACATAATCCAACTTTCTTTATTCTGATAGGCTTCTAAGATTTCCTAAAAAGCCACTTGTTACCCTCCATTATAGCATATATAAATTAAATTTATTGCTGGCTATAAATATTATAGATTTTTCAGAAAAGTTAAACGGTGCTATCATAGGTCCATGACAAAAAATAAACGACTCAGCAACTTGCTAGATGTCGTTTCTATCTAAAGGAGAATAGAAATCATGCCAGATATTACCATTCATACAATCGAAACTGCACCAGAAGAAGTTAAAGACGTCCTTCAAACAGTCAAAGATGCCAATGGGGGATTCATTCCAAACTTGATTGGTCTCCTTTCTAATGCGCCAACTGCGCTTGAAGCTTACCGCACTGTCGGTGAAATCAATCGCCGCAATTCACTGACACCAACTGAACGTGAGGTTGTTCAAATTACAGCCGCTGTTACTAACAGCTGTGCCTTCTGTGTGGCAGGTCACACAGCCTTTTCAATCAAGCAAATCCAAATGACACCACAACTTTTGGAAGCCCTTCGTAACCGTACACCAATCGAAGACGATCCAAAACTTGATACCCTTGCTAAATTCACTATTGCCGTAATCAATACTAAAGGTGCTGTTGGTGACGAAGCCTACAATGACTTCTTGGAAGCTGGCTACACTGCTCAAAATGCCCTTGACGTTATCTTGGGTGTCAGCCTTGCTAGCTTGTGTAACTACGCTAACAATCTCGCACAAACACCGATTAACCCTGAACTTCAAGAATTCGCTTAATTCAAAACCAAACGATAAACTAGAGGAGGACATAAGCCTATGTCACGTTTTTCAAAAGAATTCCTTACTTGGTTGGACACCAACGCTGACCATATTGACCAAGAGTCTGGACTAATTGCGGACCAACTTCTTGAAAAAATTGCTGAAAATGACGTCTTTAAGATCGGCGTACCTGCTGAGTTTGATGGCCTAGGTGGTGGTCCTACTCACGTTGTTGATTTGCTTAATGAATTGGCACAACACTCTTTGACAGCTTCCTTTATTTCTTGGGGACACCGTACTTTCATCGAGTATATCTTAGCTAGCGACAATGCTTACCCTCGTGAAACATGGTTGAAAGAATTATATACCGGTGAGCGTGCTGGTGGAACTGGCTTGTCAAATGCGGTCAAATTCTTGTCTGATATTGAAGAATTGAATGTTACTATCAGCCAAGAAGGTGATGACTACTATCTCGATGGTCGTTTGCCTTGGGTAACTAACCTTCGTTCTGATAAATTCGCTGCTCTCTTTGCTGCTGACTTTAAAGACGGTAGCCAACCTTGGATTATCACCATTCCATCTGAAGCTGAAGGCCTCAGCCGTTCTGAAGATTTGAAATTTGTTTCCCTTCAAGGTGCTAACACTGCCTCTCTTACTTTTGATCACGTTAAGTTAGATCCTAATTGGGTCCTTTCAAAAGAAGGTGCAGACTATATTGCCAAAACACGTCCGAACTTCCTTGGTTTCCAATTTGGTCTTGCCTTTGGTTTGGCACAACGTTCTCTTGATGAGGTTGAAGCTAGTTTAAACAGTAACCGCAGTGTTCTCCGTGGCGAATTTGAAGCTACACGTGACAACCTTCTTGCTATTCAAGACCAACTCTTTAAAGGTCTTAATGATACTAACTACTTTATCGAAAGACCACGTGAACTTTTCCAATTGCGTATTGATATCGTCGATGTCGTAGCCAACAGCCTGCTCCTCGAACTTCAGGCTAGTGGAGGTCGTGGCTATTTGAAAGAATCTGAGTCAAGCTTTATCCGTCGTTGGAATGAAGGCGTCTTCCTTCCAATTGTATCTCCGAGTGCAGTTCAGCTTCGTCATATCCTTGCAGCTAGCTAGAAAGGCTGTGGACCAATGAAGGTATTTTTCAATAAAATTCCCTTGGCCCTATCTAGTCTGGTACTTGCCCTCTTTAGTTTATCCAATCAAATAAGTCAAAATACCCTGTTTTCACAGGGTATTTGGCTTATAGCCGTTTTTGGCTTTTTCCTAGTTCTAGGACGCCTAATCATTGGTTATAGACAAACTCAAGAAGATTTGCACAATCCAGTCATAGCTTCGGCCTTTCCTAGTTTTTTTATGGCTGCCTTTCTCTTTGCCGGTCGCCTTCCATTAGCTCAAACTGACCTAAGTATCGCATGGATAGTCGTCCTCATTGGACTTTATATTGCCTATATCATCTTTTTTAGTCTACGTTTTCTGCACCCACTATCTTTGAACCAAGTCTTTCCAAGCTGGTTCGTGATCTACGTTGGACCTGCTATCAGTATTGTGACAGTACCAGCTAGTGTTCCAACTAGCATCAAGGGACTTATTCTGGGAGTAACGGCATTAGCGACTCTGGCCCTCTTTCCACTTGTTTTGTGGAGAATGAGACAGATAGCCATCCCTCACCTCTATCGATCTATACTTGCCATTTTAGCAGCACCTCTGGCCCTTCTCATTACCAGCTCAATCAAGAGTGGTCAAAGGCCTGATACTATCCTCTTAGTCGGCCTGCTTATCTTCTCCCAGCTTTTCTTTTTCTTCGCCTTGGGACTTTTTACCAGACTCGTTAACAAGGGTTTTGTCCCACTTTTTGCAGCTTTCAGCTTCCCCTTGGTTAATAGCATCAATGCTTTTAAGGCAGCCACTACTAGTCTTGGACTAGTCAATCCAGCTACCCAATTGGTTTATAAGGTAGAGTTCGTCTTCGTTCTTGTCATCATGACCTATTTGCTCTATCATTTTCTAAAACTCTTATACAAGGCGCTTATACAAGCTCTTAATACCAAAAAACAAGCAGGTTCGGTGTGAACCTGCTTTTGTTTTTCTTATCTAAATCCTAGTTCTTTTTAAATTTTTGACTGATAGTTATCAAAATCAATTTCAATCCCTTGACCGCCATACAAATCATAGCTGTCAATCCAATCACCATCTGAAGGAATGGTTTGAGAATTGATCCATTTTTTTGAAACTACCAGCATTTGAAAGTCCCAAAATCCAACATTTCCGTCATGCTCATATTGGTTGAAGTCAGTGAGTATACTTTTCCTAAAGCCTCAGGACCCTTGAAAAGACTAATAGGATTTTTAACTTGCTTCATAATAGCTTGCATCACTTGTTGTTGCCGCTTGGTACGCCCATAATCCCCTTCATCGTCCTTACGGAAACGAGCGTAATTAAGAAGAGTTCGTCCATCTATTTGTTTCTTACCGACTTTAATGGTTTGAGTCGGAACATTTCCATCCTTGTCCATCCTCAAATCATCTGGAACTTGGACCGAAGATACTTTTTTACCATCAATAGTGGAGAATTTGGCATTGATTTTCACGCCATCTGGGAACAGGGTATCAATACCTGTCGCAAAGGTCTCAAAGTCGACCATGGCATAGTACTTGATATCAATGTCAAAATTTCGTTTGAGCGTCTGTCGCATAAGCTCTGCTCCTTGATGATTGTTTTGCTCACCAATATTGAAGGCAGTATTGAGTTTCAGATCCTGAGAATAGTCTGTCTCTGAAGCGCCCTTAATATTAACCAAGGTGTCACGCATAAAGCTTACCATCTTGATTTTGCCTTCCTTATTGCCCACATTGACAACTATAATAGAGTCTGTTCTGGCATCGGTAGATTTTTGGCTGACTCGTTGGTCAGAACCCAAAATAAGGATATTCACCCCATCCTTAGTATCTTTACCGTTAAAAGTTTCGACTAAGGCCGGTCGATAGGCTTTACCATTGTTACCAGCAGCAGAAAGGTCAGTTCCTTTGTAAAATTGATAGGCCATTGCTAGCACTAAGAACACAATCCCAAGACTCAAGCATCTGAATACCAGTTTAACAACCTTCTTGAGTTTTCTTTTTTTCTTATGTCGCGTTTTCTTTGTTGAATGCGGATTGGACTTTGGTTCCGATATTGCTGAAGGTGGCACTCGTCTTTGAACCTTTTTTCGCTTAGGTTTTAGTTGAGGCGCTTCCTCTCGATAGACAGGCAGACCTTCCTCTGTTAGCTGGTTGACATCCTCATAATCAGGCTCCTGATAATAATTTGAACGATTATCATAAGGTTGGCGCCATGCTTCTTGATAGTCAGCTCTTTGACCTTGATACCTCTCGTAGGAACGTTCAGCTTCATAGGCATCCAACTTTCCTTGTAGATAATTGAATTCCGAAGCCTGCTGTCCATTAAGGCGGGCAAGATTTTTTAAAAGATAGCTGTAACGTAACCGTTCATGATACGTAAACGGCACATCGTTAGATTTGGTCATAAGATTTTCCTTTAAATTTGGTAGACTTGGTAAGCTCCCAAGATTTTATATCCAATTCCAACTGCAGTTAGCTCTTCAAGAGCGAAATGAGCCAACTTTTTCTTTGTATAATCACAATCAATAATGAAGAAGTACTCACCAAGTACCGTCTTTAAAGGACGGCTTTCAATCTTGGTCAAGTCAATGCCTCGCCAGGCAAAGGTCGATAAAGCCTTGTAAAGTGCACCTGGCATATTGTCAGGTAGAGTTAAGGCCAGCGTTAATTTACAATTAATCTGATTGAGCGGAATTTCAGGAACAGTGCTCCCTAATAACCAGAAACGGGTATAATTCTTCTCAATTTCCTGAATATCCTTAGCTAAAATTTCGAGACCGTATTCCTTGGCAGCTGCATGCGGAGCGATTGCAGCATAAGGCTGGTCAGGATTATCTGCAACATAGCGAGCCGCAAAGGCTGTACTGGCTGTTGTCTCAATTTTAGCATGTGGAAAATGATCTTTAATATACTTTTTCCCTTGAGCAATCGCTTGTGGATGTGAGAAAATTTTCTCAATCTTTGCATGGTGTTTGCTAGCCATTAACTGTTGCTTGATGGGTTGAACAATCTCGGCCACAGCACGAATGTCTGCCTGGTGGAAGAGATAGTCTAAACTCTCATGAACAGATCCCTCAATGGAATTTTCCACAGGAATAACTGCGTAATCCACACGTCCCTCTTCATATGACTTGATAACTTCAGTAATGGTACCTAGAGAAACCAAGCTTGCCTCAGGAAATGCCTTTAAGGCTGCATTGTGCGTAAACGACCCACTGGGGCCCAAATAACCTACATACATTTGATAAACCTTGCTACTTCTTCTGGCGTCCGATTATCAACAGTGACAACCAGATCTGCCAAACCTTTATAGAGGGCCATTCGACCATCATAAATGGCCTTGAATTCCTCTTTAGAATGATTGAGAAAGAGGGGGCGTTGATTTTTGATATCCTTTTTAATACGATTATAGATCACATCAAAAGAAGAGTGAAGCCATACGTTATGCTTACGATTTTTCTTCAAAAGTTTACGATTGCACTCCGTCACAACGACACCACCACCAGTAGAGATGATAACATCATCTCCCTCTTGAAGGAGTTCTTCCAGAGTCTCAGACTCAATCTGACGAAAACTTGCTTCGCCTTCTTTGGCAAAGAAATCAGTAATGGACATTCCAATTTTATCTTCGATGACCTGATCCATATCTACGAAACGACCATTCAGGTATGGGGCGACGGAACTCTTACCAACTCCCATAAAGCCCAATAAAACCTTAGCCATGCAGTAATCCTTCCAAATCACTAAAGAAGCTTGGATAGCTCGTATTGATAGCTTCTGCACGTTGCAAGTCAACTTCGCCATCTTGAACCAAGAGGGCAGCAATGGCTGTCATCATACCAATCCTGTGGTCACCAAAGGTATTGACCTCTGCCCCGTGAAGAGGCGTCTTACCAGTGATAATCATACCATCCTCAGTTGGAACAATATCAGCACCCATAGCATTCAAGGCATCTGCTACCACCTGAATACGATCAGTCTCTTTGACCTTGAGCTCTTCAGCATCACGAATCACCGTCTTACCTTGAGCTTGTGTCGCCAAGAGTGTGATAATCGGAAGTTCATCAATCAAACGTGGAATGATATCACCGCCAATTTCGGTTCCTTTAAGTTCTGAAGTTTCAACCGTAATGGTCGCAGATTTAGCAACTTGGTCAATATCTGAAAGTTTTATCTTACCACCCATATCCTTGATAACATCAATGATTCCGGTACGTGTCTCATTAATACCAACATTTTTCAAGACAATCTTAGAGTTTGGCACCACGAGTCCTGCTACCAACCAAAAAGCGGCTGAAGAAATATCCCCTGGAACCACAACTTCTTGGGCAGTAAAGGTCTGCCCACCAGAAATACGAATTTCCTTGCCTTCTACTTGAAGCTGACCACCAAACTGCTGAATCATATCTTCCGTATGATTACGTGTTTTTTCCTTTTCAATGATGACAGACTCACCATCAGCTTGAAGGGCCGCAAAAATAAGGGCAGACTTAACCTGAGCAGAGGCTACTGGCAATTCGTAATAAATAGGTTTAAGGGACTTGCTGCCGTGCATTTTCAATGGTGGCAAATCACTGTCAGTTTGTCCTGACACCTCTACCCCCATCTGACGTAAAGGAATAGTGACACGGTCCATAGGGCGTTTTGAAAGGGAGTCATCCCCAAACATTTCCACATCAAAATCTTGACCGGCAAGTACACCTGAAATCAAACGAATTGATGTTCCAGAGTTGCCCATATCCAGCTTGTTTTGAGGAGCCTTGAGACCGTCAAAACCAACACCGTGAATACGTACCACATCACCATCATCTTCAATAGTCACACCTAAATCACGAAAGACCTGCATAGTTGAGAGGACGTCTTCACCTCGTAAAATATCACGCACAGTTGTCACGCCTTTGGCAAGACTACCGAACATAATCGAACGGTGACTGATGGACTTGTCACCAGGGATACGCAAGCTGCCACGAAGACCTTGAGCCTTGGTTTCTAGTTTCATAGGTTACTCCTAAAAATTTTATTGTTATCCTCATTATACCATATTTGAAAGCCCAACCATATACTGAATTGTCAAAATATTCACTAGATTGTGTTGCCATACTTTTCTTTCAAAAAGGCAACTGCCTCTTGAACACGGTTCCGAATTAAGTCAGCAGAGTCCTGCAAAAGATGTTTTTCCTCAGCCGACAAAGTCAAGTGGACAGGGGCTTCCACACCTTGACGTCCTAAAATAACTGGATAGCCAAGATAAGTCTGATAGATTTCTTGATAGCTAGATACTGTCACCTCTTCTTGAGCGTCAGAGAGGATAATTGCCACCAAACGAAGGGCAGCACTGGCAATACCGTATGAAGTATAGCCCTTACCATAAAAAACCTTGTGCCCCCCCTTCATGGAAGCCATAAAGAGATTTTGACGCTCCTCTTCACTTGTTAAAGCTGTAATATCTTGACCTTTCACCTTAACCTGACTCCATGCTGTAAATTGAGAGTTGCCATGTTCCCCAAGATTGTAGCCTGATACTGATTTGGGATTAACTTCCAGAACCTCTCCCACTGCTGCCTTCATTCTAGCCGTATCAAGTAAAGTCCCTGTCCCAATCACGCGTTCCTTTGGCCAACCTGTGAATTCTTGATAGAGAGCTGTCACCGCATCTACAGGATTTGAGATGACCAAGAGTATACCTTTAAAATCCAACTGTTTTAGCTCCTGAGCAACCTGATAAACAGCCTCTCGGGTAAATGGGAATTCAGCAAAACGGTCCTCACCAGCATTGTGCTGTAGCTGAATATTTCCAAGAGCTGAGATGATAACATCAGCATCTTTAAGTGCTTCATAATCATTAACCACGATGTTTGCATAGTTGGCCAGATTGGCCATGGCATCCTTAAAATCCTGGGCATCTGCTTCAGCTTTCCTCTCATTAATATCAATAAAAACATAACTATCGGCTAAGCCCTGAGCAATAGCCCCATGAGCTACCGCTGCACCAACATTTCCCATTCCAATAATTCCAATTTTACGAGCCATAATTTACCTCCTTTAATGCAGAAAAAGCCCTGCCAATTGACAAAGGCCTCCCTTATTAGTTATTCAATTCTTGCAAAGGTTTGAAGATGATACGTTCAATATCATTCAAATAAACAGACAGACTTTGTTGCGCAGTCAAGTATTCTTTCAAAAGGGCGTTAGCTTCTACCTTTTGACCCAATTCTTGAACAGCTGCTTGTTCTTCTGCTGTTGGCATTGTACCAGCCTGCATTTTAGCATAGAAATCCTCTTGGAAATCCGTAAACTCTTTGAAAAGAGCGCTAGCCTCAGCATCAGTTGCAATCGCTTCTTTTTTCTCTACCAAGTTTTTGTACTCAGGAAGGGCACGGATGCCACGTTCCAACTCATTTGCTAAATCATAAATATTTCTCATTTTATTCTCCTATGCGATCACCACATGATAGTCTGTATTGGCTTCAATAACAGTCTTAGCATGTTTACGATCTTTTTCATTTTTAAAAGTAATTTGAAGGATACCATGAATATCCTCACGATTTTCTTCATTGATACGAAGGTTAACCAAAGACGTTCCTCGCAACAATTCCATAATGCTAAGGATAACGTCCTCACGGTCAGGCACATCCACAAAAATATCGAAGGCACTTTCCACGCCACCCTTTTTATGAATTTCCATCTCTTTACGCTTCTTACGACCGTTGTCAAAGAACTCCCAAATAGCACTCTCATCCTCAGCCTTAATCAAATCAGCCACATGGTCCAAACGTTTTTTGAAATCTTCAATACGATCCAAAACAGCAGGCCCATTAGTCATGAGAATGGAAGCCCACATCCCAGGTTCACTCTCAGCAATACGGGTCATATCTCGGAACCCCCCAGCCGCAAAGTGATTGGTCATCTCGTGAGCCTGAGCATAATCAGCTGCCTGCTCCATAAGACCAGAAGCCAAAAGATGTGGAAAATGACTGATTTGACTCGTTACCCGGTCGTGTTCAGCTGCATCAATCTCAACATAACGTGACTTAAGGCCAGACAAGATATCCTTAAGCTCAGGGATCGTTGTCTCTTTTGTCAGACTTGTCGGTGTGAAAATATAATAGGCATTTTCAAAAAGTGTCACGTCAGCCGCAATAGCCCCTGATTTATGAGAACCAGCCATCGGGTGAGAACCTACAAACTGAATATTTTTGCCTGTTAGATAACGCTCCGCTGCCTCAACGATTTCACGCTTGGTTGAGCCCGCATCTGTTATGATGACATTATCTTTAAGGTCCAGATCAGCCAACTCCTTCAAGTAGGCCACCGTTTGCTTGATTGGCACTGCTAAGATAATGACGTCCGCAAGGGGGGCAAACTCTTTAAAATCACCTGTTGCTCGGTCAACAATTCCACGTTCTAGTGCAATATTTCGAGAATAGTCAGAGCGATTATATCCAAGAATCTCATAATCAGGGTGATCCCTTTTAATCCCTAAGGCCAGGGAGCCACCAATCAGACCCAATCCTGCAATATAAATAGTTTTTTTACTCATTCCTACTCCCGTCTTTTCACTGATGCTGCTTAAAAGTTTTTCACATAGTCACGGTGATGTGCTACCGCTTCTTTCAACTCTTCCAAATTATCAGAAGAGAATTTATCCAGGATTTCATTAGCTACGACAGTAGCGACTACTGATTCCATAACGACACCTGCTGCAGGCAAGGCCGTTGGATCTGAACGCTCAACCGTTGCCTTGTATGGCTCATGGGTCTCAATATCTACTGACATTAGTGGTTTATAAAGAGTTGGAATTGGCTTCATAACCCCACGGACTACAATTGGTTGACCATTTGTCATTCCACCTTCAAAACCACCGAGATTATTGGTTCTACGCGTATAGCCATCCTCTTCATTCCAAAGGATCTCATCCATCACTTGAGAGCCCCTGAGATAGCCATCTTTGAATCCAAGACCAAACTCGACCCCCTTGAAGGCATTGATGGAAACAACTGCTTGAGCAATCTTGGCATCCAACTTGGTATCCCATTGCACATAAGAACCAAGTCCTACAGGTACACCACCAACGACCGTTTCAACGACACCACCGATGGTGTCACCCTCTTTTTTGATTTGGTCAATGTAATCTTTAATTTCTTGCTCACGCTCTTGGTTAACAACTGAAATTTCTGACTGTTGGGCCAATTCCTTGATTTGAGCAACTGTCAAATTCTCTGGCACATCAATTTCCTTACCACCAAAGACAACCACATGATTAGCAATTTCAATATCAAGCTCAGCCAAGATTCGTTTAGCGACAGCACCCACTGCCACACGCATAGTTGTTTCACGCGCACTGGAACGCTCCAACGAATTACGCAAATCATCAAAACGGTATTTCATACCACCAACCAAGTCAGCATGTCCTGGACGTGGATGGGTGATTTTGCGTTTAGTTTTTAAACGATCCTCAATATCTTCAACAGCCATAATGTCCAACCAATTTTTGATGGTCCTTATTGATGACATGGAGGGTGATTGGAGCCCCTGTTGTTTTCCCATGACGAACACCAGAAGTGATTTCAACCTTATCAGACTCAATTTTCATGCGGCCACCACGACCATAACCACCTTGGCGGCGTTTCAAATCGCCATTGATATCTTCAGCGGTCAAGGGAAGACCAGCTGGTACACCTTCGATAATTGCCGTTAAACGTGGGCCGTGAGACTCACCTGCTGTTAAATATCTCATTTATTTCTCCAAGTACTCTTTCATTTCAACTAAAGGAATCTGATTGATAGCTGCCTTACCAATCTCTGGAACGATAACTGTCTTAATACTATTACCACGGGCTTTCTTGTCATGTGTGAGGGCTGTATAGAGTTCCTCAACACGCCATGGTTCATAGTCCACTGGCAAACCAAATTTCACACACATCTCAGCAATTTGACGTGTTGATTCCCTGAGGCATTAGGCTTTTTTTTCTCAGCAACACGAGAAATCTGAACCATTCCAATAGCCACAGCTTCACCATGCATAACTTTACCATAACCAGCTGTTTGTTCGACGGCATGCCCAATCGTATGACCAAAGTTTAGGTACATACGGACGCCACCTTCAAATTCATCTTCAACCACAATTTTACGCTTAACGTTACATGAACGGTAAATGATGGTCTCTGAGTTTTCCAAAATACTATGAACCGAACCATCAATGTTATCAAGGAGCTGCCAAAGTTCAGGATCGTCAATCAAACCATATTTGACAACCTCACCCATGCCTTCAATCAATTCACGTTTACCAAGTGTCTCAAGGACATTAGGATCAATTAAAACCCCATCAGGCTGAGCAAAAGTTCCTACGATATTTTTGGCAAAAGGAGTATTCACACCTGTCTTTCCACCAATAGATGAATCTACTTGGGCAGTTAGACTGGTTGGAACTTGAACGAAATGAATTCCACGCATATAGGTTGAAGCGACAAATCCTGCTAAGTCTCCAACAACACCACCACCAAGAGCGACAATACCATCACTACGAGTCATGCCATTCTTAATCAAAAACTCATAAGCCTTATTAACAGTCTTAAGATTTTTACTCGCTTCACCTTCTAGAAAATTAAAAACGACAACCTCAAAACCTTCGTGTTCCAAGCTAAGCTTAACTTTTTCTGCATATAGGCCTCCCACATGATTGTCCGTAATAAGCGCAATCTTTTGTGGTTCCCAAAGTGACTTGACCCATTGTCCTACCCCTTTAAGAGCTCCCTTTTCAATGATAATGTCATAAGGGTTTTGTTTTAAATTTACCTCTAGTTTCATCGTCGACCCCTCCTAGCTATTGTAGCTATTGTATATGTTTTCTAATTCCTGCCAAATAGCACCTGTTGGCATATTCTCGCCTGTCCATAATTTAAAGGCACCTGCTGCTTGATAAAGTAACATGCCTAGTCCATTCACAGCCTCTATCTCTTGTTTCCTTGCCAAGGCCAAGAAAGGTGTTTCAAAAGGCTGGTAAATGATATCCGCAACTAAGAGTTCCTTAGGGAATCTTGTATCTATAGAAATGGGCAATGACTCACCATCCATACCCACACTAGTCGCATTGACCAATAAATCGGTTTGCCTTAATTCCTTTTGGAAGTGGTCAGCATCAGTTAAATCATGAAATTCTAAATAGCAATCGGTTTGATCAAGCAAGGTTCTAAAGTTTTCTTTTGCCTTGACCAAGGATTGGGGCCGAACATAGATACTAACTTTTTTTGCACCATCAAGAACTGCCTGTGCATCACAAATAGATTTAGCCGCACCACCAGCCCCCAAAATCATAATATGAGTATCCTTAGGATTAAAATTCTTTAAACTAGCAAAAAAGCCAAAGCCATCTGTATTATGGCCGATCAAACGACCATCACGATTGACAACCGTATTGACTGCACCAATCAGTTGAGCTTCAGGACTAAGACCATCCAAAAATGGAATTACCTTTTCCTTATATGGCATAGACAAGTTGATACCGAACATATTGTAACGTCTAATATTTTCAACTGTCTCAGCCAGGTCTGACTCTGGAATCTCCCAAGCTACATAAACCCCATTAACATGTGTTTTTTTCGAAAGCTAAATTATGAATGAAAGGAGAAATTGAATGCTTGATAGGACTGGCAACAACAGCTGCTAAGCGTGTGTGTCCATCAATCCGCATCCAAAACCTCCCTAATCCTACACATGTCCGCAAGAGCAACTTGACCAGGTGCGCTGGTATTGTCAAGACTAGCAAAAGTCCATGATGACCCCACCAAGTCTCCCGCCAAACGTGACAAACGACCTAACTTACCCATTGACATAGTTACAAACTCTTGTTCAGGGTTAAAGGCCTTAAAGCCGCGTGTGAAATTCATAAGATCAAGGACATCTTGTTCATTCTTAGGCATAACGGCTACTTTAACAACTCTTGGCGTCAAGTTGGTCATCTCAGATAAAAGTTCCATAAGGTTTTCAGGTGTCTCCTCAAAGTTATGATAAGACAAAACCAAGTTTGAAAATTCAAGCATCTGGTCAAAGACTTCCTTGCGTGTGAAATACTCAAAATCAATATAATCTGGTGAATAGATAGCAGCTACATCCTTAATCAGTGTGACATATTCCCCATCAGTTAACTCAATCTTACCACCTTCACGTGTCGTACGAATGGTAAAAACAATTTCAAAGCCTGCGAATTTCTCAAAAATAGCTGGAGCAACTGTTAAGATACTATGCTTATCTAAAAAATCTGCACGCCATTCAATAATGTCTGCCCCCTCAAAACGAGACAGCTCAAGCGCTTGTGCTTCCTCTAAACTAGTCGGCATAATCGGAACTACAATTTTCATTTATTTACCTTTATTGTGTATACTTTCAAATAATTTGATGTTGGATCGTTAGGATTGACGGCAAAATCCACTGGTAATTGTTGCAAGTTAACAAAGTCCGCTGAAACATCTCCCAATCCCTTACGCAGTTGCTTTTTAAACTGTTGAACTGTCATATTAGCTGCATTGGTACTTGCAATAATTGTCCCATACTCTGATAGAATATCAAGACTCTGCGCAATCAACTTGTGGTAATCCTTATTTGCTGAGAAAGTGCGTTTCTTATTTCGAGCAAAGCTCGGCGGATCTATAACGATAAGGTCATAAAATAATCCCTTTTTCTTGGCATATTTAAAATAATCAAAAACATCCATCACAACTAAACGATGATTTTACCATACTAAAGCCATTAGCTTCAAAATGAGCCGTGGATAACTCACGTGAACGTTTTGCCAAATCCACCGATGTCGTTTCAACCGCTCCCCCCATAGCTGCAGCAACTGAAAAAGCTGCCGTATAGGAGAACATATTCAAAACTGATTTGCCCAAGGCCAAACCATTAACTAAACCATCAACGCACCTCATGCTGGTCAAGAAAAATCCCCTGTCATTAGCCCTCATTTAGAAAAACTTCATAAGTTACCCCATTCTCCAAGATAGTGAAGGTATCAGCGGCCTCTTGTCCATAAGATGGTCTGACTCAAAATCAAGGCCCTTGAAGCGAATTTTTTACATAGCCCCC
>ENA-OQDC01000421-OQDC01000421.1-human-gut-metagenome-genome-assembly--contig:-NODE-421-length-30687-cov-18.395059_pt1 | contig 30687 bp, 25 predicted proteins | sample MGYA00242770_ERZ504601 | MGnify/ENA primary metagenome ERZ504601 (study PRJEB26092, sample SAMD00036305) | human gut metagenome | host: Homo sapiens | study: EMG produced TPA metagenomics assembly of...
GCTTTGTTGTCACCTTGGCATTTTTCAGAAAGATTTTGAACTGAAAGTTGATTTTCAGTTTTTTCCCTTGGGGAATGCCTCAGCTTTCTCTTAGGCGGCACTTGTTCTATCCATTAAACTAACAGGACAAATCGTAGTTTCAATTGTACTATAATTACACACAAATTACAAGACTTTCTTCTGTGCCGCCCTTACAATGGTTACTGTTTACTGTTCACAGTAACGCGCTTCGCGAAGCAGTTACCACTTTTGAAACATAAATTGATGCACTATACGGTTGGCATCTGTATACTTGTAAGAGCTTTGGCACAGTGCTAGAATAGTAAAAGTTATATTTTTCAAATAGATTTTTTATTATCAGAAGGAGACCTCAGCCATGCAGCAGGAATTTATTACAGTAACCTTCAATCGCACGAAGATTGCGATCCGATGTTCAGATATTCTCTATGTGATCATGTCCGATGATTATTGCAGGATTCACATGTTTGATGGAAACGTCTATTGTTGCCGAATGACACTGAAAGAATTAAAGAAACAGTTGAATGAAGAATTTATGGAGGTAAAACGCGGCTGTATGGTAGCTGTGTCTGCAATCAGTGATATTGGAGACAGGATTTTGCTGTCTAATGGTGAGAAGATTTGCTTACAAAACGCGAAAAAAAAGGTGCTCAGAGAAGAACTGCAGAAAAATCAGGAGCTTATAATTGCAAAATCAGTAAAAAAAAGCTGCCGCTGACAGCAGAAGAGTATCGCAAATATTATAAAATATGTGATGCTCTCCCTTTTGCATTCACAGATATAGAAATGGTATTCAATGAAGAAAAAAAGGCAGTGGACTGGATCTTCCGCTATGGGAACGAAGCGCTGGCTGCCCTGGAAAAGCAGCCCTTTAGACAAGATGATCGGAAGTTCTTTTTCCAGTCTTTTTTCCAATATGGACGCAAAATGGCTTCATGTTTATGAACGTGCCACCTTGTATGGTGAAACGCTGGAAATCATGGATTATAGTCCTGAAATAGATACGAATCTGAAAATTATATGTTTTCCTACATTTCCGGGACACTGTGGATGCATTTTGTTTAATGCAGACAAAATGAAATCTATAAGTGAAGAAAATCATCTGGTCAGATTGGTTGAAGTTTCCATGAAAAATAATTCCTCCAAATAACAAATGTCGTTTTACCGCTTATCATGTTGATTTACCGCAATAGAAATGTTATTTCGCTATAATTCGATTGTTCCCCTGATATATTCATGCTATATTTTTATTAGATATTATTTTTTGCAATCAATTAAGATTCACAGCAGAAAATATCTGAATTTTTGCAGAACAAGGGGGAAACATATCATGAAAAGAAAAAAAGCAGTTACTTTGACTACCGCTGCATTAGCACTTACTATGACTGTCTGCGGTAGTTCCAGCGCGATTGCCGCATCAGAATTAACAGCGGAAAGCAAACCAGCCACCCAGTATACCATTGATGCAAATCAGGAAGTTTATGCATTGTTGGATTTCGAGGATACTGAGGAGTTTGAAAATGCTACAAAAGGTCTGATTGCGTCTCCGGATACTCTGGATATTTATGATGAGAACGGGAAGCTTGTATGGAGTCAGACAGCGTATGCTTTTCTGGATCAGGATGCTCCGGATACAGCGAATCCAAGTCTTTGGAGAGATACACAGCTGAATCACATTTATGGTCTTTTTGAAGTAACGGATGGAATTTATCAGGTGCGTGGCTATGATATGTCAAATGTCACATTCATAAAAGGCGATACAGGATGGATTGTAGTAGATCCATTGATGAGTGTAGAGTGTGCACAAGCGGCTCTTGCCCTGGTGGAAGAGAATCTGGGCACTTTTCCTGTAAAGGCAGTGATCTACAGCCATTCTCATGTTGATCATTTCGGTGGAGTCAAGGGAATTGTTTCGGAAGAAGAGGTACAAGCCGGCAATGTGCAGGTAATTGCACCGGAAGGCTTTGAGAAGCATGCTGTCAGCGAGAATATTTATGCAGGTACTGCTATGGGACGAAGAGCAAGTTATCAGTATGGAACAATGCTTGAGGGTGGTGAAACAGGATCCCTTGCCATTGGTATTGGTATGGGACAGTCCAAGGGTAGAACAAGTTATATTTCTCCTACACTTGAAATCACACAAACTGGTGAGAAGCATACCATTGACGGAGTGGAAATTGAATTTCAGCTTACTCCGGGTACCGAAGCACCGGCAGAGATGAACTTCTGGATTGGATCCAAAAATGCTTTGTGGATGGCTGAAAACTGTACAGGAACACTCCACAATCTGTATACACTCCGCGGAGCCCAAGTGCGTGATGGAAACGCATGGGCAGAGTACATCATGGAATCTCTGGCTCTCTATGGTGATAAGGCAGATGTGGTATTCCAGTCCCATAACTGGCCACATTGGGGAAATGATACCATTCAGGAATATATGACCAATACTGCAGCTGTATATAAGTTTATTAACGACCAGACATTGCTCTACATTAATGAAGGTTATACGGAAACAGAGATTGCCAATATGATCCAGCTTCCGGAGGAACTGGAGAAAGTCTGGTATACTCGTCAGTATTACGGTACAGTTTCTCATAATTCGAAGGCAGTATATGAGAAATATATGGGCTGGTATGACGGTAATCCTGTCCATCTTGCTGAACTTACACCATCGGATTATGCCCAAAAGCTGGTAGAATATTTCGGTGACACAGATGCGGTTCTTGAAAAAGCAAAAGAAGATTTTGCAAAGGGAGAATATCAGTGGGTGGCTCAGATTACCAATACGCTGGTTTTTGCTGATCCGGAAAATACGGATGCACGTTATCTGTGTGCGGATGCATTGGAGCAATTGGGATATCAGGCAGAATCAGGTCCATGGCGCAGTGCTTACCTTTGTGCTGCACAGGAACTGCGAAATGGTACAAATACCGATGATGCAACGCGAAGCAGCGGTAACGGTGATGTTTTCTTACATATGACACCAGACATGATTCTGGATTATCTGGGAATTCTTGTAGATACGACGAAGATTCCAGATCTGACCTTTACAGCAAATCTTATATTGCCGGAAGGTAATTATGTACTCCGCGTAAAAAATGGCGTACTTCTTTATCAGAAGGATGTACAGGATCCGGATGCAGATGTGACATGGAATACCAAACGTGCCGGACTGTTGGCTGTTGTTCAGAAAAACGCTGAGAATGTTGCTACTTTGATCGAACAGGAGGGTGATGAGACCTGCCTGACACGATTGATGGATGCGGTTACTGTCACGTCAGAGTATAAATATTTTAATATTATTGAACCATAAAGCTTTGGGGCGGAAGCACAATTCAGGACTGTGGTGACTCCTAATGTGGATCCAATCACATTTTTTAATAAGGCCAATGAGTTGATGGTAAAGAATTCTCCGGCAGCTGCGGATAAGGAAATGCTTGAAAAAATAGCAGCTGTGAATATAGGTCCTGGTATGGAATTTGACACTTCTGTTCTTACCGGTGATGTTGCAGAAAACTGGAAGACAATGCTGACAGAATTCAGCTAAAGCTTATCAAAGAGGGCCAGAAATTCTCAAAAAAGCTTGGTCAGTGGGACTATTTTGGTGAACCGATCGGAGATTTCAATACAGAATATGCTTATCGTGCACTGGTAGCTCTTGCAGGGCTTGGTGCCAATACAGTTGAAGTTGCGCTGTATCCAAAGATAGAGCAGGATGCGGATGGAAATACTCTTCTTAACTTCCTGTAAAATTAACTCTCGATTCAAAAGAATGGCTTATTTATGCGGTTTATTCAAGATATGTAGTTAATAATATGAGAATTAATTATCTCTCGAGAGTTAACTTATAAAACAGCCACAAATCCATTGAGGTCAGAGTTCCTTATCGTGGAGCGACGACCTCAGTTTTTTTTATAACCGTAAAATTAACAAGGAAGATATTTTGCAGATGGACGGATATTGGATTCAGGTCTAAAAAAGAACTTTTCTCATACAGGTATATGATTTATAATCATAATAAAAGGAAGATACTATAGTAATTCTTGTAAATAATGTATATTGATTCAGCTCATCAGAACATGAAATCCTGTTGAACTGTCTTAAATGCATTAATTAAGAGGATTGTTAAACAGTGGCAACCGATGTTTCACGTGAAAACGAAAAGGATGGGATGACTATGAAAAATTACTCAGAAGATGTAAACAGACAGTATCATATTCAAGTGACAAAAGGTGAGGTGGGCCGTTATGTGATCCTTCCGGGAGATCCGAAAAGATGTGTAAAGATTGCACAGTATTTTGATAATCCTGTGCTGATCGCAGACAACAGGGAATATATCACTTATACAGGAACACTGGATGGAGTGAAGGTCAGTGTAACGTCAACCGGTATTGGTGGCCCATCAGCGTCCATTGCAATGGAAGAGCTGTATCGCTGCGGAGCGGATACTTTTGTCAGAATCGGAACCTGTGGTGGAATGCAGACGGAAATAAAAAGTGGAGACATTGTAATTGCGACAGCAGCAGTACGTATGGAAGGAACAAGCAGAGAATATGCGCCAATTGAATATCCGGCAGTGGCAAATCTGGATGTGACCAATGCTCTTGTTGAAGCTGCGAAGGAGAAAAGATTTATATATCATACAGGTGTGGTACAGTCCAAAGATTCTTTCTATGGACAGCATGAGCCGGAAGCAATGCCGGCAGGTTATGAGTTGATCAATAAATGGGAAGCCTGGAAACGAATGGGATGTCTTGCTTCTGAAATGGAATCCGCGGCACTTTTCATCGTAGCCGGTAAACTCAGGGCGAGAATGGGTTCCTGTCTGTTGGTATTGGCAAATCAGGAGAGAGAGAAGCTGGGTCTTGAGAATCCGGTTGTACATGACACAGACATGGCAATCCGGGTAGCTGTAGAGGCAGTCCGCAGAATGATTAAAGAAGATCAGGGACAAGTTCTGTAAGGACGGAGGTGACAGAGAATGCAGAATCTGGAAAAATCAATGATCAGCAAACTGATTGAGATTGCAATGGAACAGCTCAAATTTTCTTATACACCTTATTCAAATTTTAAGGTTGGTGCATCATTACTTACAAAAAACGGAGAGATTTATACAGGGTGTAACATTGAAAATGCAGCATATACACCTACGAACTGTGCAGAACGAACTGCAATTTTCAAAGCAGTGAGCGAAGGCGTCAGGGAGTTTGATACAATTTGTATTGTGGGTGGAAAAGATGGAATTCTGACAGAGTATACAGCTCCCTGTGGTGTCTGCCGTCAGGTAATGATGGAGTTTTGTGATCCGGAGACATTTCGGATTATTCTGGCAACAGATAAAGAACAGTATGATATTTACACACTGAAGGATTTGTTGCCGCTGGGATTTGGACCACGAAATCTGATAAATTCCTGAGAGATATAAGGTAAACTCCTATCATTGCGAAAAGTAAAAAAGTGAATGACGAATAAAAGGGAACAGGAAAAGGTCAGCGATTAATAAAATGTAAGAGAAGGAGTAAACATAAATGAAAAATTACGACAGAATTTTTGTAATTGTACTTGATTCTCTGGGAATCGGGGCAATGCCGGATTCAGCAAAATTTGGTGACATCGGGGTGGATACTTTTGGACATATTCTTGGGAAAATGGGTTCTCTTGAGATTCCAAATCTTAGAAAACTGGGAATGCTGAATCTTCATCCGGCAGGAAAAATGGCAGGTGTTGAGGCACCCAAAGGGCGATATATGCGCCTGGGCGAATCAAGCAATGGAAAAGATACCATGACCGGACACTGGGAGATGATGGGAATCAAAACAGAAAAACCATTTAAAACCTTTACAGAAACAGGATTCCCGCCGGAACTGATCGCAGAACTGGAGAAAAGATGCGGAAAAAGAGTGATAGGAAACAAGAGCGCAAGCGGAACGGAGATTATTGAGGAACTGGGCGAAGAGGAGATTCAGACGGGTGCAATGATTGTTTATACTTCAGCAGATTCTGTTCTTCAGATTTGCGGAAATGAAGAAACTTTTGATCTTCAGAATCTGTACCGTTGCTGTGAAATTGCAAGAGAAATTACCATGAAGGATGAATGGAGAGTTGGCAGAGTTATTGCAAGACCGTACATTGGTAAGAAAAAAGGTGAATTTAAACGTACCAGTAACCGTCATGATTATGCATTGAAACCCACCGGACTTACCACGTTAAACGTGTTGAAAGATCATGGATTTGATGTGATCGGTGTTGGAAAGATTCATGATATTTTTTGCGGAGAAGGCATTACAGAAACTCATCATTCAGACAGCTCTGTACATGGAATGGAGCAGACAATTGAAATCTGCAAGAGAGATTTCAGAGGGTTATGTTTTGTTAATCTTGTAGATTTTGATGCATTATGGGGACACAGAAGAAATGTGGAAGGTTACGGAAAAGAGATTGAGAAATTTGACAAAAATCTGGGTGTGTTGTTAGAAGAAATGAGAGAGAATGATCTGCTTATTCTCACTGCAGATCATGGAAATGATCCGACTTATACAGGAACTGACCATACAAGAGAATATGTACCATTTATTGCGTACTCAAAGAGAATGAAAAATGGTGGTGCGATAAAAGACGAAGATACTTTTGCTGTGATCGGCGCTTCTGTGGCGGAGAATTTTGGAGTGCCAATGCCTGAGGGAACAATTGGACATTCTGTTTTAAAAGAGTTAATGTAATAACGATTGTAAAAAAAGACAGGAATATTGAAAACAGGCGTTTTCAATCTCCTGTCTTTTGTGCTAAAATAGGAAAAGAATTTATCTGACTAAATCGTTAAAGAGAGACAAGTGATAAATTGTAAAAAGATAAAATGATATAGAAAGGAAACAGTTTTTATGGAAACAGGAACAATTTTTAAATTTCATAATGACCTGGATACAGACCAGATCATAGCATCACAGTATCTGTTACTTCCTAATCTGGATGAGATGAAAGGTCATGCATTTGAATCTCTGGATCCGGATTTTTCAAAGAAAGTAAAACCGGGAGATTTCGTGGTAGGTGGAGAAAACTTTGGATGTGGTTCTTCCAGAGAGCAGGCGCCTGGTGTTCTGAAAGCGTTGGGAGTACAGGCAGTTGTAGCAAAATCTTTTGCACGAATCTTTTACAGAAACTCTATTAATATTGGTTTGCCGGTAATTGTCTGCAAAGATCTTCCGGACGAAGTAAATATCGGAGATAAGATGGTTCTTCATATGTCAGAGGGAACAGTTGAAGCTAACGGAAAAACATATTCCTGTACAAAACTTCCGGAATATATGCAGAATATTTTGAATCAGGGTGGTCTGATCGCATCTCTGAACAAGGAGGAGAAGTAAAATGGGAATGACAATTGCAGAAAAGATTATTGCTGCGGCAGCAGGCGTTGACAGCGTAAAACCGGGAGATATCCATACAGTTAAACTTGATTGTCTCATGAGTAACGATGGAACTACACATCTTACGGTTGATATGTATAACAATAAATTGAAAAATCCGCACATTGCAGATACAAGCAAGCTGGTGTTTATCGTGGATCATAATGTACCATCTGACAGCCCGAAAACAGCAGCATCCCAGAAGAAGATGCGAGATTTTGCAAAAGAACATAACATTGATTTCTGGGAAGGAAAAGGTGTCTGCCATCAGGTTATGATTGAGAATTATGTCCGTCCGGGTGAATTGATCTTTGGTGCAGACAGCCATACCTGTTCATACGGTGCGTTAGGTGCATTTGGAACAGGTGTAGGATGTACAGATTTCCTTTATGGTATGGTAACAGGTACTTCATGGGTACTGGTTCCTGAGAGTGTAAAATTTAATCTGACAGGTAAACTTCCGGAAGGAGTTTATGCAAGAGATCTGATTCTTACAATTATTGGGGAAATCGGTGCAAATGGATGTAACTATCAGGCAATGGAATTTACAGGCGAGGGTGCGAAAACACTCAGTATCAGCGATCGTATGGCGCTTTGCAACATGGCAGTAGAAGCCGGTGCAAAGACAGGTATCTTTGAAGCAGATGAGAAAGCTATTGAATATCTGAAAGAACATGGACGTGAGCCAAAGGCTGTATATCACAGTGATCCGGATGCAGTTTACGCGAGAGAATATACATTTGATTTATCAAAAGTCCGTCCTGTAGTTGCGAAACCTGATTTTGTAGACAATGTTGTGCCTGCAGAAGAAGCCTGCGGAATCGAAATCAATGAAGCATTTCTGGGCTCCTGTAACAACGGACGTATTGAAGACCTGCGTGTCGGTGCAGAAATTATCAAGGGCAAGAAGGTTGCTGAGGGCGTCAGATTCCTGGTTGTGCCTGCAAGCCAGACTATTTACCGCCAGGCATTAAAAGAAGGGCTTATTGACACGTTTATGGAGGCTGGAGCCATTGTTATGAATCCGAACTGCAGTGTATGCTGGGGAAGCTGTCAGGGCGTGATCGGTGAGAACGAAGTTCTGATCAGTACAGGAACACGTAATTTCAAAGGTCGTGCAGGACACCCAAGCTCCAAAGTATATCTGGGATCAGCAGCTACTGTTACAGCATCTGCCATTACAGGAAAGATTGCGCTGGCAAGTGAGGTGTGATGCTAATTATAAGTGTTTCACGTGAAACATTTAACCGAATCAAGTAAATTTCCTGCGAAGGTTGCGAAAAGCAATAGACAGCAGGTGGAGATTTGTTTGTATCAGGAGGAGAGCAAGCTCATCCTGATAAACTGCGGAGTAGTTATTCGGTATGGTATAGAGTCGCGTAGCAAAGCGGATATTCACAATTCGTATGAATGAATTTTAACTTGTGACTGTGAAAGTACTGAACAGTTACAAGTGAAGATAGAAGATAAGAGGTAAGATTATGGAAAAATTCACAGGAAAAGTGTGGGTTCTGGATGATGACATTGATACAGATATTATTATTCCAACAGAATATCTCGCACTGAAAACAATCGATGATATGAAACAGTACGGATTCAGTCCTCTGCGTCCGGAACTGGCAGGACAGATTCAGAAAGGCGACATTATTGTTGCAGGAAAGAACTTTGGATGTGGTTCTTCCAGAGAACAGGCACCGGAAATTATCAAAGCACTGGGAATTCAGTGTGTAATTGCCAAATCTTTTGCGAGAATTTTCTTCAGAAATTCTATTAATAATGGTCTGTTACTGATCGAGCAGCCAGATCTTCATGATGATATCAAAGAAGGTGATGAAGTCACTGTGGTAATGAATGAACATGTAGATTATAATGGAAAACAGTACCCGATTGCTTCTCTTCCGGAAAATCTGATGAGCATTATTCAGGCTGGCGGACTTGTAAAAGCCATGCGCAAACTGAATGGGCTGGATTGATTTGGAAAGGAGAGGAAAATGGGCGAAACAGTTATTGAGAAAATTATAAGAAACAATGTTGGAAAAACAGTAAAGCCTGGAGACATTGTAACGGTCAATGTAGACAGGGTTATGATTCATGATATATTTATTCCATTTGTAGCAGAAAAGTTTGAAGAAATGGGCTTTACGAAGCTCTGGGATCCAGATAAAGCAGTACTCATATATGACCATCTGGTTCCTGCAAGTCAGTTAGATGATACCAGACATTTCCATGCGGGAGATGCTTTTGCCAGGAAATATGGCATGAAAAATGTTCACAGAAGTGATGGAATCTGCCACCAGTTAATGACAGAGGCAGGTTATGTAAAACCGGGAAATATTGTATTTGGTACAGACAGCCATACCACTACCTACGGATGTGTAGGCGCTTTCTCTTCCGGTATTGGATATACAGAGATGGCAAGTATTCTGGGAACAGGAACTATGTGGATCAAAGTTCCTGAGACAATTAAGGTTGTGATCGAGGGAGAACTTCCGGGAAATGTTATGTCCAAAGATATCATCCTGCGTCTGATCGGTGATCTGGGAGCTGATGGAGCAACATACAGAGCACTTGAATTTACCGGCAGTACAGTAAAGAATATGACAGTAGCAAGCCGTATGACTATGGCAAATATGGCGATTGAGGCAGGTGCAAAATGTGCACTGTTTACACCGGATGAAAAAACTGCAGAATATTGTGACATAGAGTTGAATGAGTTCCAGAAGAGCCTTACAGGAGATGAAGATGCAACTTATATGAAAACAATCACTTATCGCGCAGAGGATTTTGTACCGGTTATGGCATGTCCGTCTCAGGTAGATAAGATTAAAAATGTAAGTGAACTTGAAGGAACAGAAATAGATCAGGTATTTATCGGTTCCTGCACAAATGGCCGTCTGGAGGATCTCAGAGCTGCAGCGGAGGTGCTAAAGGGCAAAAAGGTAGCAGATTACGTTAAATTGATTGTAACTCCTGCAAGCCGTAAAATATACCGTCAGGCAATTGCAGAGGGAATTATGGATACTCTGGCAGAAGCAGGTGCAATGATCACACATCCCGGATGTGGATTGTGCTGTGGACGTGCAGGAGGTATCCTTACCGACGGTGAACGTGTAGTAGCTACAAATAACAGAAATTTCCTTGGTCGAATGGGAACATCTAAGGTAGAGATTTACCTTGCATCACCAAAAACAGCAGCAGCGTGTGCAATTGCTGGTAAAATTGTAAATCCAGAGAAATAAAACGTACAATAAAACCAATGCGATATAAATTGTACAGATGAGCAACGAAACTACAGAATAACAAAAGAATAAAATTAACGGATAAGTCCACTGAATTATTCATAAAAAGAGTAAGCAGTGGACTTATTTTATGTTATAGGAGATTACTTTGTAATGTTCCTATAACATACATAAAGGTGCAGAGAAAGTAAAGCCTTCCAGGCAGGAGCGCACTGCGGTGTAGAGGAATTATATCGCTGAAGTTACCTGCCGCAGACGGAGAATCTTGCTTGCAGGATTTTTCTTGTGTCAGAGAACGACACTATGATATGTTTCATATCACATAATAAATTATCTGACGGGATAATGGGATAATAAGGAAAGAAAAGGCGTGGAAAAGCCTGTAAATTTGATTGCATAGAAAAAGTTTCTCAGGCAGAATTGTCCAGTGTGAGTCTGATCTCCGACGAAAACATGTGCTTTTTGAACTTGAAATTGAACAAAAAGAATCTGCGAAATGACAAGAAAGCCGCATAAATAAAAGGAATTTCAAAAGCATCAAAACTTAAATTGAACATATATTGAACTGAAATAAGAAAAATTAAATTCTGGTTCAATACATAGTTCAAAATATAAATTAAACTAATTGAACCATCGTAATAAAAACAATTAACATGTTCAATATAGTTCAATTAATAATGAACTATAAAATAAACTAAAAGTTGAACATTGCTGATGAAATTGAAAATAATAAAATTTACCGTTGAATTATTAGTTCAATTATAGTATAATAGCAAAGAAAAAAACTTGAAAAAGCTGATAAAATGCGGGATTTAAAAATGAACAGAACATATATTCGTGCATGATGCTGAAAGAAATACATTTGAACTTAATTAATGTTTGTATGTCTGAATGTATTTTGATTCCCGTATAAACAATATAATATATCTGTTCTTTCTATAACATATATGCGAAAGAATTAAGAAATATAACAATAACCATTGATTATAACAATGTAATTTGTTTTTTACAGAGAACGGAGATAGTATTTATGAATAATATATTTGCTGAACGATTAAAAAAAGCGATGGAACAGAAGAATATGAAGCAGATCGACCTTGTAAAAAAGGCAGCAGAGCAGGGCGTGAAACTTGGAAAGAGCCATGTGAGTCAGTATCTGAGTGGAAAAACAACTCCCAGATCAGAAATTCTTAATTTTCTGGCGGCAACATTAGGGGTAGAAACTGAATGGCTGAAAGGAACCGATGTATCTGTAGACACTTTAAAGAAAGAGACAAATGAGGCAGGATTTCAAATGGAAAATATGAAATTTGATTACAATTATAATAATATGAAAGAAAATGACAGAGAGGCAGTTGAGGAAGCACAGGTTCGTGAATTTAAAAAATCGTCTAAGCTGAATAATGTGTTATATGATGTAAGAGGGCCGGTTGTAGAAGAAGCTGCACGTATGGAAAATGCAGGAACTCAGGTTTTAAAACTGAATATCGGAAATCCGGCACCGTTTGGATTCAGAACACCGGATGAAGTGATTTATGATATGAGACAGCAGTTGACAGAGTGTGAGGGATATTCTCCTGCAAAAGGTTTGTTTTCTGCCAGAAAAGCAATCATGCAGTATGCACAGTTGAAAAAGCTCCCTAATGTATCAATTGAGGATATTTATACAGGAAACGGTGTCAGTGAACTGATTAATCTCTGTATGTCAGCTCTGTTGGATAATGGAGATGAGATTTTGATTCCATCTCCGGATTATCCGTTGTGGACTGCATGTGCAACTTTAGCTGGTGGAAAAGCAGTACATTATATTTGTGATGAGCAGGCAGAATGGTATCCGGATATGGATGATATCAGAAGGAAAATTACCAGCAGAACAAAAGCAATCGTTATTATAAATCCGAATAATCCAACTGGTGCGTTGTATCCGAGAGAGGTATTACAACAGATAGTAGATATTGCCAGAGAACATCATCTGATCATTTTCTCTGATGAAATCTATGACCGTCTTGTAATGGACGGAGCAGAACATATTTCCATTGCTTCAATGGCTCCGGATTTATTCTGTGTAACATTCAGCGGTTTATCCAAATCACATATGATCGCAGGCTTTAGAATCGGATGGATGATTCTCAGTGGCAATAAGGCAGTTGCAAAAGATTATATAGAAGGAATCAAGATGCTTTCTAATATGAGACTTTGTTCTAATGTACCGGCGCAGTCAATTGTTCAGACTGCATTGGGCGGACATCAGAGTGTGGAGAGTTATATTGTTCCTGGTGGACGTATTTATGAGCAGAGAGAATTTATTTATAATGCGTTGACAGATATTCCGGGAATTACTGCTGTGAAACCGAAAGCTGCATTTTATATGTTCCCTAAGATTGATACAAAGAAATTTAATATCGTAAATGATGAGAAATTTGCATTAGATTTATTAAAAGAGAAGAAGATTCTGCTTGTACATGGCGGTGGATTTAACTGGCATCAGCCGGATCACTTCAGAGTGGTTTATTTACCAAGAATAGAAGTATTAAAAGAAGCAGCCGGCAAAATCAGAGATTTTCTGGAATATTACCAGCAGGAAATATAATCTGTCAGTGAGAAATGGGTACTATGTTTCACGTGAAACATAGTACCCATTTCCTGATATTATAAAAACTTTTGGTCAAACGGATAAAATCATCCATTTTGCTACGCAGCTCTACATAGAATAATTGTGCTGCAGTAGATTTGTCTGACTCGGGTCAAGCTGATAAAATCATCCGCTTCGCTGCTTGTTCATAACCGAATAACTCTTTCGCAGTTTATCAGAAGGAGTTTACACTTCTCCTGATACAAGCAAGTCCTCACCCATTGCTTATTGCTTTTCGCAACCTCCGCAGGGGATTTACTTGATTCGGTTAAATTGTGGAATTACTACAGGAATACAATATGTTTGTTTCACGTGAAACATAATGTGCCGACAAGATTGTCCAAGAATCGTTACTGTTCACTGGTAATATCCCGCGAGGTGTTTTTTGTGAGCGAAGGTCACAGAAAACCCAAGACATACTGCGCGAATTTATGCGATTAGCATAAATTAAGTTTGCGAAGCAAACGATACTCCTTGGGCATTGCACAAGGAGGTTCATATTTCCTGCATCGCGAAGCGTGTTGCTGAGAACGGAGTGAACAGTAACCAAGAATCAAATAGTGACAAAATTTTATAAAAAATTAAGTGGTGAATAACTATCAGATGTGATAAACTATGTTTAATGCGTTATTTGCGAAATAGTTATTATTCTGATAACAGTAAATGAGGTTAGGTTTAAAAGTATTTTGCCCCTGATATCATCAAATGATGCTGTGATATAAATTTCTGGAGGTATGACGAAAAATGGAAAATGAGGAAAAAAACCAGACAGAACAGTCAGACAAAAGCAGGTCTGTGTGGAGAGAGTTGTGGGACTATGCAAAGATTATCATTGCAGTCTTTGTTATAGCGTTTCTGTTGGGACACTTTGTATATATTAATGCACGAGTGCCGTCAGGTTCTATGGAAGAAACAATTATGACAGGTGACAGAGTATTTGGAAATCGTCTGGCATATATAAAAGATGATCCGGAGAGATTTGATATTGTAATATTTAAATATCCGGATGATCCATCTCAGCTTTTTGTAAAACGAGTAATTGGTCTTCCGGGAGAAACTGTAAACATTGTAGATGGAAAAGTGTATATCAATGATTCCGAAGAACCGCTGGATGACAGCTTTTGTCCGGAAACACCGGAAGGAAGCTTTGGACCGTATACAGTTCCAGAGGGATGTTATTTCATGTTAGGAGATAACAGAAACCACAGTATGGATTCCAGATACTGGCAAAATCCGTTTGTAGAGGAAGATGCAATAGAGGCAGAAGTAGCAGTTCGTTACTGGCCGTTAAATAAGATAGGAACTGTAAAATAATCGTGACGGTTCCATATTTTCAAAAGTCAAGCGGATAAAATCATCCGCTTCGCTACGCAGGTCTACACCGAATAACTGCCGGGTAGTTACAGGTAGTTTGGAAATTTTATAAAAGACTGTTAAAATCAGGAAAATCACATATTAGTGTCCTGATTTTGACAGTCTTTTGTTGTCTGTGGATTTTTCAAATGTTATACTGTAAGACAGGAGGAAAATGAAGAAAATGGAATGCTGGATAGTTACAACAATTCCGTAAAATGTAAAAAGAGAAAGGAAGACGAATATGAAAAAATGGAAAAAGTTTATAGCAATGGGACTGGCGGTATCTATGATAGTTCCGTCCTGTATACCGCAGACATTGTGGGCTTCAGAGTTTTCGGCAGGAAGTGTTGAATCAGCAGCAGATGTTTTTGAAGATGGTGCCGAATATGAGACAGGAAGTGACTCAGGAAATAAAATATCTGATGAGAATAACAGTGGAGATGAGTTTGGAACAGGAGAGTTAAAAGATCAGGAACCGGAACAGTCGGAGACAGAAGATTCAGTAAATGTCGGACAGAGTGCGGAAGGTTATAACATTCTGCTTTACAGTGATGGTAAACTGGAAAAAACATATGTGATACCCTATGCAGATGCGGATATTGCTAAAGTACCGGAAGCACTGAGGGGAAAGACAGGTTATGTTTTTAAAGAGTGGAATACGAAAGAAGATGGAACCGGTGAAACTTATAAACCGGGAGATTCTATTAAGAAACTTCTTGAAACAGCAGATATGGCAAAGCAGGCTCAGGAAACCAGTGAGAGGACAGAAGCCGGAGAAGAAATAAAACCAGAAAAAGATGTGATGCAGGAAGAAAATGATGTGGCACAGACGGACAGCGCATCATGGGAAGAAAAGACTGATAAGGCAGAAATGCAGATATCAGACACAGAAAATGATGGAACAAGTCCGGATATATCTACAGATAAGGCTATTGCAGCAGGAGATACAACAGCAATAACCCTGTATGCAATCTGGGAGAAAGCATCCGAATATAAAATCACATATAAACTTAATAAAGGAAAAAATAATACTGCTAATCCCAAAACTTATACTTCAGAAGATGAGATTAAATTTAAAAAGCCGACGCGTTCCGGATATCATTTTGTGGGATGGTATACAGACAGTAAGTATAAAAATCAGATAAGCGTGATTGAAAAGGGTTCAGAAGGTTCCCTTACTTTATATGCAAAATGGACAAAGGAAATCAGTCCTTCGGCGAAAGCTGCATCACTGGATTATGTAAAAGGAACAAAGGCGAATACCATCACTGTATCCGCAACTGTTTCAAATTATGTGAAAAGTTCGGATGGTTATTACTATCTGGTGTATGTAGATTCTAATTCCGGTAAAGTGAAAAAAACGGTGGGTAAAGTAAAGAAGCCGGAGAAGGCAAAAGGGAAGATCACATTTAAGCTGAACATTTCCGGACATCCGGAATATGCACAGGGAAAATTTGCCATAGGGATAAAAAAATCTAAATCTGCGTATAGTGTGATCAGTCCGAAAAGCTATGTCAGCAATCCGGAGAAACTCAGTACAAATACAGCAGCATATTTTGTTCCGGGGACCAAAAAAGGAATTCAGGCTACAGATATCAACGAGCTGACAGATACAAAATCCAAAACAGTATTTTTTAACTTATATATTTCAGACCTGATGCGAAAAGACAGTGGTGTGGAAACATATAAATATAATGGGAAAACATATCATTTTAATGGTCTGTACGGATATGTATATCTTGTTCAGCAATGTAATGCAAAGGGAATCCAGGTGACTGCACAGATCAGTATTGACAGGAATGCCAGTACGCAGAGCTTTATTACGGGAAACAGTCCTTATGCAGAAACAGCTTATTATGGATGGAACACAGATAACAGCACAACTAGACAGACTATGGAAGCAATGTTTGCATATCTGGGAGAGAAGTTTGGAAAAAATAACTGTTATATAAGTAACTGGATCCTGGGAAATGAAGTAAACAGTGCAAGCGGATATTATTATGTAGGGAATGTCAGTTTTTCAAAATTTATCTCCATGTACAGTGAAGCTTTTCGCTGCCTTTACAATGCAGTGAAAAGCAGCCGGGGAAGTTCCAAAGTATTTATCTGTCTGGATAATTGCTGGAATCAGAAAAATGCCTTTACTATCTGCTATAGTGCAAGATCAACTCTGGAAAGCTTTGCGGCGAAGATTTCTGATATGCAGAAAGATGTGAACTGGAATCTGGCATATCATGCATATAATCAGCCACTTTCAGATTCACAGTTCTGGTCAGGTGCAAATGCATCCATGTTTACCAGTGATGCGAACACCACCACGTTTATCACTATGCGTAATATCCAGACACTTACAGATTATGTGAAAAACAGATTTGGTTCCAATACAAGGATCATTCTTTCGGAACAGGGATTTTCTTCCACTTATGGAGGACAGGCAAATCAGGCGGCAGCAATTGCACTGGCCTATTATAAGGCTGCCTGCAATCCAATGATTGATGCATTTATTATAAGAAGCTATAAAGATGAAGCCCATGAGGTGGCTCAGGGATTGGCAATGGGATTGAAGGATGCCAATGGGAAAAAGAAAACAGCGTATAATGTCTTTAAAAATATGGATAGTTCCAATTCCCTGAAATATACAGAAAAGGTACTAAAAAGTCAGGTTGGAAACTGGAAATCACTGGTTCCGGGATATAGCACCGGAAAAATTTCCTCCATGTATCGAAAGTGATGTAACTGACAGACAGGACTGTTTTTTAAAATTGCTGTCATATTGGAAATGTATAAAATTGTCACAAATTAAACACATTTTTCCCACACAAAGAACACAAATCATTCCTATACTTAGAAGCATCAAAAGGAAACAGAGATAAATAAATGACATAGATAAATGACATAGATAAATGACATAGATTCATGGAGGGACTTTATTATGATGAACAAAGATAACAGAAATAATAAAATCAGAAAGATTGCAAAGAAAGGTCTTACATTCAGCTTATGTGCAGTACTTGCAGGAGGACTGGCAGCAGGAAGCTTTGAGGGAGTAAATAAACTTGCAGGATGGAGCGGAGCCACAACGGTAGAAGCTGCTTCAAATAAGGACGAGACAACCCTGACATATGCAAAATCCGAGAAGAAGGATGCAGATGCCAGTGATTCCAAATCAGATACCGGCAAAGATACAGGCAGCACAGCAAAAGGAAGCCTTGATGTGTCTGAAATCGTATCAGAAGCACTTCCATCTATTGTATCTATTACAACCAAGTCAGTTCAGGAGGTACAGAATTACTTCGGAATGTATGGAATGTATGGATATGCGCCACAGCAGCAGGAACAGGAAGTAGAGGGCAGTGGTTCCGGTATTATTGTTGGTAAGAATGATGATGAACTTCTGATTGCTACAAATTATCATGTAGTAGAAGGTGCGGATACATTATCAGTTGCATTTACAGATGGAAATGCAGTGGAGGCATCCGTAAAGGGATTTGATGAAGAGAGAGATCTTGCAGTTGTATCTGTATCTCTGGATGATGTTGAAGATGATACAATGGACGCCGTTTCAATTGCGAATATTGGCAGTTCTGATGATCTGAAGGTGGGCGAGCAGGTAGTTGCAATCGGTAATGCTCTTGGATATGGACAGTCTGTTACAACCGGTATCGTAAGTGCCAAGAACCGCAGAATGGATTCTGACAATAACACAGTAACAGATGGAAGTGATGACAGCAGTGACGGTGTAAACCTGATCCAGACAGATGCGGCTATCAACCCTGGTAACAGTGGCGGTGCTCTTCTGAATATGGAAGGCGAGGTTGTTGGTATCAACTCTGCAAAACTTGCTTCTACTGAAGTAGAAGGTATGGGTTATGCAATTGCAATCTCAGACGTGACTGACATTCTTCAGAATCTGATGAATGAGACATCAAGAGATAAACTGGATGATTCTGAACATGGTGTACTTGGAATCAAAGGTTCTTCTGTAAGTTCTGAGGCAGTTCAGATGTATGGCATTCCGGCAGGAGTTTTTGTAAAACAAGTAACAGAAGGTGGAGCTGCTGATAAAGCAGGTCTGAAAGCAAACAGCGTTATTACTGAATTTAATGGAAAAACTGTTTCAAGTATTAATCAGCTGATCGAATATCTTTCCTATTATGAACCAGATGAAGAGGTAGAACTGACTGTGCAGGTTCCTCATGGAACAAGTTATAAAGAAGAGACTGTTAAAGTAACTTTGGATGAGAATACAGATGCTGATGACAGTGATGATAACGATAAAGACAGTAAGAAATCTAAAAAGGATTCTAAGAAATCCTCAAAAGATGCTGATGAAGATGTAGACGAAGATACAGACAGTGAGGATAGTATGGACTCCGATGATACAGAGGAAAGTGAGAATCCATTTATCCAGTACTTTGAGAATCAGGGATTTTTCAGATAATACCGGCAGAAAATAAAATTATATGATATCCGGATATAAAATCTGTGATAGTGTGTAGTGATGCGGATGATTTCATCTGCCTGATATCAGCACTTTCATATGTGAGAGAATTACATGTGAAAGTGCTTTATTATGCTATGGGAAACCATTCCATAATATTCTTATAGCATAATAAAGCCCTCCGGGCAAGGATCACACTGCGGCGGGTTGCTTATATTTGGAAAAAGATTCTAAGGTGCTTTTGTGAAAGAGCACTTGAGAACAGCTATATGGCGTGATATAATAATATCATTGCGAAAACGCAGGTTTAACAGTGCAGATGGGGATAAAGAGGAGAAAAATATGACAGTAAAAGAATGTTATGAACAGATGGGTGCAGATTATGAAGGTGTACTTGGAAGACTGAGAAGTGAGGTTCTTATTAAGAAATTTGCAAAGAAATTTCTGGATGATGGAAGTTTCCGGAGTCTGAAGGATAATCTGGCACAAAAAAATGGGGAAGAAGCTTTTCGTGCAGCTCATACCTTAAAAGGTGTATGCCAGAACCTTGGATTTGATAATCTGTATAAGGCAAGCTTTGATATTACAGAGAAGCTCAGAGGAAGAGATACTGAAGGCTGTGAAGAACTTCTGGCAAAAGTGGAAGAGCAGTACAATAATACAGTAGATGCGATTCATATGATGGAAGACTGATGAAGGCAGCGATTTTTGATGTAGATGGAACGCTGCTGGATTCTATGTCTGTGTGGGAGGATATTGGAGAACGTTATCTTGCGAGTCAGAATATCACAGCGGAGAAAAATCTCCGGGCTGCTCTGCACACCATGAGTCTGGAGCAGGGAGCCGCCTGGATGAAAGAAAAATATCAGTTGGATAAGTCCATTTCACAGATTATAGAAGAGGTTCTGAAAATTGTAAGTGATTTTTACCGGTTTGAAGCACCGTTGAAACCAGGAGTGAAGAAAACTCTGGAATGGTTTAAAGAGAGAAATATACAGATGACAGTTGCAACATCTGGAAACCGGGAACTGACAGAAGCAGCACTTGCGAGAAACGGGATTCTGGATTATTTTGAGCAGATTTACACCTGTACAGAAACAGGTGCAGGAAAAGATGAACCGTTGATCTACCTGAAGGCAGCAGAATCTATGCAGGCAGAACCGAATGAGACACTTGTATTTGAGGATGCGCTTCACGCAGCGGAAACTGCAAAAAAAGCAGGATTTGTGGTTGTTGGTGTCTATGATGAAGAAAACAGGAAGAACATTTCCAAAATGAAAGAAGTCTGCGACTGCTACTGTGACAGGATTGATGCGGCGATCGAGAATATACGTTTGACAATATAAAGAAGAGGTTTCGTTAAACTTTGTGGTAACGAAGCCTCTTCTTTTTAGTAAATTAGGCAGATGAAAAATCATCCTGTGTCAATATAGCAGAAACGAAGATCAATGATTCCGTTATGGAAAGTAGCTGCATATGCGGACAGGTAAAAATTTCACATACGCAGGAAAGACTCATCAAACATAATAGTTTACCTCCTTTAACACAGGACTATGATACATCTTGAAAGGGAGTTAGCGTCAAGGGAAGAATTGTACAAAGACAGAGAAAAAAGTGGTGGAATCTTGTGAAAGGTTGATTATAAAAAACTGGAAGTTTTTGTATAAAAAGTTGTCGTATTAATTGAAATGAACTCTTCAATATACTATAATTGTAGTATAAAATTCAAATGTACTCTGAGAGTATATTTCAAAAGGAAGGGAGGAAACTTCGAGCAAAATTTCTCAGGAGGAATAGAAAATGAAGAGGAAAAGACTTACAGCACTGAAGGTTACACTCACAGCGACGATGCTGACGGCAGCACTTACATTTGGAGCAGGAAGTGCTTATGCGGCTGACCTGACACAGGAGGGTGGAAGTGAGCCGATAGTTACAATAACACCTTCACCGGAACTGCCATTACCGACATCAACACCGAAACCGACACCAGTGCCTAAAAACGGACTGTTGAAGGAAGGGAAAGTATATCGCTATTACGTAAATAATAAACCAGTCAGAAATAAATGGAAAAAGATTAATGGTAAATACTACTGGTTTAAATCCAATGGAATTGCTGCTCATGATGGATATTATAAAGTAAAAGGTGTTTATTATGTGTTTGATAAATATGCCAGGAGAGTAGCACCGGGTAAGAAGGCAGTTGTAAAGGTTAATGGCGTCAAATATTTCGTTGATGCAAAAGGAAGAGCTGTTGCCGGATGGAATGAACTAAATGGCAAAATGTACTATGTATATAAGAACGGTAAATGCGCCACAAATGAGACAGTAGGTGGAATTAAATTTAATAAGAACGGATATGCTTCAAATCTGACACAGGCGAGATGCAAGCTTGCAGCGAGAAATTTCATTGCGCGCCACAGTAATGCCAATGCAAGTAATTATGAAAAATTCCGTTCCTGCTTTTATTATATTATGGCCTACACAAACTTTGTAGGATACATGGATCCTACACCTCAGGAGTTTAAGACAAAAGACTGGGTTTATAAATATTCCCTTCAGATGTTCCAGAACGGTCTGACAGGAAACTGTTATGGAATTGCCAGCAGTGTGGCTGCAATCGCGAAGGAACTGGGATATGAACCATATGTTATTACAATTCCGGATGGACACAGCTTTGTTATGATTAACGGACTCTATTATGATAATATGTACGGAACGTTATTTGGCGCAGCTACACGTCCTGCATATACAATAGAACATAAAATTAAATTTTAAGAAAAGGAGTATGGAGAATGAAGAGAACAAAGAGATTCCTTGCAGTTGTACTTTGTATGCTTCTTATGCTGACACCGTTGGCTGTTGTAGCAGAAACAGTGACAGTACAGGCAGCAGAGCCGCAGACTGTTAAGGTAAAACTGGACAAAAAGACAGGAAAGAGATATGGATATGATGAGAATAACCAGAAAGTCACTCAGCAGTGGGGAGTAACAGCAAAGGGTTTCCGTTATTATTTCGGAAAAAACGGAGCTGCTTATCAGGCTGATCAGGATATGGTTGGTAAGTATGGTATTCTGATGAAGAAGATTAATGGTAAGTACTATGGGTTTGATGTAAGTGGTCACACAGTAAAGGGAATACGTGTAGGAAGTGTCAGCATGTATGAGATTCCGAAGCTGTATTACTTTAATCCAAAAACAGGAGCTGTAGATAAAAAGAAGACGTCTTTATACAGAAAATATGCGGCAACATCTACTCTGGCAAAACAGAACAATGCGTCAAAGATTAAGAAGGTTCTGGGAAAATATAAAAAGTGTACAATAAGTAAAGGCAATACCTGTATGCTTGATGGAAACGGCAAGGATGTCACCTACACATACGATTATGTACAGTTAAATGTTGTGCGTCCTACAGGAAAAGGAAGCAGCGCAGAAGTTGTTGCGAGTATCACGGTAAGACGATAATTATCCAGGTTAATCGGTTGCTTCGGCTGTGAAAAATTATAAAGCAGCTGAAGCAATTTGCAGATAGTAAGTTAACAAAAAAGAAAGGAACAGAGTGATGAACAAGAAAAAAATTACAGCATTATTACTTAGCTCAGTAATGGCACTTACACCTGCCATGCCGGCTATGGCAGAACAGTCAACGATCGTTAATTATGTGGATGGAACAACTGATAGTACAGTTGAGACACCAGATGTAACTCCGACACCACTTCCGGAGAAGAAGGAAGGATGGGAAACTGTTGATGGAGTTAAATATTACTATGTAAATGGTGAGAAGATTACAAATAAGGTAAAGAAGATTGGTAAATACACTTATTGTTTTGATAAAACCGGAAAGCTTGTAACTAATAAACCGTATTATAAGGTCAATTCAAAAACATATTATAAGATCAAAAAGAATGGACAGGCAACAAGGCTGTCAACAGTTGAAACAATGGCCGCAGTCCGACTTCAGAAGTGTAAAGGAAATCTGAAGAAGGCATTCAACTGGTCTGTTTCTCTGCAGTATGCAGGCAATGTAAAGGTTTCTAAAAAAACACCTACAGAATATGGTTTATATGGATTTAAAACAGGCAGTGGCGATTGTTATGTAATGGCAGCTACTTTCTACTGGATGGCTAAAGTTGCAGGATATGATGCTCATTATGTAAAAGGATATTTCCAGAAATCCGGTGGTAAGAAGGGAGCACATGCGTGGGTTGAAATAGATCAGAAGGTGAATGGTAAAAAGAAAACTTATGTGTATGATCCGAATTTCCAGAAGGAATACAAACTGAATGGTTATAAACTTACATATGGTGCGAAACGTACTCTGAAATATGTAAATTATAAGAGAGTTAACTAAGCATTGAAATGTTTTTGACTTTGGTTACGAGCAAGTAACGAAGTGAATGATTTTATCTGTTTAACAGTAAGGCAAACAAGAACTATAAAGAATGACCAGAAAGGATTTAAAGACAATGAAGAAAAAAGTTGTAACAGCATTTATGATGGCTGCACTTGGAAGCAGTCTTGTATTCAGTCAGGCAGTGATGGCAACAGATACTACAGCAAAAACAGAGACTTCAGAAGATGCGGATAAGGATTCCACAGAATCTGAAGATAAAGATGTAGCAGAAGATGCAGATAAAGCTGATGAAGAGAAAGAAGATTTAAAGACAATTGGTGAGAAACCGGAAGAGGACACAGAGGGTGTTTTTTCTGTAAAACTGAAAAATCTTACAGGTAAAGTTATCACAGGTGTTACTGTTAAGAATGAAAAAGACGAAGAATATCCGGATAATTTCCTGAAAGAAGAAGATAAGTTCGAAGCAGATGAGGAAAGAGTTCTCTGGTTTGATCCGAGTGCTAAAGATAAAGCAGATGAGGAAAACAAGGATTCTTCAAATGATACAAAAGAGACCACAGATACTGAAGAAACAAAAACAGAAGATGCCAAAACAGATGAAAAAGCAGAAGGCGAAGATAAGGATGATGCTGAGAAGGAAATCCCGAAATATAACATTCAGTTAACTTTCGAGGATGGAACAACCGCTGAGATCCATACTTTCCCATTTGGCGATACAGAGGAAGCAGAACTTAAGTTGGAAGGTGAAGTAGCATATCTGGTATTTGACAGTATCAGCCAGAAGAAAGAATACAATACTCTGGAAACAGAGAAAGCATTAGCTCCGAAGCCAACTGAGGCAGCTGCACAGGCAGCTTCTGAAACAACTCAGAGTTATGATAACAGTAGTGATTACAGCAATGACTATGATTACAACAATGACTATGATTATAGTAATGACTATGATTACAGTAATGATTATGATTATGGTAATGATGATTCCGGTGATTATGATGGTTCTGATGATGGTGGTTCCGATGACGGTGGAGACGGATGTCTGGATGATGGGTTATTAAATTAATCAGATTCAGTAGTTGTAAAGGGAAAATGCATTAAAAAGTATAATAAAACAGGGCACTGCATTATCTGAGGGAATAACATAGTGCAGTGCCCTTATTATAAGTACAACTGAAGAATTGTACATATTTAGGGAGAAAGATCATGTCATTAGTTTCAAACTTGTTTTTACTGTTTGTGGCGGTGAGTGTGCTTGTTTATTATATTGTGCCGCACAAATTTCAGTGGCTGGTTTTGTTATGTTTCAGCTATATATATTATCTGGCAGGTGGCGTCCGTTACGTGGGCTTTATCCTGTTTTCCACATTGGTTACCTGGGGGATTGCACTTGCAGTTGAAAAGGCAGAGGCAGGTGGAAGTCACAAAAGTGCAAGAAATTTTCTGGTGCTTGGATTAATATTGAATTTTGGTATGCTTGGAGTGATAAAGTATACAAATTTTATGATTGAGAACCTCAATGCTTTGTTTCATATGAATTTAAGAGGAATGGAAATCCTGCTTCCATTGGGAATATCGTTTTACACTTTCCAATCCTCCGGATATCTTCTGGATGTGTACTGGAAGAGATGTGATGCGGAGAGGAATCCTGTAAAATATGCATTGTTTGTTTCTTTCTTTCCACAGATTCTGCAGGGACCAATCGGAAGATACAGTCGTTTGGCACATCAGCTTTATGAACCTCATAAATTCGAAGGTAAGAATATTACCAGAGGCTTTGAGCGCATTCTATGGGGATTTTTTAAGAAGATGATCCTGGCGGACTGGGCAGCAGTGTTTGTAGATGCGATTTTCGACAATCCGGATCAGTACAGCGGACTGGCAATCTTTGGCGTATTATTTTACACAGTTCAGCTATATGCAGATTTTTCCGGTGGTATGGATGTGGTAATTGGTATTGCGTCTATGTTTGGAATTGAGCTGGATGAGAACTTCAAGCGTCCGTTCTTCTCCATTTCCATTACAGATTTCTGGCACCGCTGGCACATTACTCTTGGTACCTGGATGAAGGATTATGTGTTCTATCCTGTGACATTATCCAAGTGGATGGGAAAATTTGGCAAATGGGGCAAGAAGGTATTTGGCAAAAAGACCGGACGTACATTACCAATCTGTCTGGCGAATCTGATCGTATTCTTCGTTGTTGGTGTATGGCATGGTGCTGCCTGGAAGTACATTGTATACGGTATGTACAATGGTATTATCATTGCTTTCAGCGGACTTATGGCAGAGCATTACAGAAACTGGAAAAAGAAATTCAACATCACTGGAAAAGAGAACTGGTATCATGTATTTATGATCATCCGTACTTTTATCCTTGTAAATATCAGCTGGTTTTTTGACAGAGCGGACACAGTAGGACAGGCTTTTCATATGATGAAGCTTTCTGTCACAAAGTTTGCACCGTCACAGTTACTGCTGATCCCGGCCGGTAAAGAAGGAACTGCTTTTACCCCTTATGCGTTGGCAATCCTGGCAGTAGGCTGCATCATTCTGTTTATTGTAAGTGTCCTTCAGGAACGTGGCATGAAGATAAGAGAATCACTTGCAGGACTGAGTCTGCCAATTACTGTAGCAATTTATTTTTGTCTGCTGGCATCCATCGGATTCTTTGGATCAACAGCAGTAGCGAGAGGATTTATTTATGCACAATTTTAAGAAAGTTTTAAAAACGTTCCTGGTATTGGTCGTGTGTGTGGCTCTTCTGGCAGCACTTGACCTGGCACTTTATCCATGTACATTTATGAGAAATGATGTGCATGCAGTTGTGACACAGCAGTTTGATGACATTATCGTGGGAACTTCCCATGGAAAGATGGATATTGATCCGGAGGTGATGCAGGAAGTTACCGGACGCAGTGGACATAATCTTTGCGTTGGCGGCGAGTATGGAATCGATGCGTATTATCTGACTAAACTGATCAAAGAGAAACAGAATCCGAAGAGAATTATCTATGAGGTTGACCCGGGATATTTTGTATCTGAAAAGGAAGAAGGAAATAACTACCTGCTTTTTTATCATGAGTTTCCATTTTCAAAAGCAAAGGTAGAATATTTCTGGAATTCTATTGCGAAATGTAATTTCCGTACTGTGCTTTTCCCATGGTATGAATATTCTCTCAGCTATGAATTGCCGAAAGTCAAAGATACATTTACTCAGAAAGTAACGGGTGATTATGACGTATCTCATCTGAAGAGTGATTCTCAGGAATATCATGAAAGTGGATTTATTGAGAGATATCCGGTGGATGTGACAAAGCTTAAGAAATCAGAACCTAAGCTCTATGAAGAGGGTAAGGTAAACGAAGAGAATATGGAATATCTGAAGAAGCTGATCACATTCTGCAAGGAAAATGATATAGAGTTTGTTGCAGTAACTACGCCAATTCCAATAAATACTCTGAAGGATTACAGTGACAGTTATAATGCAGCATGGAAATATTTCGGGCAGTTCTTTGAAGAACAGGGCGTAGAGTATCTTAACTTTAATACGCAGTATTTTAAGGCATTTACACATGACCTGAAAGCATATACAGATTATGACGGACATATGAATGGAGATGCCGCAAAAGAATATTCTGAAGTGCTGGCACAAGTTTTAGAGAGCACTGGACAGAAAAATTGATCAGTTAATAGTAACTACTGATTATCGTTACTGGTAATTGAAGCAGGAACTTACCAGATTTAGTTTGAATCGAATAAGTATCCTGCTTTAATTGTAAATATTTACTTGTTGATATTGTGAAAATAGGACAGACAGTAGTAAAATGAATAAAAAACCTTGTGAAGTACAGAGGGGAGGAATTACATATGAAGACAAGTATTCTGGAATATCTTGAAGAATCCGCACGGAAATATCCGGATAAGACAGCTTTTGCAGATGAACATACATCCTGCACATTTAAAGAACTGGAGCAGACTGCACGCAGAACAGGGACTGCACTTGCGAAACATTTCACACCGAGAAATCCAGTGCCTGTATTTATGGAGAAGAGCGTAGAAACCATCGGGGTTTTCATGGGCGCTGTTTATGCAGGATGCTTTTATGTACTGATGGATACCAAACAGCCGGCGAGCAGACTTCAGCAGATCCTTGGAATTCTGGACAGTGATGTGATCGTTACATCTGAGAAATATCTGAAGGATTTGGAGAAACTGGAGTTCAAAGGAAAGGTTCTGATGGCTCCGGATCTTGCAACTGAGCAGGAGAATGAAGCTGTGCTGAATGAAATCAGAGAACAGGCATTGGATGTGGATCCGCTGTATGGAATTTTTACTTCCGGGTCAACAGGAGTTCCCAAGGGTGTTGTGGTAGGACATCGTTCGGTGCTTGATTTTATCGATTGTTTTACAGAGCTTTTTGATATTACAGATAAAGATGTGATGGGAAATCAGGCACCTTGGGATTTTGATGTATCTGTTAAAGATATTTATTCCGGACTGAAGACAGGAGCAACTGTCCAGATTATTCCGAAGCAGCTATTCTCTTTCCCGATGAAGTTGATTGACTATCTGATCGAGAGGGAAGTGACCACACTGGTGTGGGCGGTATCTGCGCTGTGTATTATTTCAACTTTGAACGGATTTGAATATAAAGTTCCGGATAAGATTAAGAAGATTCTTTTCTCAGGAGAGGCTATGCCTGTGAAACATCTGAATATCTGGAGAAAATATCTGCCGGATGTTATGTATGTAAATATTTATGGACCAACTGAGATCACATGTAATTGTACGTATTATATTGTAGACAGGGAGTTCCAGCCTGGAGATGTACTTCCTATGGGCAAGGCATTTCCAAATGAAAAAGTATTCCTTCTGGATGAAGAAGACAAGCTGATCACAGAGAAAAATAAAAATGGTGAACTCTGCGTAACAGGAAGTGCACTTGCACTGGGATATTACAAAAACAGAGAACAGACTGCGAAGGTTTTTGTTCAGAATCCACTGAATGACAGATATCTGGAGCCAATGTACAGAACCGGTGATCTTGCTTATTATAATGAACGTGGTGAGTTGTGCTTTGCAACACGTAAGGATTTCCAGATTAAGCATATGGGACATCGTATTGAGCTTGGAGAAATCGAGGCTGCTATGGATAAGGTTCCGGAGATTGTGAGAAGCTGCTGTATTTTTGATACAGTTAAAAGCAAAATCGTAGCTTTTTATGAAGGAGATATTGAGAGAAGACCGCTGGCAAAAGCGTTGGGGCAGTATGTACCTGCTTTTATGGTTCCGAATGTATTCCGCCAGGTGGAGAGCATGCCTCTTACAAAGAATGGAAAGATTGACAGAAAAGCTCTTACAGCTATGTATCAGGAGGAAAAGAAATGAGTTCCTATGGATTTATAAAAGAACTGATCGAGAAAGAACATACTCCAATTCCAGCTTATGTTTTTGACCTGGATAAGATGAAGGAATTTGTAAAAAAAGTGCAGAGCTGTCTTGGAGAGAGCGCACAGTTATGTTATGCTATGAAAGCAAACCCTTTTCTTACAGGACCCATGATGGATGTGCTTCCTACATTTGAAGTGTGCTCACCGGGTGAATTTCGAATTTGTGAGCGTGTTGGTGTGCCGATGGAGAGAATTGTTCTTTCGGGTGTGTATAAGAACCCTGAAGATATGGAATATGTACTTTCTACATATGGAGGAAAGGGAGTGTATACTGTAGAGTCTTTGCAGCATTTACAGATTCTGAATGATACTGCAGTGAGACTTGGCATGAAGATTACGGTGTTGATCCGCGTGACAAGCGGAAATCAGTTTGGCGTAGATGAAGCAGATATCAGGAAAATCATTTCTGACAGAACAGATTATCCGGGGGTTGAGATAGAGGGACTTCAGTTCTATTCCGGAACTCAGAAGAAAGATCTCAGTCAGATGAAAACAGAGCTGGAGCATCTGGATGAATTTATCGGGGAGCTGAAATCTGAGAGTGGATTTGAAGCACAGGTGCTTGAGTATGGTCCGGGATTTTTTGTCCCATATTTTAAGAAGGATAAGAGCGAGGACGTGGAGAATATTCTGAGTGAGTTCAGAGCACTTCTGGAAAGTCTTAATTTCAGGGGTAAGGTTGTTCTTGAGATGGGAAGATTTCTGGCAGCAGCCTGTGGATATTATGTGACATCAATCGTGGATATGAAGGTGAATAAAGAACAGCCGTATGTGATCATGGACGGTGGTATCAATCATCTGAATTATTATGGACAGGCGATGGCAATGAAACAGCCGTACTGTACACAGCTTGATACAGAAGGAAATGAGAAGACAGGGGGAGAAGAAGAATCCTGGAATCTTTGCGGTGCACTCTGCACGGTCAGCGATGTGGTCGTAAAGCGATTCCCACTTCACAAACCGCAGCTTCATGATATACTGGTATTTGAACGGGTAGGTGCTTATTCAGTTACAGAAGGAATCTATTTATTCCTGAGCCGTCCTCTTCCGAGAATCTATTTCTGGACAGAGGGAGAAGGACTGCGCATGGTGCGGGATGGTGTACATACAGATCTTTTAAATTCAGAGAAATAAAAGACCATGGCAATACCGAAAAACAATGGAATTGCTGAAAAAACAAAAAATAAGGAGATATGAAACAATGGAAGAATTAATTGAATTACTGGAAGAGATCCAGCCGGATGCAGATTTTGAGAACTGCGATACTTTAATTGATGATGGAATTCTTGATTCCTTTGCAATCCTGTCTATTGTGAGTGAATTGCAAGATACTTATGACATTACTATTACACCGGCAGATATTATTCCGGAGAATTTTAACTCTGCAAAAGCACTGTGGAATATGGTGTGCAAACTGAAAGATTGATTTATACAAAGCAGACAATTGGAATTATAATCCAGTTGTCTGCTTTTCAGTTGAGAGATCAGAAATATTATTAGGCATAGCGATGGTTGTCAGTGTATTAACAATTCCTGTACATGGCGCTGAGGGATGGAATCCAGGTGTCAGATGGGATGAATGTCTGATGTGGACTGGGTGGATCGTAGAGTGTGTTTGAAACATGCTCTAAGGTGGAAATAAAAAAGTTTGTCAAATTATGAAATTAACTGTTGACAGGGACTGCTTTCAGTGTTATATTAGTTGAGCTGTCGGAAATAATTGTTTCTTAGAAAGAGACAATTTAAAGCGATTTCTGAAATAAAAAAGAAATTAAAAAAGTGCTTGACAACTTAAAACAAATAT
>ENA-OQDC01000424-OQDC01000424.1-human-gut-metagenome-genome-assembly--contig:-NODE-424-length-30470-cov-4.100979_pt1 | contig 30470 bp, 26 predicted proteins | sample MGYA00242770_ERZ504601 | MGnify/ENA primary metagenome ERZ504601 (study PRJEB26092, sample SAMD00036305) | human gut metagenome | host: Homo sapiens | study: EMG produced TPA metagenomics assembly of...
GTATATCCTGTTGAAGAAGCAGCAATGTAATCTTCATAAAAATTACTCCGTAACCCTTGGGTTACGGAGTTTTTGTATTTTCGGCACTAGATGAAAAAATGCTTCCCCGCAAAGGGAAGCATTTTGGTTTTAGTAACAGATTATTTTGCCGCGCGGTAGATATTTTCCATATCTTCGATAGTCAGAACTTTAAACTGGCCGATGGTGCGCGTATTCATGAAGCTGCATTTATATGCCAGCTCTTTGATTTCCTCTTCTGTAAGGTTCTTGCCAGTCAGTTCGTGAATGCTTGTAGGCATACCGATATGACGGAAGAAGCTCTCCATTGCAGCGATGCCTTCTAAAGCTGTAGCTTCGGGATTGCGGAAGTTATAGGGAATATGGAAAACGTTAGTTGCCAACTGTGCAAAGCGTCCAATATTTTCTTTATATACATAGCGTGCCCAGCTACCCCAGACTGCTGCGAGGCCTGCGCCGTGAGCAACGCCAAACATGCTGCTCAGCTCGTGCTCCAGCTGGTGGCAGGACCAGTCACCGAAGGTGCGGTCACCGGTGGTTTCGTTGTGGGACAGGGTGCCGCTCCACATGATTTCGGCACGGGCATCGTAATTATCCGGCTCTTTGAGCGCAATTTTGGCATAACGCATAACATTGCGCAGCAATGTTTCGGCGATGCCGTCGATTAGTGCCAGCTGATGCGTTGACGGCGCAGTAAAATAACGCTCCAAGGTATGTACCATGATGTCGGTGCAGCCGCTGGCTGTCTGGTAGGCAGGCAATGTATAGGTAAGTTCAGGGTTCATAATAGCGAATTTGCAGTAGCCGTAGTCGGTAGAAAGGCCACGCTTGAGCATGCCGTCTTCGTTGGTGATAACGCTGCAGTTGCTCATTTCGCTGCCTGCTGCCGCAATAGTCAGCACTGCGCCGAGCGGAGCGCAGGCGGTAATCTCTTTTTTCTTAGCGTAATAATCCCACACATCTCCTGGGTTAGCCAGGCCGTAGCCAATGCCCTTGGCACTGTCGATAACACTGCCGCCGCCGACTGCGAGAATAAAATCAACGTTCTCCTCACGGCACAGTTCTACGCCCTTCTTAACCATGGAAAGCTGCGGATTAGGCACAACGCCTCCAAGCAGTACGTATTCCAGGCCTGCGTCCTGCAGGCTGGCGCAGACGCGGTCCAGCAGACCGCTTTTTCTTTGGCGCTGTGACCGCCGAAGTGTACGAGTACCTTGTGGGCACCGTAGTATTTACACCATTTACCTGCTTCGCTTTCGGTATTTTTACCGAAGATTATTTTGTGTAGGTGCGTGAATCTGAAAATGATCCATAATATCAGCTCCTTGCCAGTAATAATTTCTCAATGGATAAAAGGGAATAAAAGAATAACAAAAAGACTGCCTGAGGTAGCAGGCAGTCTCTCGCAAAACAAAATCCGGAGAGGACTGACATACAGCTATCAGGAATCTCTCTTACTTTGCTTATTATAGGAAATTATTTTTCTTTGTCAATTTATTTTAAGTGAAAGGTTTAGCGCTTCTTTAATCCCAGTATTTCTTCCGGCAACTGCGCCAAAGTAATTGCAGCAAATACCAGAGCACAGCCAAAGATTTCACGGCTGCTCATAGCCTGTCCCAAGATAAGCCAGCCGCTTACCAGTGCGAAGGCTGATTCCAGACTCATCAGCATGCAGGCAACCAAGGAGCTGACATGTTTTTGACCGACAATCTGCAGCGTGTAGGCTACACCGCTGGACATAATACCTGCGTAGGCGATAGGTGCCCAGCCTGCAATAATATTATCCAGTGACGGTGTTTCAAAAATAAACATCAGCACACCGTTGACAACGGTGCAGGTCATAAATTGTATGAGTGACAGGCGCACGCCGTCAAGATTTTTAATGATATTTTCTATGGCGATAATCTGTGCAGCGAAGCAGAAGGCACAGATGAGTGTGTATAAATCACCTTTGTTGATAGAGAAGCCTTCGTTGATGCAGATGAAGTACATGCCTACGGCTGCTACGACAACACTGAGGCCTTGCAGCAGGGAAACGGAGCGTCTGTAGAAGATATAACTCAAAACAGGTACCAGAATGATGTAGAGTGCTGTAATAAAGCCGCTTTTGCCTACGGTAGTGTACATTATGCCAAACTGTTGGAAAAAACACGCGAGTGAGAGGAACAGGCCGCAGGTGATGCCGCCCTTAAGCAGACGTTCTTTATAAATAGGGTCATCACTGCCTAAAACAGTAAAGCGCTTACCTGCCGCTTTGTCGAACAATAGGCAACAGCCGAACAAAAATATAGTAGCCAAAACACTGCGCGCGCAGTTGAAGGTTAACGGTTCGGCGTAATCGCCGCCGACGCTTTGCGCGATAAAGGCAGTACCCCAGATGAAGGCACACAAGGTGAGCATGAGAACGCCGCGTGTACTGTGATTATTTGCTGATGAATTATTCATAAACAACACCCCTATAACAAAACAATAAGATGAAAATTATTATACCATATTTTGCAGTGCGTGTACAAAGGTAACAGCTTGAAAAAACGCCGTCGGAGGGATAATTTTGAGCTGTTTTTCTGCGGAACATTTCCTCTCGCAGGACTTTTTTGTAAAGCAAATAGCTGAAAAACAAAAAAAATAAAGCTAAGTGCTAAATTGGCGAAAAAATCGTCTACAAAGAATTTTATCAACATATTGATGAATTTATCTTTGACACCTACGATATATTGTGGTAGAATAAAGCTACAGAAAATGCTACGCTGAACCGTAGCTGTTTTTTATGATTAAGACAAGGCTTTGACCGTTACGGTCAGAGCCTTGAATAACGTATAGGTGTATTTTAAGAATAACTTATGGATTTTTGCTCTTAGTTCTTATACGAAGATATTGATTTATAACTTTAATTTTACAGGAAAGGATGCTGAAAGGTTATGAAAGTAATTAAGCGCGATGGCACAACAGTAGATTTTGATGCCGCAAAGATTGTCGTTGCTATTCAAAAAGCCAATGCTGCCGTAGAACCGGAATTTCGTATTGAGGAGGATAAAATCCAGGAAATTGCGGATAGCGTACAATCTCGTAACCGTATGCGCCTGCTTGTAGAAGACATTCAGGATATGGTAGAGCATAGCCTGATGGATGCAGGTAAATTTGAGCTGGCAAAGCAGTATATTATTTACCGTTATAAACGTGCTCTGGTGCGTAAGGCCAACACTACCGACGATTCTATTCTGTCCTTAATCCGCAACAGCAATAAGGACGTTATGGAAGAAAACAGTAATAAAAATGCAACGATGGCTGCTACTCAGCGCGACCTGATTGCCGGTGAGGTTTCTAAGGATTTGACAAAGCGTATCATGCTGCCGGCAAAGATTTCCAAGGCGCATGAAGAGGGCGTGCTGCATTTCCATGATGCTGACTATTTATTCAGCCTATTTTCAACTGCTGCCTGATTAATATCGGCGATATGCTGGATAACGGCACGGTTATGAACGGCAAAATGATTGAAAGCCCTAAAAGCTTCCAGGTTGCCTGCACCGTTATGACACAGATTATTGCATCTGTTGCTTCCAGCCAGTACGGCGGTCAGTCTGTTGATATCCGTCATCTGGGCAAATATCTGCGTAAGAGCTATGAAAAGTTTAAAAAGAGCATCAAGGAAACCTCCGGAGGCAACATTGATGACGAAACTCTGGAGCGTCTGACAAATGAGCGCCTGCGCTATGAGCTGAAGGGCGGCGTACAGACCATTCAGTATCAGATTAATACATTAATGACTACCAATGGACAATCTCCGTTTGTTACCCTGTTTTTGAACCTGCAGAAGGATGATCCGTATCTGAAGGAAAACGCTATGATTGTGGAAGAAATTCTGCGTCAGCGTCTGCAGGGCATTAAAAATGACAAGGGCGTTTATGTAACCCCGGCCTTCCCGAAGCTGGTTTATGTTCTGGATGAGCATAACTGCCTGAAGGGCGGCAAGTACGATTACATTACACGTCTGGCAGTAAAATGCAGCGCTAAGCGTATGTATCCCGATTACATCAGCGCCAAGAAGATGCGTGAAAACTACGAAGGCAATGTTTTCTCCCCGATGGGCTGCCGCAGTTTCCTGTCTCCCTGGAAGGATGAAAACGGTAACTATAAATTCGAAGGTCGTTTCAATCAGGGCGTAGTTTCTCTGAACCTGCCGCAGATTGGCATTGTTGCCAAGGGCGATGAGCAGAAGTTCTGGAAGCTGCTGGATGAGCGTCTGGAGCTGTGCTTTGAAGCGCTAATGTGCCGTCACAATGCGCTGAAGGGCATTAAGAGCGATGTCAGCCCTGTACATTGGCAGTACGGTGCTATTGCCCGTCTGGGTAAGGGTGAAACAATAGACAAGTATCTGGAAAACGGTTATTCTACCATTTCTCTCGGCTATATCGGCCTTTATGAGCTGACCAAGCTGATGAAGGGCGTAAGCCATACCAATCCTGCAGGCGAGGATTTTGCCCTGCGCGTTATGAACCGTCTGCGCGGTGCCTGCGATAAATGGAAGGCACAGACTGGCCTTGGCTTCGGTCTGTACGGTACACCGGCAGAAAGCCTTTGCTACCGCTTCGCACGTATCGACAAGGAACGTTTCGGTACGATTGAGGATGTTACCGATAAGGGCTACTATACTAACTCCTATCATGTTGATGTACGCGAGAAGATTGATGCTTTCAGCAAATTTAAATTTGAAAGCCAGTTCCAAAATATTTCCTCCGGCGGTGCGATTTCTTATGTAGAAATTCCTAATATGCGTCACAACACCGAAGCTTTGGAAGAGGTTGTTAAATTCATCTATGACAACATTCAATATGCGGAGTTTAATACAAAATCCGATTACTGCCATGTTTGCGGCTTTGACGGTGAAATTACCATTAATGATGACAATGAGTGGGAATGCCCGCATGCCACAACAAGGATCACTCCAAGATGACGGTTATTCGCCGTACCTGCGGTTATCTGGGAGAGAACTTCTGGAATGTAGGCAAGACTAAGGAAATCAAAGCCAGAGTAATGCATCTGTAATTTGCGAGGTGAGGGCGTATGAATTACGCAGAAATAAAAAATCTGGATATTGCTAACGGACCGGGCTTGCGTGTATCGTTGTTTGTCAGCGGCTGTACGCATCATTGCAAGGGCTGCTTCAACCCGGAGTCCTGGAATTTTAATTACGGACAGCCATTTACGGAAGCAACGCAAGAGCATTTGCTGGAGCTGTTGGAGAACGAACATATCCGCGGCCTGTCGCTTTTGGGCGGTGAACCATTCGAGCCTGCCAATCAGGCAGCGCTGTTGCCGTTCCTGCGCAAGGTAAGAGCACGCTTCCCCAAGAAGGATATCTGGTGCTACAGCGGCTATAATTTCGAAAAGGATATGCTGACAGGTAACCTGGGACCTTGGGAAATTACCGAAGAAATGCTGTCATATATTGACGTACTGGTGGACGGAGAATTTAAGCTTGAGCTGAAGAATCCTAATCTGCGCTTTCGCGGCAGCGAAAACCAACGCGTTATCCTGGTGCAGGAATCGCTGAAGGCAGACGGCATTGTACAATGGGATGACGGCGAAGGCTTGAGCATCTGACAAGCAGTGCGTTTACAAATTTATAAAAAATAAAGCATCCCGGCTCGCAGGAGCAGGGATGCCCGGAAAAAGAAATAGCATTGTCGGTCTTAGCAGGACTGACAATGCTATTTTAATTGTGTGCGCAAGGCTTGCGGAATAACAGATTCTATAAAGGCCTTGACGATTGCCGGTTCAAAATCCAGACCGGCCTTGTTCTGCAGTTCGATGATAGCGTCGGCGTGAGTTTTTTGCCAATGCTGGGTGCAGGGGTTCAGGTTGCGGTCATAATAATTGGCTACGGCGACTATGCGTGCGCCGATAGGGATGTTCTGTCCCTTCAGGCGTTTGGGATAACCGGTGCCGTCCCATTTTTCATGGTGCGCGCGGATGATATCGCTGATGGTATCAAAGCCGGGAATATTCTCCAGCATGCTGGCGCCTGCGATGCAGTGACGTTTATAAATAGACTGTTCGCGCGTAGAAAGAAACGGCAGCTTAGCCAAAATAATATTGGGTACGGAAAGCTGACCGATATCATGCAGCAGCGCTGCTGTTTTTATCTGTGAAACTTCGCTGGCAGGCAGACCGAGCTTAGCAGCAGTGCTGGCAGAATAATTGGCAACCTGTTGGCTGTGCAGATAAATTTCCCTGTTTTTAATTTCCAACATTTTTAAATAGAACTCGCAGATATCCTTCGTCAGGCGAGCATCCGCAAAGTCCAGACATTGTGGTATAGCAATCATAAAGCGTATTTCCTTTTTTTCCGTTCAATATTGAGTACCAATAGTATAGCACTTTTTGACAAAAGATAAAAGTATGCAGAGCTATTGACTTGAAAAAAAAATTTTTCCCATTATAATAGATAGGACAACTCAGGTCTGTGGTTGCAAGTCGATGCCAGTTGCAGGCGAAACGATCCACGTAAGCAGCAAAATTTTGCTGTGAGCACGGTGCAGCTTAGAAGTAAGTCCTGCCGCAAAAAAATTATGGGCGAGAGAGGTAGTAGTGGGGAGCGGAATGCTTAGGAGCGAACCTTCCAGCAGGCGAGTGTGGGGGCGAAAACCAGGTCAGCTGAGTTGTTTTTTTGTTACCTAAATTACAGTTTGCTGTATTTTGAAAAAAAATGCGGCAAATTTTTATTTTTATACTGTTTTTTTTCATAAAAATACTTTACCTTGCGGGTATTTAGGTATATAATGTACGTATCTCAAAAATGGCTTACAATATCGAAAGGGGAAATTGATGATGAAGAAGATTTTGTTTTTAGTTATGGCAATTCTGGCTGCTGCTTCTATGATGATTGCCGGCTGCGGCGGTGGCGATAAAAAAGCTGCTGAACCGGAAAAGGTACTGCGTGTAGGTACAGAACCGACCTTTGCACCTTTTGAATTCCAAAAAGAGGGTAGCAAAAGCTATGATGGCTTTGATATGGATCTGGCACGTGCTATCGGCAAGCAAATGGGCTACAAGGTTGAAATTGTCAGCATGGGCTTTGATGCTTTGATTCCAGCACTGAACTCCGGTAACATTGATGTTGTTGCTGCAGGCATGAGCGTTAATGAAGAACGTCAAAAGGCTGTTACCTTCTCTGAGCCTTATTATACTTCTGGCCTGATTGTCATGGTAAATAAGGACAACAACGAAGTTAAGAGCGTTAAAGATCTGGAAGGCAAACGTATTGCCTGCCAAATCGGTACTACCGGTGAAAAGAATGCCAGAAACGTTGCTAACGCTAAAGTAACTGCTTTCAACACTAATGATGAAGCTGTTATGGAACTGAAAAACAAAGGCGTTGATGCGATTATCAATGATAGTCCTGTAGTTGGTTATTACCTGGCACAGGGCGGCAACACCAGCATGAAGACTGTTGGCGATATCATGGAAGCAGAGCAATACGGTCTGGCTGTTAAAAAAGGTAATGATAAGCTTGCGGGCGAAATCAACAAGGCTTTGGCTGAGTTGAAGAAAAATGGTGAATATGACAAGATTTACAAAACCTGGTTTGGTGAAGTAAAGAAATAATATTTTGTTCACTACGGAGCACGACAGGGTTTAATTGCCGGACGTGCTCCGTTTGATATTAAAAAATTAGAAAAGAAAAAATGAGGGGGACCAACAAATGAAAAAGGTATTAGTATTTTTAATGATGGCTATTATGGCCTGTAGCATGCTGCTGACCGGCTGCGGCGGGGAGGAAAAAAAGGCGGCTGACAGCGCTAAGGTTTTGCGTGTCGGCACTGAGCCTGTATTCGCACCGTTTGAATTTCCTAAGGAAGGCAGCAAGGATCTGACCGGCTTTGATATTGAGCTGATTGAAGCTCTTGGCAAGCAAATGGGCTACAAGGTTGAAATGGTAAGCATGGGCTTTGATGCTCTGATTCCGGCGCTGAATTCCAACAATATTGATGTTGCTATTGCCGGTATGACCATTACCGACGAACGTAAAAAGGTTGTTGATTTTACCGAATCCTATTACACCTCCGGTCTGATGATTATGGTGCGTAAAGACAGCAATGTAAAATCCATCGATGATTTGAAGGGTAAAACTATTGCCTGCCAAATCGGTACTACCGGTGAAAACAAATCCAGAACTGTTGAAGGTGCTAAAGTAAAGGCATTCAATACTCAGGACGAGGCTTCTCTGGAGCTGAAAAACGGCGGTGCTGATGCTGTAATCGGTGATGCTCCGGTTGTTGAATACTATATGACCAAAGCTGGCAAGGACTTTGCTAAAACTGTTGGTGAAAGAATGGAAGCTGAGCCTTACGGCATTGCTGTTAAAAAAGGCAGCAAGCTGGCTGGCGATTTAAATAAAGCTTTAGCTGAATTGAAAAAGAGCGGCGAATATGATAAGCTTTATACTAAATGGTTTGGAGAGAAAAAATAAGCAGTGGTTCTCTCCAGCCTGCAACTAAGAATTTAGAAGGGATTGGGAGAATATGAATTTTGAGCTTATGGCAAATTCGTTTCCGCTTTTGCTGGCCGGTGCCGCTATTACTGTAGAGATTACGGCGATGAGCGTTACCTTCGGTCTGCTGATTGGCTGCATGATCGGTATTGCGCGCTTGTGCAGCATTAAGCCGTTGCGTTATTTTGCCAATGTTTATGTCGATTTTATCCGCGGCACCCCGCTGCTGGTACAAATCTTCCTCGTGTATTTTGCGTTGCCTAATATTATCGGCAGCCGTGTTGATCCGTTTGTGGCAGCAATTTCCGCCTGCTCCATCAACAGCGGTGCGTATGTTGCCGAAATCTTCCGTGCCGGCATCCAGTCTATCGACAAGGGCCAGATGGAAGCAGGCCGCAGCCTTGGCATGACCTGGGCGCAGACTATGCGCTATATCATCATGCCGCAGGCCTTCAAGCGCATCATTCCGCCTCTGGGCAATGAATTTATTGCGATGCTGAAGGATTCCTCTCTGGTTTCCGTTATCGGTTTCGAAGAGCTGACTCGTCGCGGTCAGCTGATTATTGCCCGCACCTACGCTTCCTTTGAAATCTGGATGGCTGTAGCTATTATCTATCTGATTATGACCTTTGCTGTTGCAAGGTTTACCGGTTATCTGGAGCGGAGGTTTGACACGAAATGAGCAAGGAAATGATTGTAATCAAAGATCTGAAGAAAAGCTTTGGTGATCTGCACGTACTCAAGGGGGTAAACCTGACTATTGCGGAAAAAGAGGTTGTTGTTATTATCGGCCCCAGCGGCAGCGGTAAGAGTACTCTGCTGCGCTGCATCAACTTTTTGGAGGAGCCTACCGGCGGCAGCATTGTTATCGACGGTATTCCTCTGAACGGTGAGGCTAATATCAACGAAATCCGCAAGGAAGTAGGCATGGTATTCCAGCGCTTTAATCTGTTCCCGCATATGACTGTTATGCAGAATCTGATGCTGGCACCGATGAAGGTGCGCGGCGTTTCTAAGGATGAAGCAGAAAAGACTGCGCATATGTACCTGAAAAAGGTTGGCATGGAAGACAAAGCCAACAATTATCCTGATCAGCTCAGTGGTGGTCAGCAACAGCGTGTTGCTATTGCGCGTGCCCTGTGCATGAAGCCGAAGGCTTTGCTGTTTGACGAGCCGACAAGTGCTCTCGACCCGGAAATGGTTAACGAGGTTCTGGATGTTATGAAACAGCTGGCTAACGAAGGCATGACCATGGCTGTTGTTACTCACGAAATGGGCTTTGCCCGTGAGGTTGGCGACCGTGTATGCTTCGTAGACGGTGGCAAGATTTTGGAAGAGGGTACTCCGGAAGAAATTTTTGGCAATCCGAAAGAGGAGCGTACCAAAAACTTCCTGTCCAAGATTTATAATTACTCAAAATTTATTAAAAGCACATCTGTAAAGGTGTGCATTTTTTCAACTAAGCATCATTATGGAGTGATAATTATGCAAATGCAATTCGACGGACAACAATATCCTTACGCTTCGCGCCGTCGCGTAGTTTATGGCAGACGCGGTATGGTCTGCACCTCGCAGCCATTGGCGTCGCAGGCCGGCCTGCAGATTTTGCAGCAGGGCGGCAACGCTATTGATGCCGCCATCGCCACGGCAATTTGCCAGACCGTAGTGGAGCCTACGAATAACGGTCTTGGCAGCGACTGCTTTGCGATTGTCTGGGTAAAGGATAAGCTTTATGGCATCAACGGCAGCGGTTATGCGCCGCAGAACCTGACGGCGGAGGCAGTGCGCGCTGCAGGACATACAGATAAAATGCCGTTCAGAGGCTGGCAGGCTGTGACTGTTCCGGGAGCGCCTTCAGCCTGGGCGGAGCTGCACAAGCGTTTCGGCCGTCTGCCCTTTGCGCAATTGTTTGCCCCTGCTATTGATTATGCGGAAAACGGCTATCCTGTTTCGCCGATAGTAGCACGCTTCTGGCAGGAGGGAATTGATGCGCTTGCGCCGTATAAGGATAATCCTGCTGTTGCACCATGGTTTGCAACCTTTGCGCCCAAAGGTGTAGCACCGCGTACAGGCGAGCTGGTGTGTTTGCCGGACCATGCCAAAACACTGCGCCTGTTGGCAGAAAGCTATTGTGAAAGCTATTATCGCGGCGAGCTTGCCGAAAAGATTGTCGATTTCAGCGAAAAGACCGGTGGTTGCCTTACTTTGGCAGATTTGGCGGATTATCGTGCGGAATTTGTTGAACCGGTGCATATTAATTACCGTGGCTATGATGTGTGGGAGATGCCGCCAAACGGTCATGGTATTACGGCGCTGATGGCCTTGAATATATTGAAGGGTTTTGATTTTGACGGACGTGACAGCGTAGCAACACTGCATAAGCAGATAGAAGCTATGAAGCTGGCTTTTGCCGATGGCATGCAGTATATTGCTGACCCGCGCTATATGCGTACTAAGGTGGAAGCTATACTGAGCGAGGAATATGCAGCCAAACGCCGTGCGCTGATTGGCGAGCAGGCCTTGCTGCCGGAAGCAGGCAAACCGTTCTGCGGCGGTACTGTTTATCTGTGTACTGCAGATAATGAAAGAAATATGGTATCCTTTATTCAAAGCAACTACAAAGACTTTGGCAGTGGCGTTGTGCTACCTGGTTATGGCATCAACTTTAATGACAGAGGCGCAGGCTTTAGCTTGGACGAATCTTCGGATGATTTGCTGCTGCCGCGTAAGAAGCCTTATCATACAATTATCCCCGGCTTTTTGACTAAGGACGGCGAAGCTGTTGGTCCGTTTGGTGTTATGGGTGCCTATATGCAGCCGCAAGGTCATGTGCAGGTGCTGATGAATACGATTGATTTTCTGCTGAATCCGCAGGCTGCGCTGGACGCACCGCGTTGGCAGTGGATTGATGGGCGCGAGGTGTGGCTGGAGGACCGCTTTGCACCGGAGGTAGTGGAACAGCTGCGCAAGCTGGGGCATGAGGTGCGTGTAATGAGCGATTACACCAGCTTTGGCAGGGGCGAAATTATTTGGCGCTGCGCTGACGGCGTACTGGCGGGAGCAACGGAGCCGCGGGCTGACGGAACAGTGGCTGCCTGGTAATTTTATAAGTTTGGTGTATTAATATGATATTCTCTACTGTGGGAAGTACGCACTTATGATCAAGCTGCGTTTTCAAGAATGGGCATACGCATGATACTACAATAGTAACCTTGCGGTAACTAGCGCACGTGGAAGTGCGTACTTTACAGGACTGCAATTTGGTACTATGATATGTACAGATGATGCGCAACGCATCACGAGGAGGTTAACTGATTATGACACAAGAAACTTTGAAATTTGTAAAAGAACAAACTGAAGCTTTAATTGCTGCTCATAGCTGCAGCGCCGAAGCAAAGGCTGCTGCCGAAAAATGGCTGGCTGCTGTTGGTACTGCGGAAGAAGCAGAAGTAACCAAGGCTTATATTGCAGAGCTGGAAGCAGACATCATGCCGATTGACGGGCTGATTGTGTTTGCCGGTTCCGAAGCAGGCGTTGGCGTTTTCGGCGCTGAGCTGGCTAAAAATATTTTGGCACATGCTAAGGAAATAAAGGCTGCCGGTGCTGCCTATTGCGATTGCCCGGCCTGCGCTGCCTGCAAAGCAATTTTGGATAAAAAGGCAGAGCTGCTGTAATTAATCTTCAAAAATAACATTAACCGCCCGTATCTCAGGTGAAGGTGAGATGCGGGCGGTTATAATTTGTAAAAAGCTTTTTCTTTTTTTGGCACCGACAAGTCTGAAAAGTATAAGATTTTAACAACCAAAAATCTTGTCGGGGGGGCAGCAGTGCTATAATATTAGTATAAGCAAACATTGTTATAATATGAATTTAATATTGATTGTTTGCTGAGATGATATTTTAGTGAGTGTATTCTTGTTATGTTATTATAATCAGAATTAACTGCTAAAAAAGAGAAAGGGCGTGTGATTGTGAAAGTAAACCATAATGACAAATTTTTGGCCAAAAAAGTTCTGCTTTCAGTTGTGGCAGCAGGCGTAATGACTGGATTCGTGATGAATGCGGAAGCTGCTGAGGGAAAATTTTCTGGAAATCAAGTATTTAATAAAACAAATGTAACTTATGAGAAGGTAAATGCATCAGGTGAAGCTAATGTTACTTTAACAAATGGTGTTGTAACTGGACTCAAAGAAAGTCGTTTTGATCCTGATGATCCTGAAGATGCTGGCAGAACTCATGCTGATGTTGCTACTGAAATTAGAGATGCAGGTACTCGTGTGGAAGCAAATAATATAGCTTTTACCGGTGAAGTAAGCGCTGTTGAAGGTAGTAATGTTATTATTAATGGTGGTAGTGTAACGGCTGGTAATGCTTATTATGATGCTGCACATGGTAATAAAGTAGAGAAGCTGGCTACTGAAATTGGTGCTCATGATGGTGCTACCATTGAACTAAATAAAGTAAAGATTGATTCTAACCTCGGTGCTTTTGATGGCGGTGTTGTTACTGTTAATGATTCCAGTGTAAATGCAGCGTTTGCTATTTATGCTGAAGGAAAAGGCACAATTAACCTGATCAGCACTGATGGTAAAGCAACATATACAGTTGGTGAAGACGGTGTTGAAGCTGCTGACGGTGGCGTTATCAATATTAAAGGTGGTACATTACATACTAGCAATATTAGTGTAGAAGGTAACGGTAGCAAGTTCATTACCGATGGCAGTGTTGAAGCCCAAAAGATTGTAGCTGGTTCTAATGCGAGCGTAATTTTAAATGGCGGTGGCAAAATTACAGGCTATAAATATGATGATGGAAATACATTAGCTGCATCAGTAACGGGCAACTCTACTCTGACAGCAACTAACGTTGATTTCACGGGTGATTTTAAAGCAGAAGGCGGCTCTAAGATTGTCCTTAAAGGTGGCAGTGTAACTGCAAGTGATTACTATGAAAATGGAAAAAAGGATGGATATACTGAGTTTGGCGCAATTGGTGAAAATTCCATCATTGAAGCAGATGGTGTAGATATAAAATCTGCAACGCTTGCAAAAGATGGTGCAACGGTAACCATCAAAAACTCCAGCATTAATACCGTTGAAGGCATTTGGGCTTGGAACAAAGAGAAAGTTGGCAAAGGTTCAGTAATTGTTTTAGATGGCACAGCTGCTAATGTTTATACTGTTGGCGAATCCATCGTTGCTTACAATGGCAGCAAAATTTATATCAACGGCGGTACGCTGAAGGAAAATGAATTAAGGAGAAAGATGTTCGGTATTGAGACTGAGGATGGAACAATTAATACTGATGCCAAAGGCATTGTCCTCGACAAAAACGGCGTAATTTCTACCATGTCTGACCAAATTTATGCTAACGCTGCATCCGCAAATCAAAAAGAATCCGGCGCAATTACTAACGAAGGTATTGACTTCAAAGGCGGTAGCCTGATTTTGAATGATGCTAAGTATACTCAGTCTTATACAGATTCTGCACAAGCTGAATTGAAAAAGCAAGGTGCAACCAAGCTGACTATGAGCGGCGAGCTGGTTAAAGAAGAAACCGGCGAAGTAAAAACTGAAATCTCAGTAGGTGAAGCAGCTGATAAATTTGGTAGCGATACTGAGCTTGACAAGGTTACTGCTAAGGCTGATAACAACCTTTTGGTTGGTAGTAAGGATTCTTCCTTAGCAGGCAAAGATATTGCAGGCGTTAATGTTAAAGATCAGGTTGAAAATGGCTTTGCTGTTGGTAAGCTTGACCTTGGCGCAGGCAGCAATGGTGTGGTAATCACTAATGATAAAGAAGTAACTCTTGGCGGCAGTCAGGGTGGCAGTGTAATTACTGTTGCTGGTGCAGATGCAAACGTTAAAGTAGTTGTTGGTACTGAGGAAGCTGTTACTGCTAAAACAGCTGGTAAACTGAACATTGGTAATGCATTGGCAACCGAAAATACAACTTATAAGTTGAACGGTGATGTTGTTGTTAATAAGGACAGTCATCTTAATATTAGTGGTCAAGCGGAAATTACTGACAGTGTATCTCTGAATGATGCAAATATTAACGTAAATAAGGGTGCATTAAAAACAGCGGATTTGAGCGTTACTGGCAATAATCAGCTTCTGGGTGCTGTGAATGCAGATAAATTAAATGCTGTCGCTGGTGCAAGTTTGGCTATTGGCAATAACAGTGGCGCAGGTAAGCTCACTGTTGAAAGAGCAGATTTAAATGGCGGCATGATTTTCCTTGATCCTGCATGGAATGTTTCCACAGGTATTGAAGGTGCTAGTGGTTTGGCAGTAAAAGATGTAACCAGTGGCTTGAATGGTGCCTATGTAGCCGGTCAGAATTCCAAACTTTCCTTTGGTGCTGATTTAGCAGCTGCTGATGCAGCTTTCGCAAGAAGTGGGGAAACATGGAGCAATAGCGGAGTAACAGCTGGTGCTTATGTTGATTCTACTGTTGATGTAGCCAATGGTTCTATCACTGTTGATGGTTCCTTGACCACTGCACCTACTACTGTACCTGCTAATGGTTCTGTGAAATTTGCAGATAATTCCATGCTGATGGTAAACGCTTCTAAGATTAGCGATACTCAAGCTGCTATTACTGGCGTAGCTACTGCTGATATTTCAGCTAATTCCAAACTCTATATTGATAACGCAGAAAAGGATAAAACCTATAAAATTATCGATGGTACTGTCGCTAACTGGAATGTTGACAATATCCTCAGCAATAACAAACTGCTGAAATTCACTGTTGATACAGATGCTAATACTGTAACTACTACTTCCCAGTCTGTAAAAGCTGCTTATGGTGATGCAGTTATAGCTGGTGATGTATATGATGCGGCAGTTCTTGTCGGCGGTGCTGCTGCTGATTTTGTGGCTAAGGCTGCTGATGAGCATGTAAATGCAGATACCGCTACCCAAGTAAGTGCATTCAATAGTGCAGCTGCTTTGAGTGAGCTGGCAGGTGTAGAACACGGCACTTATGCAGCAAGCAACTTGTTTACTGATGCTATTAGCGAGCATATGTCTTTGACTAATGAAAAAGAGCATGATAGCGATATTTGGGCAAAATATATCCATAGCAAGGAGAATGTTGACGGCTTGGCAGTTGCAGGTGCAGACAGCAAGTACGATGTAACCTATAACGGCATTGTAGTTGGTGCTGACCTGTATAAGAATGGCAAAGCAACCGTCGGTGCAGCACTGAGCTATGTTGATGGCAGCGTTAAGGGCAATACTCTGGCAGCTAGAACTGAAAATGATGCGACTTACTATGGCGCAAGCATTTATGGCGGTATTCAGAACGAAGATAGCGCTGTAATTGGCGATATCAGCTATCTGCATGGTAAGAACGATATTACTCAACGTAACAGCGGTACTGCTTTGACTGCTGATGCTAAATCTGATGCTTTCAGCATTGGTGTACGTGCAGAAAAGAGCCTGAAGGCTGGTGTTGGTAAATTTGTTCCGTATGCAGGCATCCGTTATATGCATCTTGGCACTGGCAACTATAATAACAGCATTGGCATGAGCTATGATGGTGACGATATGAACCTGTGGCTGCTGCCTGTAGGCGTAAAATACAGCGCTGATGTAAAAGCTGGCAGCTGGACAATTCGTCCTATTGCGGAAGTTGGCTATGTATGGAATATGGGCGACCGTGATGCAACGCAGACAGTAAGCCTGAACGGTGCAAGCAATGGCTTTGGCTATGATGTAGCTGATAATGGCAGTTATATTGGGCGCTTTGTTGTTGAAGCTGAAAAAGCTAATGTTACTTATGGTTTAGGCTATGAATATCAGAAGGGTGACAGTGTAAAGGCTAATAAATGGATGGCCAATGTAAACTGGAGCTTCTAATTAAAACAAATTAATCTTCAAAAATAACATTAACCGCCCGTATCTCAGGTGAAGGTGAGATGCGGGCGGTTATAATTTTCTTTCAAAAAAATGCTGCTTGCGGTATAATATAAAAAATACTGAAGGAGGGAAAAGCATGGATAAGTATATAATTATGAATAAAAATATTCCTTTGGTTAAGACAACGATGTCCGCTGCAGGCTATATAACCGAAGTCCTGCAGATATACAATCCAGAAGCCTTTCCTGTAGGTATTTTTACTGATGATTTTAATAAGCTCGCAGACAAATTAAATCAGTGGTGGCGTAGCCGTATTATTCCTGCAAGTCGCGACGGATTGCGCTATATCCTGCATTTGTATGATGTCGAATCTCCAGCGGTTTTGAGCAAGCGCAGCTTGGGGGTGAGCCTGTCTGATCAATATTGGCTGAAGCCTGTCGGCAGTGAATTGACATGGCAGGAGGTAAACTTTTTCACCAACGATTTTTCCAAGGAGTTAGGGGAAGCGTTTTTTCAAAAGGAATCTTCCAGGCCTGCAATAAATCCGTTCACGCCTGATGCTTCAAGCAATGGCTGGTTAAAGAAAAAGTGGGTGAAAATTAACGGCGTCACGTATCTTGCCAAAGCAGGCTCGGTACCGCTGTTGCAGCAGCCGTATAATGAAATTGCTGCCGCTAATGTAGCGGAGGCTCTGACGATTAAGCATGTTCCCTATGAGCTGATTATAGAGGATAATCGTCCGCTGTGTCTGTGTCCTAATTTTATTACTACGGAAACAGAATTTGTGCCTGCTTATTTTGTAAAGGATATTCTTCCGAGGTCTGATAATGATTCTGTTTATGGACATTTCTTAAAATGCTGCGATTATTTGCAAATTCCTGATGTGGCAGGTTATTTACAGCAGATGCTTTGCCTTGATTACCTGATTGAGAACAGCGACAGGCATTATGGTAATTTCGGTTTTATCCGTGATGTTAATTCTTTGAGGTTCCTAGGTCCTGCACCGTTGTTTGATAATGGTACAAGCCTGTGGTGCGAATCATTAAATAGCGAAATAGGAACAGAATTACCTGCTATGCCATTTAAAGATACGCAGAAAAAGCAGCTTGCCTTAGTTAAAGAGTGCCTTATTGATATCAATGGAATTGATGCTTGCGCTGAGATAGTACGCAATACCTTGTCGATAAGTCCGTATTTGGATAAAGAGCGCGTTACACGTATCAGCGAAGCTGTTGCTAACCGTGCGTGTGGTCTGAAAAATTATTTGAGCAAGCTAAACTGAAAGTGAGCATCAAAAAACCGCTAAAGCCTTCAAAAAGCCTTAGCGGTACTTTTCATTTTTGGCGGTTCTGAGAAGAATCAAACCTCCGCACACGGTCCCGGAGAAATAGCATGCTTGCATTGTAACGATATTCAAAGTTATAAACTACTTGTCTTTAGTTGTTGGATATAGTATAATAAATATAGAAAGAGTGCTACCGATAGACGGTTGCCTTTAGAAAATGTTAGTTAAAAATAACCGCTCGTTTTCCTAGGACGGGGCGGTTATTTTTTGCGTTTTTACCGAGTTCATAGCCAAATTTGACACAAGCCAAACCGAAGCCTAATAATGCGAGGACTTCAAGAATATTCATCGGCGCCACCCTCTTTCTTGTAGATTTCCATAAGGATATGGATTCTTGCAATAGGAGAGCCGCAAAGCCCTCCGAGGAGAGCAACCGCCTACCGCTGTGGTAGTACTAATTAATTTTAACATACGTTTGTAGAAAAGTGAATATAGAGGAATATAAAACCGGTCGATAATATCAGTGCATAAAAAATCCCTTCCCAAACAAATGGAAAGGGTACTTTTTCTTTTTGGTGCGCCTGAGAGGAATCGAACCTCCGCACACGGTTCCGGAGACCATTGCTCTATCCACTGAGCTACAGGCGCAAAAACTACAATGGAATTATACCACAGATGTGAAACTTATGCAAAGAAAAGCCTTCTTTTTTGTCTTGTGCGCGCTTATATGTTACAATAATATTATTAATTTACTAAGCATGTATTACCTTGGACATGCGCTTTGAATAGAGGTTGCTTATGAAAGAAAGAAATCCTTATTGTCTGCTGGCCTTTGCAATTGTGCTTATCTGGGCGCTGTGGAATTACAATGTCAGCCTAAAACTGCTGGCTGGTATATATGATGTTTTGCTGCCGTTTGTCATTGGCGGTTGCATGGCTTTTATTGTCAACGTACTGATGAAGAAGCTGGAGCAATATTGGCGCAGAATTTTTAAGCAGAGCGTGGTATCACGCTTCGAGCGTCCTGTGTGCCTGCTTTTGAGCCTTGCGATTATCATCGGCTTTTTGGCCTTCTTTGTGCTGACGATTGTGCCCGAGCTGCATGCCAGCATGAAAATGCTCGTCAAGATGCTGCCGCCGGCGTTGGCTAAGCTGAATATTTATCTGCAGCAAAAGGCGCAGGAGCTTTCCTTCTCGGCAGACGAGCTGGCTGTGGTACAGGCGCAGGCTAAAGAGGTTTATCAGACGATGCTCAATTATCTGCAGAACAACAAGCGTCTTTTGTTGGAGCAGACGTTTTTGGCAACGGCCTCCGTTCTGGAGGTGCTTACAAGCTGTGTTATCGGTTTTGTCGTAGCAATCTATTGTCTGTTGGATAAGCATCGCCTGGTGCGCAATTTTAAATGCGTAATTTTTGCCTTCTGCTCGAAGGAGCGTGCTGCTTATATCCTGCATGTTTTGCAGACGGCAGAGCAGATTTTCCGCGGTTTTGTGGGCGGACAGCTGGTAGTGGCGTTGCTTTTGGGCGTGATGTATTTTGTCGGCATGACGCTTTGCGGCTTCCCTTATGCGACGGTCATTTCGCTGCTGGTGGCTGTGCTGAGCCTGATACCGATTCTCGGTACCTTAATCAGTGCTCTTATCGGCTGCTTTTTAATACTGGTGGCCGCGCCGGAAAAAATCTGGTATTTCATCATATTATACATTGTGCTGCAGCGCATCGAAGCTGATTTGCTTTATCCTAAGATTGTGGGTAAGGCTGTAGGTCTTTCGGAGCTGTGGGTGTTGGCAGCGGTGACGATTGGCGCGAGCATTGGCGGTGTTGCCGGTATGATTGTCTGCGTACCGCTGTTTTCCGTACTTTATGCTTTGCTGGCTGAAAAGGTTAAGCGCCTGCTGGCAGAGAAAAATTTATCTAATTTATAAGATTTGTTAGGCACTTGGCGCTAAAAGTGCTATAATAATAAATTGATTGTAAGCCTGTTAGATGCAGGAAGCCTTGAATATGAAAAGGAGATTTTATGATTACAATACGAGATAAGGTGCGTTTTGTTGAAACTGATATGATGGGTGTTGTACATCATGCCAATTATCTGCGCTGGTTTGAAATGGGACGTGTAGCATATCTGCGTGCCTGCGGTATTTCCCTGGGCGAGCTGATGGCTGACGGCGTTATTTTCCCGATTACCGAGGTACGCGCCAAGTATAAAAATTCCTGTACCTTTGATGATGATTTTGAAGTGCAGGTAAAAATGAGTGCCTTTAATAAAGCAAAAATGGAATTTGATTATACTGTTATCCGTCTGCGCGACGGCGCTGTGGCGGTTGAAGGCCATACGCGCAATGTGTTTACCGATAATGAAGGACACATTGTTCGTCTGAAGCCTGAATGTTATGATAAAATTCAGAAGGTATATGCAGCGGATAAGGCTGCGGAGGAGATGTGAGAGTATGGAAAAATATAAGATTGTTCCTGTGCCGACAAGAATTTTGACTCATCACGATGATATCTGTGATGCTATTCTGGAATATGCCAAGGATAAAATCGGCCCCAATGATGTTGTCTGCACTGCCGAAAGCGTAGTTGCTATTACCCAAGGCAGAGCAATGCGCTGTGAGGAGTTTCATCCGGGACCGCTGGCTAAGGTGCTGTCGCATCTGTTCCCGGCCAAGGGCAGTATCAGCAGCTGGTACAGCATGCAATCCTTGATTGATGCAGAAGGCGGTGCGCGTGTTCTGTGGGCAGTAATCTGCGGCTTTGCGGCTAAATGCGTAGGAGTAAGCGGTACCTTCTACCGTATGGCAGGCAAACAGGCTCGCCTGATTGACGATGTTACCGGCACAATGCCTCCGTATGACAAGCATATTGTTTATGGTCCGGCAGAACCGGAAAAGGTTGCCGAAGCTATTACCAAGGCTTGCGGCTGCTATGGCGCTGCTATTGCCGACGTTAACGATTTGAAGCGCTCTGCAGTGCTTGGCTGGTCTAAGGGCGTTGATCCGGATAAGGTTGCGGAAATCCTCATTGATAATCCTTTTGGCAACGGCAGTGAAAAAACACCAATCTGCATTATCAAGGATTATCATAAGGCGTAAGGGGGGAAGCAAGATGCTGATGACGATTGTGGGAGTCCTTGTTGGACTGTTTATTTTGGGCATTATAATTGTAGGTGTATATATTTCCATGCAGGGTGATGCTGTAATGCGTCTGCTGGTAAAGCAACGCACCAAGGCTGTTTTGGACAAGGTATATGCCGATAGAATTGATTTTTCCTTAGAAGTACCTTTTGATAACGTAGGTAAGCAGGAAGGTACGATTCTGGATGCTTATATGCGTATTTATCTGCCGCAGGAGCAGTATGGCGACGTGCTGCTGCGTGGCAAGGTTAATCGTGAGGGCTATTTGCGCGAGGATGATTATTTTGAAGCAATGCTGGTTCCTGCTGGCACTGGTGAAAAATTTGTCCTGCGCTTTGAGGCTTATGCCAAAAACGGCAAGAGCTTAGAGGAAGCAATGGAAAATATTCCTGATGTTGATGTTGCTTTGTTTGCTGATTGCCGCGGTCGCCGTGAGCTTTACACTGTAAAGGAATACTTTACTCTGACTGCAGATGAAATGCGTGCTTTGGTCAAATAAGCTGATACTTTTATGTGTTGTCTTTAAAACTATATAAACGATACTTTATTATGGATGCTTCTCTGCTGTGGGAGAGGCATCCATTTTTTTTGCCTTGAAAGTTATGAGAGATAATCTGCAAAAAAAATTTCAAAAAATTGCAGTTTTTTGCTCAAAAATGATTGATTTTGCGTGAAAATGGTTATATAATATCTGCAAGAGGAGAGATGCTCATGTTAACGCAAGAAAGATTTGAAGAAATCACTCGCATTGTCACGCGTGACGGTGCGGCGACAGTACCGGAGCTGGCAAGGCTTCTGGAAACCTCTGAGTCCACTATCCGCCGAGATTTGGTACAGCTGGACAGCTTGGGCAAGGTACGCAAGGTGCATGGCGGCGCAACTGCTGTGCGCGAGGCGGAGCCTGTGCAGGAGCGCAACATGCAGGAAAAATACAGTCGTAATATTGAAGACAAGCGCACGATCGCTGCGTATGCGGCAACGCTGGTGCGTCCCAACGATTTTATTTTTCTTGATGCAGGCTCAACAACCGAGCAGCTGGCAACCTATCTGACGGAAAAGGATGCTGTTTATGTAACGAACGGTATTACGCTGGCACAGAAGCTGGCGCAGCGCGGTCTGAAAACGCTGCTTATAGCAGGGCGCGTTAAGGCAACAACTGATGCGGTAATCGGCACGGAGGCAGTAGCTTCCCTGCAGCATTACAATTTCAGCAAGGGCTTTTTCGGAACGAACGGCATTACTGTGGAAGAGGGCTTCACAACTCCTGATATCGAGGAGGCCATGAATAAGCGCGTGGCGATGGAGCATTGTCATAAATGCTATGTGCTTGCAGATGCCAGCAAGTTTGAGGCACTGTCGAGCGTGTCCTTCGCCCCGTTGTCCAAGGGCGTGATTATTACGGCTGCGCAGGAGGCTCTGAATGTTAACTCCTATAAGCAGCATACGGAGGTGATTGTGCTTTGATTTACACTGTAACCTTTAACCCTTCACTTGATTATGTGGTAAAGGTTGATGATTTTGCGGTAGGCGAGATTAACCGCACCCAAGCAGAAAATATATATCCGGGTGGTAAGGGAATCAATGTTTCGCTGGTGTTGCAAAATCTGGGGCTGCAATCGGTAGCCTTGGGCTTCACGGCTGGTTTCAGCGGTACAGAAATAGAACGCCTGCTGCAGGAGGCAGGCTGCCGCTGTGATTTTATTCGGGCCGGTCAAGGCTACTCGCGGATTAATACAAAGATTATTTCAGACTCGGAAACGGCGCTTAACGGTCAGGGACCGCAGCTGAGCAAGGAAGAGCTGCAAAAGGCTTTTTGCTAAGCTGCAGGGACTGAAGCAGGATGATATTTTAGTGCTGGCAGGAAGCATACCTGCTTCGCTGCCAGATGATATTTATGAGCAGATTCTGGAGCTGCTGCAGCCTGCTTGCACACGGGTTGTGGTAGATGCTACTGGCGATTTGCTGCTCAAGGTGCTGAAATATAAGCCGTTTTTAATCAAACCAAACCATGAGGAATTAGGAGAGTTCTTTGGCCAGGGACCGTTGCTGAATGAGGATGATATTCTTGATGCTGCGCTGAAGCTGCAGCAGCAGGGAGCACGTAATGTGCTGGTTTCGCGTGGAGCGGACGGAGCTGTACTGTTGGACGAAAATGGCAGGCAGCATATGATGGCTTCACCGAAGGGTAAACTGGTAAACTCTGTTGGTGCCGGTGACAGCATGGTAGCAGGCTTTTTAGCAGGCTATCTCAAAACGCAGGATTATGAGGAAGCGTTGCGCCTGGGCGTAGCCGCAGGCAGCGCAAGCGCGTTTAAGGATTGGCTGGCAACAAGTGATGATATTGATAAAATTATTTTACAGGGCGTGACTAATAAATAAAAAGAAGGGGCAAAAATAAGATGAAAATAGTTGATTTGCTGAAGGTAGAAAGCATTGATCTTAAAGCGCAGCCTAAGGATAAGGCAGCAGCGCTGGAGCATTTGATTACGCTGATGGAGAGAGGCGGTAATCTGCTTGATAAGGATGAATACAGAGCCTGTGTGCTGCGGCGTGAAGAGGAGGGCAGCACGGGTATCGGTGAAGGCATTGCCATTCCGCATGCCAAGACAAGTGCTGTAAAGGCACCGGGACTGGCAGCTATGCTGGTAAAGGACGGCGTTGACTTCGACAGTCTGGACGGAGAGCCTGCGAAGCTGTTCTTCCTGATTGCTGCACCTGATACGAAGGATAATGTGCATCTTGATGTGCTGAGCCATCTGAGCATGCTACTGATGAACGATGATTTCCGCAGCGAGCTGCTGAATGCCGGTAGCGCCAAGGACTTTTTGGCAGTTATCGACAAATACGAAAACGAAAAATTTGAAGACGAGGAAGCAGAAGCACTGGCAGCAGAGCCTGCTAAGCAGCGCAAGGTGCTGGCTGTTACTGCCTGCCCGACAGGTATTGCACATACCTATATGGCAGCAGAGGCTTTGCAGGAGATGGCCGGTAAGATGGGCGTTGCAATGAAGGTTGAAACCAATGGCAGCGGCGGCGTAAAAAATAAGCTGACGGCGGCAGAGATAGAAGAAGCCGAAGGCATTATTGTGGCTGCAGACAAGAACGTGCCTGTGGAGCGCTTTGCAGGCAAGCCGGTTATCTTCGTTAAGGTAGCTGACGGTATCAACAAGCCGAAGGAGCTTATCAAGGAGATTTTGAGCGGTAATGTTCCTGCTTACGCAGGAAAGGGAGGCAACGAGGTGACAAGTGACGTGGCAGATGCTGAGGAAAGTCTGGGGAGACAAATTTATAAGCATCTGATGAATGGCGTTTCGCACATGTTGCCGTTTGTAATCGGCGGTGGTATTCTTATCGCGCTGGCATTTATGTTCGATATGGAATTTGCCGGCACGGCTAAGTTTGGCAGCGGCACGCCGCTAGCAGCCTTCTTCAAGAATATCGGCGGTTTGGCGTTCAGCATGATGATGCCGATTCTGGCAGGCTATATCGCAATGAGTATCGGCGAGCGTCCGGCACTGATGCTTGGTATCGTAGGCGGCTTTTTGGCAGCCTCCGGCGGCAGCGGCTTCTTCGGTGCGCTGTTTGCAGGCTTCATCGGCGGTTATCTGATTTTGGCACTGCGCAAGGTATTCAGCGTACTGCCTGACAGCTTGGAAGGTCTGAAGCCGATTCTGCTGTATCCTGTTATCGGCCTGCTGCTTATGGGCATCTTGATGACCTACGTTATCAACCCGCCGACTGCAGCCTTCAACCAATGGCTGGCAGGTGCGCTGGCAAGCATGAGCACAACCAGTAAGGTACTGATGGGCTTTGTATTGGGAGCTATGATGTCCATCGATTTCGGCGGTCCTCTGAACAAGGCAGCTTATGTATTCGGTACTGCTTCTTTGGCTGCAGCTGACGGCAGCGCTGTAAGCAGTGAGATTATGGCTGCGGTTATGATTGGCGGTATGGTACCGCCGCTGGCGATTGCACTGTGTACTATGCTGTTTAAGAGTAAATTTACTTCTAAGGAGCGTCAGTCCGGCGTGACCAACTTTATCATGGGTCTGTCCTTTATTACCGAGGCGCTATTCCCTTTGCAGCAAGTGACCCGTTGCGTGTAATTCCGACCTGCGCTTTGGGCAGCGGTGTAGCCGGTGCTTTGTCCATGGCCTTTGGCTGCAGTGTTCCGGCACCGCATGGCGGCGTGTTTGTTTTCGGCGTAGTGCAGAACTGGCCGATGTATTTTGCAGCTCTGGCAGCAGGCAGTGTGCTGGCAGCTGTGCTTATGGGGTTTGTTAAAAAGAGCGTGAACGAATAACAGATAGAGAAAAAAGATAAAAACAAAAATAGGATTTTAAGAATTTAGCGGCAGAATATTTTTATTAGCGAATCGGAGGAAATAAAAATGAAACAATTTACTTATGTTATTACTGATGAAGCCGGTATCCATGCACGTCCGGCAGGACTGCTCGTTAAAGAGGCTGCCAAATTTGCCAGCAGTACCACCATTGCCAAAGGTGCTAAAAAAGGTGATTTGAAGCGTATCTTCGGCGTTATGGCCCTGGGCGTTAAAAAGGGTGAAGAGATTACTGTTACCTGCGAGGGTGCGGATGAGGATGCAGCGGCAGCAGCTTTAGAGGCTTTCTTCCAAGCTAACCTGTAAGTTCGCAGTAAGAGAGATTTTTCGCGAGGTGATAAGATGCTTTCATTAAAGGGTAAGGGCGTTTGCGGCGGCGTAACGCTGGGAACCTTAGCTCTACTGCGCCGTAATACAGCAGCAGTTAAACGCTGTAAGGTGCAGAATGCCGAGGCTGAGGTTGCACGCTTTCAGACAGCGCGTCAGGATGCTATAGATAAGCTGGCAGAGCTTTATGAAAAGGCTGTTGCAGATGTAGGCAAGGATAATGCCGCTATTTTTGAAATCCATCAGATGATGCTAGAGGATCTTGATTATATTGAGTCCGTTGAGGGCATTATCCGCACACAGCAGGTTAATGCGGAATATGCAGTGCAGACTACCGCAGCTAATTTTGCAGAAATTTTTTCTTCAATGGAAGATGATTATATGCGTGCGCGTGCTGCAGACGTTAAGGATATTTCCAATAAGGTGTTGGGATGCCTGGGTGATGCAGGCAGCAGTTGGGAAAGCGGCAGCGGCAGTTACATTCTGGCAGCGGATGACCTGGCACCCAGCGAAACCGTGCAGCTTGATAAATCGCGTGTGCAGGGCTTTGTGACGGCAGCAGGCAGTGTAAATTCACATACGGCAATTCTGGCGCGCACGATTGGCATTCCTGCGGTTGTCAACACAGGCAGCAACATCGGTGAAGAATATGACGGCAAGCTGATAGCGGTTGATGGCTATACCGGTGAGGTTTTCGTTGATCCTGATGAGGCAACGCTGGAACGCATCAAGGCAAAGATGGAGCAGGATGCACAGCATAAAAAGCTGCTGGAGGAGCTCAAGGGCAAAAAGAGCATCACCGGCGGCGGCCAGCAGGTGCATGTATATGCCAACATCGGCGGCACGGGCGATTTAGCCAGCGTGCTGGCAAACGATGCCGAGGGCATCGGTCTTTTCCGTAGCGAATTCATTTACCTGGAAAGCAAGGATTATCCGACAGAGGAGCAGCAGTTTGAAAAGTATAAGCTGGCAGCGGAAGCAATGGCCGGCAAGCGCGTAATTATCCGTACGCTTGATATCGGTGCCGATAAGCAGGCTGATTATTTTGAGCTGCCGCAGGAGGAAAACCCGGCGCTGGGTTATCGCGCAATCCGTATCTGTCTGGAAAGGCCGGAGCTGTTTGCTACGCAGCTGCGCGCTATCTGCCGTGCTTCCGCATATGGCAAGCTGGCAGTGATGTTCCCGATGATTATCAGCGTAGAAGAGGTGCGCAAGGCACGCAAAATTTTGCGCGAGGTACAGGCGGAGCTGAAAGATGCAGGCGTACCCTTTGACCCGAAGATGGAAGTAGGCATTATGATTGAAACGCCGGCGGCAGCGCTGATCAGCGCTGAGCTGGCGAAAGAGGTTGATTTCTTCAGCATCGGTACGAACGATTTGAGCCAGTATACCTTGGCGATAGACCGCCAGAACCAGCGGTTAGAGCCGTTCTTTGATGCACATCATCCTGCAATTCTGCGTCTGATTGAAATGACGGTGCAGGGAGCGCATGCAGCAGGCATCTGGTGCGGCGTCTGTGGCGAGCTGGGCGCTGATTTGAGCCTGACGAAGGAATTTGTACGCATGGGCATGGACGAGCTTTCCGTAAGCCCGGCAAGCATTCTGCCGCTGCGCAAAAAAATCCGCAGCCTGTAATTTTTACTTATACTCAATTTTATATATAACGCATGAAAATACCCCTGATAATGCGCAAGCAGTATCAGGGGCAGCTTTCGGCGTCAATGCTTTATATTCTTTTGTGCAGAACCGGTTTTATGGCTGGTTCTTTTTTCTTAGAAAAGATTATTTTAATCAGAAAAACAAAAAAACACCGCAATTTCTTGCGATGTAAGTTTCAAAATGGTGAACCTAACAAGAGTTCCTGCGAACATTAAGTTCAAAATATATGCAACGCATTTTGATGCGATTTTTGCGTTTTGTAAAAAGAAAAACAAGAAAAAGTCAATTTAATTTTTTAACGAGAGAATAAGCCAGACAGGTAGAGAGCAGTATATATAAATTTCTTTGCCGTTTGGCTTTTTCTATTTTATTTTTTTCCTCTTTGGCGTACAGTTCGAAGGATGCATTCGCATTCTTCAATAATAGCTCCGTCGTCTTCGATTTGGCTTGCCAGGTCTCCAGCTCTTTGTGCAGCAGATTCAACTTCGTCTGCTGCTTTTTCAATTCCTCTTTGTAGGTCTTGTTGTGATTTTTGAGCGTCGCCAAGTTCAGCTCTAATTGTGTTAGCTCGGTCTCGCTGATCTGGTACATCTTCTGAGGGACGGCTTCTGCATATCCAGAGTAGGGCGCCGAAAAGCAGTACCAAAAAAATAACCATACAAGCAAGCCTTTTGTTTTGATTGTCATTCATGGATTCCTCCAATCAGAAGCAATAATTTCCGTCAAACTCACATCCGTTGATTAAAAAGCGATCAGTGTACTGCCACATCTTGGCGTTAGGCCAATCGCAGCGGCCGCCCCATTGTGCGCACCAATAAGGGACATAGTCTGCTAATTGTTTGGTGGATATTTTGTTTTCCAACCAGTCAAGAGAGGCATAAATGCCGCAACTGTAGCCAGCAGCGTTAAGCGCTGAGATAAAAGCAGAGCACATAGCTGTTAATTCTGCAGTGTTTGGCATTCCGTGACGTTGCTTATAGCCATCTGCATCCTCCATATCATACCAAATACCCATGTGGAGCTTTTCCGGTGTCAAGCCGCAGTCAATCAATGTTTGGATAACAAATTCAGCTTCCTTACGAGCGCTTCTGGTGTTGAGAGCGTAGCTGTAAAAGTATACGCCGATTTTGAGGCCGTGCAGCAGAGCATTGTTAACATTTCTGTATAATTCTCCATCAAGATGTCCGTTGCCATAACCGATACGGATAATAGCGAATTGTACACCGCTGTGAGCTACTTCCTGCCAATTTACGCGACCGTTATTTTCCGATACGTCAATTCCTCTTAGCATATTTATACCTTCTTTCTTTTGATGACATCAACTAATCCTTGTATAGCCTCAACGCCAGCATCACTAAGGTTCTCGCAAATCGACAGCAGCTCAGTGATTACAAGATAACCCGCAACCAGCGGAACAGCCCACACAGGCTGATACAGCGTAATCATGGCCAAGTCCACCAATACTGCGGCAAGCACGCAGAGAATGTACACGATGACCTTCCCGACAAAACGATGCTTCATCACCTCGCTGGAGATAAGCCCTTCTGCACGCGCTGCTTCAATGCCACCTATAATCTGCATCACAGACGGAGTTTGCCCCATGCCCTGCAGGCGCTTGTAGCTCAAAGACATCCAGCGGGTGAAGCAGTCCAAAAATACCAACGCGGTAAAAACCATAAATAATACCGCGTGTTTGTGCAGCAATACCGCAAGGATTGCCCCGATCACCGATTTGTAGGTGAAACCATGAGTCAAAGTGTGTGCCGCGTTATATACGGCGTAGCGCAAAGCTAAAAAATCCATTTCTCAACCTCCTAATAATTCATTGTTACAGCTTCTACTTCTTCTGCCGTACCGGCAGCTTCAACCTGTGCCTTAGCAGTTCTGTACGCTGTGTGCAGTTTATTGCTGCGTGCGGCCACGGAAGCTATAATCATACGCAGGTCCTGAGCTGTAACCACAGCATCCTCATTGTCTGCCGTGGTCCAGCTAATTTTAGCGCCTTCTCCCTGCACGTCCAGCGCAATAATAGCTGCGTTGATGCGGTCCCGCGCCTTGCTGTCGTAATCGTAGAGGTGCCCGCCGTATTCCACCGGCTCAACCTCTGCAGCATCACGCTGGCGCTTCAGTTCAATGATTTTGCGGGTGCGGATATTTTCAATCGGCTCTTCCGCTTCCGCCACGACAACGCCCAGCTGCTTCAAGTCTGTATCAGATATTGTGCGTGGGATAAATGTGCCGTCATGCGCCAGTGCCTCTGCCAAATCGTACAAGTTATAGTAGCTGTTAGCCTTGTATGTATACGTTTTCATTATTTGATTTGCTCCTTGCTTAGTTAAAGATGATTTCTATTTTAAATTTTTTGCCTACATTAGCAGCAGTAAACATACTTGATATATTTGACGGCACACGTTGCACATAGGTGTAGAATCCTGTACTGGCACCTTGATATGACATCTTACCAACTGCAAGGGGCACAGCAATGCCTGTATCTATAGGAGTGATGTTAAGGCTGATATTGCGACTACCGCTCGTAACACCATCCTCCTTGAATGCAACATCAAGCCAACCACCATAATAAGACAATATTACCAATGTTACCGCTCTACCATCATGCGTAACATTACCTGTAACCTCGCCATAATTGCCATTGTTGCGACTATACCCGTACTGACCGCTCTGCTGTCCCACGGTCATGATAAAGGCATTATCCCCGGTATCCCCGCCGCTGCTAGCAGATTTTTTAACAAACATCATCCTGTTAAGTCCCATGGTTGTCACCTCATGTCAGCTTGTTAGCCTGTACGATGCTGGTCAGGCTGCCGTAGCGGTCCTTGGTCATAAGGATGTTGAGCAGCAGACCTACGCTAGTGATAGCCACATCCGATGCCTCGCCGATATACTTAACCGTGCCGCCGTTGGTGATGGTCAACGCATAATCACCGCCGGCAGTGATGTAGGCCGTAAACACTGTTGACTGATTACTGCCCAACAGTGCTGATAACGTCGCAAGGTTAAGAGTAAACGCTCCTGTTGCATAATAGGACGCGGCTGACGTAGATGGGCTGACGGAATTTGTACTGCTGTACGGTGCGGAATACTGCTCATAACCAAGAGTTGCAAGGTTAAAGGTCTGCTGTGCCCGCCATGTATTCTGCCCGGATGTCGTGGCAAAATTGGCAAGGTCTGATGTGTTAGCTTTGCCGCCAACAGCTGTCTGTACAAAAGCCGTTGTTGCTATCTGCGTGGTGTTCGTTCCAACAGCCGCAGTAGGTGCGGTCGGTGCTCCTGTCAGTTGTGCTCCACCATTCCAACCGTTTCCATTGATATTGCCAACTAAAACAG
>ENA-OQDC01000427-OQDC01000427.1-human-gut-metagenome-genome-assembly--contig:-NODE-427-length-30262-cov-5.624921_pt1 | contig 30262 bp, 32 predicted proteins | sample MGYA00242770_ERZ504601 | MGnify/ENA primary metagenome ERZ504601 (study PRJEB26092, sample SAMD00036305) | human gut metagenome | host: Homo sapiens | study: EMG produced TPA metagenomics assembly of...
ATAAAAGAATACTGATTGTTGATGATGAAGCTGATATTACCTCTATAGGATATGAAGGAAAAGCAGATGATTTGACATTAAGAAGAGTATCTGGCGCTGTAAATGCTGCTCGTAAGAGCTGTGTGAACAGTGAAGTACGTCATGTGCTGATGCAGGTTACAGCAACTCCATATGCTTTATATTTGCAGCCTGATGCTTTTAGCAATGAAGATATAATGCCTATAAAACCGGAGCGCACAGTTGTATTACCTACTGGCCAGGGATATATTGGAGAAGTATTATTTCATGGATTCGCAGGATGAGTACTCCGCTGATTATTATAAGGCTATGTATTTACCATATATAGTTCCACAGGAAGAAATGGATTTACTTAATGGAGCTAAGAAAAATAGTGGTAAAAATATTGCGTTAACAGATAAGCGTGTAGTAAAACCAGAAAATTTTTTGGAACCAAACGGAGCTAAATATGCGTTGCCAGCGCTAAGAAAATGGATTTTTGACGTTTTGGTAGGTACTGCAATTGTACAGTTACAAGAAGGTTGCAGAGATTATTATGTTTCAGCGGTTATGCATGCTTCTATAAATAAAAAAATTACATAAACATGAAAAGGATTTTATAGAGAATGGTTTTGATATTATTCGAAGAGAGCTTGAACGCGATATAGATAGCTCCTTAATAAAAAAATATCTCCAAATATCTTATGCTGATCTGGCACAATCTGTTAAAGCATATAATGTTATAACCTTACCGTCAATGCAAGAAGTTGCAAGAGCAATAGCCTATAAAGACGAAGACGGAGATTTGGAAGGAATTATCACAGAAGTTGATATTAAAGAAGTTAATAGTGATAGAGATATAGAAAAACTGCTTGACGTCAATACTGGTGAGCTGAAGCTAGAAAATTCTTTGACAATTTTTGTAGGAGGACAAGTATTAGATAGAGGAATAACTATACCTTCTTTAATTAGCTTTTTCTATGGTCGCGATCCCAAACAGATGCAACAGGATACAGTTATGCAGCATTGCCGAATGTTTGGCTATCGTAGTGAAACCCTTCTTTCTGTTACCAGATTTTATACTACGGCAAGGCTGTTAAATAATATGACTGATATTATGGAAAGAGACTGTATTTTGCGTGAACGCATGCAAAGACAAAAAGGTGGCAGTGTGGTCTATCTGGAATCTGGCAATAAGATAATTGCTTGTTCAAAAGTTAAAATTGCAGCTTCGGATATTAAGACTATTTTACCGGAAAAACGTTATTTGCCGGTTGGCTTTACTGTAAAAAGAGCTACAAGATTAAAGAAAAAAATAGATGAGATTGTGGAAGAGTTGCACTGCAGTAAGCAAACAGACTATAAAAAAAGGACTAGATATAGACGATAGTATGTATTTGCTTATTGATAAAGATAAAGCTTTAGAATTATTGCGTTATTGCTACGATATGATAGAGCCAGATCAACTAGAAACAAAATGCAGTGTTTTTGCTGATATTGAAAGCCCATTTTTATTTTCTACTAGTCAATGCGATAAAGTGGCTTTGATTGTTAGAAGAAATCGTCAAATTGGCATGAAAAAGAAAAGAGGCAATACAGATACATACCAAGATGCACCTGATGATGGTAATAATGAAGGTCTTTTGGCTAAAAATCTTAGAGACAGATATCCTGTATTGGTGCTGACTGAACAGTGTAATTCTGTCTGGAAAAATGCATTTTGGTGGCCTGTGTATTATACTCCGTCTGATATGAATATAGGAATTTACGCAGAGACTAATGCGAATTCAGAAGTTAGGGAAAATGTTTTTAGTGCCGGTAAGAAAGCTATTAAATTTACCGGCTTCCCGGTAATCAATAATAGTAGAGCTAAAGTTAATGAAATAAAGAAAATTGAAGCTGCAATTAATAAAATCATGAAATTTAGGGATGAGAAGTTTAAGTTTCGTGAGTTAGGGAATATTGTGTTAAAAAGAGAGGAACTGGAATGTAAAGTTTATATAGATAATGGACCTGAAAAACATGGTGAAGATAGTTTACTGAAGCAGATTAAACAGTTAAAAGAAAAGACTATGGAAGCAGTAAGACAAACTTCTATCGGTACTGATAAAATCAAAAATATTGACCGATTCTATTCTTTGCTGTTAAATAATGATTTTTCAGAAGAAGTGGATTATCTTCATGATAAAATATTAGAGGAATTAAGTAGTTCAAAAAACAAAGCTATTGGTGAAATATGTAAATATGTTGATGAAGCGTTGGATGTACTTCGCAACTCGTTTATAACGCTTGGATATTTTAAACCTAAAGGCAGTGGTATTTGTGAAATACACATATATTATGATGAAATAAGCAATGATTGCACTAATGCTGGAGATAGAATGGAGTTGTTGATAAACACTATAGCGCATGAAATGCAGCATGCTTGGCATTATGCTGATACTATGACAAAAAGTGGACGCTGGTTTTATAGTAGAAAAGCATTTTTGAAACAAGGATGGACTCAGGAGTCTATAGCTGAATATTTCGCATTATGCTATGCTAAAAAAAGAAAGGCTGAAGGCAAAGAGTTTGCATATAACGACTTGATCAATGCTCGTGATATTGCGCAGTTCCCTAAAGATGGTGGTTATAGTGGAGCTTTATTAATAGATAAAGAACCGGATATGTTTAAAGATATATATCTTATGTCTATTGAGGATATGCCTACTGCTTATGATAAGTATTTGAAAGTCTTGATGGAGAAATATCAGGATAAAAGTAAGCATAAAACAAGCAAACACTAAAAAAGGCTTAAAGAGGCTAGGATAAAACCCGGCCTCAAAAAAGCACATAGTAGATTGTTATTAATTGAGCCTAAATATCCACGTCTTGTTTTAGGCTTATATTGGAACCCAATAAAGGCAGATTTAGGGTGATTATAGAAATGAATATAGCTTGGATTTAACAGGTGTTTGTTAGATGGTAATATGATATAATGAAATCAAATTAATTTCGGAGGATGTTTGAAGAATGCTATATCCGCTTGCTGAAACTACAGAATGTGATTTCAAGAGAGAATTGGAGACTAAAAAGCCAAAAAGTTGGTTAAAAAGTGTCAGTGCTTTTGCTAATGGTATTGGTGGTAAGCTGATTTTTGGTATTGATGATAGCGGTGAGATTGTTGGTATAATTGATGCGCAAAAAAGTGCGGAAGCTATAAGTGATTTGATTAAGACGCGTATTACACCTACTCCGCAATTTATTCTTACATTAGAAAAAGAACAGGAAAAGAGCGTTCTGATTCTTACTATTGAAGCAGGGAGAGCAACTCCGTATTATTACAAAGCTGACGGGATTAGGGAGGCTTATGTTAGAATAGGTAACGAAAGCATTGTTGCTCCAGATTACATTCTTAATGAACTGATTTTGAAAGGTAAAAATCAATCATTTGATGCTTTAACAAGTGATGTAAAAAAGGAAGAGTATAGTTTTACTCTGCTTGAAGCAACGTATTATGAACGGACTTTATTGAAAATGGAGCCTAAGGATTATTTTTCTTTTTGCCTTGCAGATAAAAAGGGTTATCTTACTAATGCGGGAAGGTTGTTTGCAGACCAGTATATAGTTTATAATTCACGTGTTTTTTGTACAAGATGGAATGGTTTGGAAAAGGGATCTGTTTTTGATGATGCTTTGGATGATAAAGAGTTTGAAGGAAATCTAATATACTTATTGAGAAGTGCCTCTGATTTTATAAAAAATAATTCTAAAGTACGTTTTTATAAAGATGTAGAATATAGGGTTGATAAGCCTGATTATGCTGAACGTGCTGTGACGGAGGCTTTGGTAAATGCTCTGATTCATAGAGATTATATTGTATCAGGTAGTGAAGTACATATTAATATGTATGATGATAGATTAGAAATTAGCTCACCTGGCGGGATGTTCGACGGTAAAGCAGTACAGGAACATACTATAGCTGATATTGGCTCTATGAGACGTAATCCGGTTATAGCAGATTTGTTTCATAGAATGAAATTTATGGAACGTAGAGGTAGTGGCCTGAAAAAGATTATCAGTGAAACAGAAAAACTTCCAGGCTACAATGAGTCTTTAAAGCCTATATTTTATTCAGATGGAAGTAGTTTTAGAGTTATTTTGAAGAATGTAAATTATGGAACCACTAAAGTGAGCGATAAAGTGAGCGATAAAGTGAGCGATAAAGTGAGCGATAAATTAAATGAAAAAGAGAAATACTTTTTTAATGTCTTGATGACGCTTGCAAAACAGCATGATTTTGTTACTACTAAAGTTGTTGCCGAAGCAATTGGAATGCCTGAGGCAACAACAAGGCGATATTTAGCTAAATTTTCTAAAATGGATATCATTGTGTCAGATGGTAAAAATAGAAGCAAGAAATATTATCTAAAGAATACTTCTATGACAGAAGCTAACCCCTAAATAACGAAAGCCTCCGACGAGTAAACTCGCCGGAGGCCTTTTGCTTGCTTTGGTGCGTCAATGCGCTGAGTTGCGCATTAATTCGATATACTGCAGCAGCTCCTTACGGGTTTTTACACCTAGCTTGCTGTAGATATTTTTATTATGATATTTTAAGGTGTTTTCGGTAATACCAAGCTGGCTGATAATATCTTTGGTAGAGCAGCCTTGTACATAAAGGTTAAAGATGTCCTCCTCCTTAGGTGTCAGCGTAGCCAGATTATCGATAAACATCTGATAGCTGTCGGGGTCTACGGATTCCAGCTTCTTTTCGATAGCTTTTTCCAACGCTGCCTGAGCAAAGTTGAACTGCTGCTGCGCTTGCTCGCGTTCCTGCTGAGCCTGCAGCTTTTCTTGCTGCGTCTGCTCCATTTGCAGGCGTACCTGTTGAATTTCATTCTGCAGGGCGGCAAGCTGTTCCTCCAGCTGAATATATTGGTTGGCGGTCTGCTTTTGCTTTTCCTGTGCCTCCTGCAGACGCATGGCAGCCAGTCCGTACTGCTTTTGTACCTGATTGTTTTCGCTTTGCAGTTGACGCAGCTTTTCGGCCTGCTGCTCGGAATGACTCTGCAGAAATTCAAAGAACTGGTTAAGCTCCAGCACATTGGCTTGCGGAGGGGCATCGGGATTTTGCTGCAGCTGCTGTAAATCCGCTACCAGCGGGTCTACATATTTTTTGCTGAAATAACCGGCAGACAGCAATGAAAGCAGCAGAATAATACCCAGCATTATCAGCAGACGAATTTTTGCCGGCCCCTGCAGATGATAATAGCTGTCGGCAGGCAACATGACTGCTACTCTGTGCTCCGAGGCACCGACCGTCAAGGGAGCGGTGAAGCCGATGAAGCGCTCCTGACCGGCAGTAAATAATTCGTGCTCTCCGTCGGAGCTCATTTTTATAGTAGCATTGACGAAGGAGGCCGGATTGGAAAGCTGTCCCTGGTATTCGTTGTCCGCCTTTTTATCGAGAATAGCGGTAATCAGCGGATAGCCCTTGTAATTGGCCTGCTTGGTGCGCTGTTGGAAGTAAACGCTGCTGATTTCAAAGCCGCAGATACCGATAATCCTGCCGTTATTACTGTTAATAGGCATCAGGAAAAGACGGGACTGCTCCCAGCTTTCTTTGAGGTGGGCAACGTCTGTCAGGATATATTGTTGGGAAATATTATTTTCCTTGGCATGCAAAAGCTTATCGGCCTGCGGATAAGCATGGACATTAAGCTCCAACTGCCAGGTGCTGTAAAGGCTGATGTTGTTATTGCGGGCAACCTGAGGGTTGCCGCGGAACATACATGTTTCATTGAAAAGGGTGTTTTCGGAATAGATATTGGTAAATTTGAGAAAAAGACCGTTATAGGTTGGTTACAACAGATTCGTGTTGACGCTGGCGTTAATCAGATACAAGGCACCGCTGGCCGGAGCCTGCTGCATCTTGGCAGCAAGAGTCTGGTAGGTTGCTTGCTGAATCGCTGTCAAAGCCTCGGGATTGTTGTTCAAGGCATCATAATTATTGTAAATGCCCTGCTCCAGCATAACGCGGTCGATATCATTCTGCAGCTGTTGCGACAAATCGATATTGTGCGCAGCCAGCGCGTTCATCTGGCGTTTGATATCGTTGGTACGGGTGTTAAGCTCATATTCAAGAAAGCGGTCGATATCATGGCTGGGCGGCTGTACTATGCCGATAACGTTTAACAGGATCAGCATAGCAGAACCTGCCAGCAGCACCAGTGACAGCAGGTAAATAATGAAACGGCCGCGCATAGAGCGTTTGTTATGCCATATTTCCTTGCCTATAAGCAGCAGTCTTTTTATTTTGGTGAGCTTATTGAGCATTAAGAGCCTCCTTGGTAGGATTTTTTGGCTTATTGCTTGTAATTCAGCAGCTTCTGATAACTTTCTTCTACTAACTTATCAAGCGTTTGCTGTGGATTGGCACCGCTGGCAATTTCCTGTAAATATTGCTGATGGGCAGCGCGCAGAATGTTTTTGCTGCCGTATTACAGATTCTGCTGCATTTCGGCAGCATTGTGCGGCAGATGCAGCCAGGTGCCTTGTTTGTATACCTGCTGCATGCAGGTATACAGTTTGCGATATTTGAAGTTATGCACATCTTGTGGATTATTCAGCAGTTTGGGCAATGCTTCTTTATTGGTTGGCAGGTAGCCTGCCTGCATAGCAAAATTCAAGTTGCTGTTTCCTGCGCCAGCCATTTTGCAAAAACAACGGCACCAAGGTTTTGCGTTCGTCTGTGCTTTTGATGGCAAATAATCCTACACCGCGCTGCAGCAGTGTTACCTTACCACCGCTGAAAACAGGGCAGGGATAATAGTTGGTAACGATAGTTTCACGCGTGTTGTCGGGATTAGTGACGTAATCGCGCATATAAAGAATGGCGGCGGTAGAGCCGACGTTGCTGATTAAATCGGCTGTTTTCCAGGCATCGCCGCATAACCCTTTCAATGCCAAGACCACCGGCGATAGCAGGCTCGGCTGCGGCACGGAAGATGCGCTTGAAGTTGGAGCTGGCAAGGTCCGGCTTGCCGTCCTTGATTAACGGGTCGCCCAAGGAAGCCATGCTCGTCAGGTAATAGTTATAGAAATCATCCAGCTGGCACATGTTTTTGCCGCCGGTCCAGGTATAATACTTGCGGCAGAGCGCAAAAAGCTTGTCATAATCGGCGAAATCATCGGTGCTGGCACCTGTTGCCGCAGCAAAGCGGTCAAAATATGTCTGGTTTACAAAAAGCAGCTCGGTGGATTTTGCTACCGGCAGCATCAGCAGCTCCTTATCCTGATAGCCTTCGGCTAAAAATTCCGGCTGGTAAACAGCTAAATCTTCTTTATCAAGGTATTTGTCCCAATGCAGCAGCTTATCGTGCATTGCGGGGATAACACGCGGATAGGCGGTAAAAAGGTCGGGCAGCGGCACAGCGCCGGGCTCCTGCTTAGCCGAAGCGAACAAAGCCTTGTCAATAACATTGGAGCTGCTTACGGAAGCAACCTTGACAATGACGCCTTGGGCCTTACCCTCAGAGGCATTGAATTTTTCGATTGTATCATTAAATGGGGAATTGGTCTGATTGGCGTAAACGTGCCAGATGGTGAGCGTTACCGGTTTGGCCGGGTCGAGTGATGCCTTGCTGCCGCAACCGCTGCTGAAAGCAGTAACAAGACAGAGCAGTAACAGCACCAACATACTGTCTAAGGAAGCAGAAAATTTTTTTGATACAACGGACATGAAAAAACCTCCTGAAAGAGTATTTTTAGAGAAAAAAAGGTAAAAAATAGGAAATTTACCCTTATCCTACCCGAAATCACCATTTGGTGTAGTGACGAAATGCAGTTTTTATATTAAACTTAAGGCAAGGAAGCGGAAAACTGCTTACATGCACAGATAATTTGCAAAGATTGTCTAACAATTAGTTTATCACAAATCAAAGTATTAGTGAATAGTTTTTTACTACAGATAAGGATAAGATAAATATTTTACAATTTCTTGGCTGATAAGTGTACAGCTGTTTTGTTCAAAGTCCTGTTAATATTAAGCGGGATTTGATAAAATATAATTGTTAATTTTTTAGTGATACAAAAGGAGGTTGTATTATGGGTTTAATTAAAGCGGCAATGGGCGCTGTAGGCGGCGTACTGGGCGACCAATGGAAAGAGTTTTTCTATTGCGAAAGCATGCCTCCCGAGGTTCTGGTAACCAAGGGTATGAAGCGTACGTCCAGTCAAGGACGCAGCTCCAACACTTCTGCAGAAGACAACATCATCAGTAATGGCAGCGTTGTTGCTGTCAACGAAGGTCAGTGCATGATTATCGTTGAGCAGGGCAAGGTTGTAGATATGTGCAACGAGCCCGGCGAATATGTATACGATACTTCTACTGAACCGTCTATCTTTACCGGCGATCTGAAGGATAATGTAAAGGCAATTTTCGGTCAGATCGGTAAACGTTTCACCTTCGGCGGTGACCCCGGCAAGGATCAGCGCGTTTATTACTTCAATATGAAGGAAATTTACGGCAACAAGTTTGGCACCGCTCAGCCGATTCCTGTACGCCTGATTGACAACAACTTAGGCATTGATTGGGAAGTTGGTATCCGCTGCTTCGGTGAATACAGCTATAAGATTACTAATCCTCTGCTGTTCTACACCAATGTATGCTCCAATATCACTGACGAATATCGTCGTGACCAGATTGACAGCCAGATGAAGAGCGAGCTCATGATGAGCCTGGGCGTTGCACTCGGCACGCTCACGGAAAACGGTATGCGTTACAGCGCACTGCCGCGTCATGGCAAAGAAATCGCTAACGCTTTGAACGAAGATTTGAGCGACCAATGGCGTGACCGCCGTGGTGTAGAGGTTTATTCCTTCGCACTGGCAAGCGTAACCATGTCTGAGGAAGATGCTCAACGTCTGAAAGATATCCAGATGCTCAGCAATCCGAACCGTGCAGCAGCAGCTATGGCTGGCGCTACTGCAGACGCTATGCGTATTGCAGCTGGCAATGAAGGCGGCATGGGTGCAATGGGCGGCTTTGTTGGCATGAATATGGCCGGAATGGCCGGTGGCGCAAATGTGGCTGGCTTGTTTGCCCAAGGACAACAGCAGCAGATGTATGCTCAGCAGAATCCTTACGGACAACAGCCTCCTTACGGACAACCGCCTTATCCGCAACAGCCGCAACCTCCTACTCCGCCGCCGGCCGCCCCTGCCGCCCCTGCGGCAGCAGCACCGGCAGCAGATGCCTGGACCTGCAGCTGTGGCACTACCAACACCGGCAAGTTCTGCGCTAACTGCGGCGGCAAGAAGCCTGAGCCGAAACCGGCAGAGGGTAGCTGGACCTGCAGCTGTGGTACTACCAATACCGGTAAGTTCTGCGCTAACTGCGGCAGCAAGAAGCCGGAAGACAAACCGGCAGAGGATGGCTGGACCTGTAGCTGCGGCGCTGTAAACAAAGGCAAGTTCTGCGCTGAATGCGGCAGCAAAAAGCCTGAGGGAGCACCGCTGTTCAAGTGCGATAAGTGTGGCTGGGAGCCGCCAGATCCGCACCATCCGCCTAAGTTCTGCCCTGAGTGCGGCGATATTTTCGACGATAACGACAAACAATAACTTAAATATTCGGGATTTCTTTCCCATTGTATTTTAGTAGCGTCGCAATTAAATATCGTTTCAGTCAAAGCAATTTTCCCATGTCCGCAGGACATGACGCAAATTTCGTGTGGAACCAGGACGAAGTGCCGCAAAACTCGCGCTATGTAAAGAGATTTTGCTATAGCAGCAGGCTTATCGCTCAGACAGTTGCGACACTTCTATGGTTCTATACACTCATTTGCTAAAATTGCTATTCGTTCCACGATATATTAATTGCTTACGTTAGTTGAATGAAAGGATTTGGGATTACTTTCCGGAATCTACGAAACTATATTTTAACGAGGTGATATTATGGCTGAAACCTCTGTAGGCTATAAGTGCCCTAACTGCAGCGCGCCGCTGACGTTTTTGCCCGGTCATGATAAGGTGACCTGCGAATACTGCGGTACCGAGCTGGAAGTTAAGACTATAGAAGAAATGTATGCCGCCAAGGAAGCCGCTGCTGCCAAAGCGCAGGCTGCCAAGGAGGCTAAGTGGGATACCTCTGCTGCCGGCAGCGAATGGGAAGCTGACGAAGCAGAGCAGATGAAGGCGTTTACCTGCTCCAGCTGCGGTGCGCAGATTGTGAGCGACGGCAACACCATGGCAACAGAATGCTGCTACTGCGGCAGCCCGACCATGCTGCCGAGCCGCTTCGAAGGCATGCTGAAGCCGGACTTCATTATACCCTTCAAGAAAACCAAAGAGGAAGCTGTTGCTGCCCTCAAGGAATTCTACAAGGGAAGAACCCTGCTGCCTAATTCCTTTACGGCCAACAACCGTGTGGAGGATATCCAGGCGATGTATGTACCGTTCTGGCTGTTTGACTCCAAGGTTAGCGCCAGCGGCAGCTATCAGGGTGCCAGCGACAGTGTTTATGAAACTGATGATGAGGTTGTTACGACTACCGTTGTCTATAACTGCGAGCGTGAAGGCACCATGTCCTTTGAGCGCATCCCTGTAGATGGCAGCGAGAAGATGGACGATACCTTTATGGAAAGCATCAAGCCGTTTGATTACAGCGAAATGGTTCCCTTCAGCACAGCTTATCTGACAGGCTTTTTGGCAGATAAATATGATGTGGATGCCGAGGCTGCTGTAACACGTGCTGATGCGCGCGTTGTCAAAAGTGCCGAGGGTTGCCTGGCAGATACCGTTACAGGCTATACCCGTGTAACCAGCAACGGTGACTGCGCAGTTATTAAGGATGAAAATGCTGTGCATTATGCAATGGTGCCGGTATGGATTCTGTCCACACGCTTTGAGGATAAGCCCTATACCTTTATGATGAACGGTCAGACGGGTAAGGTTGTCGGCAGTCTGCCGATTGACTATGGCAAGCTGCGTAATTACACTGCCCTGACCTTTATTATTGTAACAATTATCAGCTACTTCATTGTGAAGTTCATCTTATAAGGAGGTGCCGGAATGAGAAAGTTATTTGCAATCTTAACCATGCTGGCAGCCCTTATATTAGCCAGTGTAACAGCCTTTGCTGCGCCCAGCCTGGTGGATAACGCCAAGGTTCTTACACCGCAGCAGCGTCAGGCAGTTCTGGCAGAGCTGCACAAGCAGGAGCAGGCGCATAATGTGCGCATTGCTGTTGTAACCATGAAGACAATTGGCGGTGCCGTTCCCGGTGAATATGCCAATAAGCTGCTCGACGATGTTTATAATGACGGTGCCAAGGGCAATATGGTATTGCTGCAGGTTACCAACACCCGTAAATGGTATATTGCTACCGATAAACAGCTGAAGCAGGTTATCGTTGGCAATGAAGGCGTTGAGTATATGAGCAAGCCGATGGTTGCAGAGTTCAAGAAAGATAATTATGCCCAAGGCTACATTACCTATGCTCAAAAAGCAGGCGAGCTCCTTGAGTATTACGAAAAGGAAGGCGAGCCGTGGGATCCTAATGCAGGCTTCAACTGGTTTGCTTTAGTAATTGCTGCCGGTATCGGTGGTGCTGCAGCCTATGGCTGTCGTGCTCTGCTTATTAGTGGTATGAGCAACGTGCGTGAGGCTGTCGAAGCAAATGCCTACTTGGATAAGCAAACCTTTGCGCTGACGCACAGCAATGATACTTATCTGTACACCAACGTTTCTGCTGTTCCGAAGTCTAAATCTAGCGGCAGCAGTGATGATGGTTCTGTAAGCGAAAGCTCTTCTGATAATGATCATGGCGGCGGCGGTGGCAGCTACTGATATTATAATGAGCTGAAACTTTTGCGGCTGCGATTGTCTATCGCGGCCGTTTTTTTAGCGGGAGGTTATTATGCGCAGAACGACTATCAATTCAGGCTTTTTTATCTGCTTTATTGCCAACCTGATAGTGAACTGGGAATGGGGGGTTATTGCGGTGCTGCTCTGGGGCTTTAGCTACTGGTTCAATCTTTCGTGGTATCCGGCGGCGGCTATGGCTGCCTTGTGGCTCCTGATGGGCTTTTCTCTGACCTAGATGATTATCTGGGGCTCGTCGGCGCGTGATAATTACCGTCCCAATCAGCAACTGAAGAATATCAATCCTTATTCGTCTAAGAATGAGGATGTACTGCCTAAGAACAAAAAAGCAAATTAGCTTTGCAGCCTGTCTGACGATGCATGCTGCAACTAAAAACGCCGCGGCTGCGGCAGGCTATCAACCTGCTGCGTAAGCCGCGGCGTTTTGCTGTGCGTATATAATTTTGTTTGCTGCTAAGATGGCAGCCTTTTTATTTTTTCAAGCTTTGGTAAATAGCGTCCAGGTTTTCTTCCATGCGGGTAAGATAGGTTTTCTCACCGTTGCTGCATTCAATAGTATATATTTCCTGCGTAGTGGCACCAACCTCGCGCGCCAGTGTTTCCGATGTTTTGGGGCTTACCGCTTCTTCTACGAAGATAGTTTTTACATTGTGCTCCTTGCAGTAGGCTGTCAGCTTGGCCAGGTTTTGCGCACTCGGTTCGCCGCTGGCAAAAACATCCTCGATGCTTTGCTGCTGCAGGCCGAAGTCACGGCACAGGTAAGCAAAGGCAGCATGGCCGGTGACAAAGTCCTTTTGTTCCAGCTTGCTGAATTTTTTCTGATAGGCAATCAGCAGTGCCTGCAGTTTTTGATTGTATTCTGCGGCATTCTTGCGGTAGAAATCGGCATTGGCTTTGTCTGCAGCGGCCAGTGCTTCGGCAATATTCTTTACCTCTGTCTGCGCGCAGCTCAGGCTCAGCCAGGTGTGCGGATCATACTGGCCGTGTGCTCTGATTTCGTCAGCCTCTGTAAGGCTGATGCTGTCGGTGCCCTTGGATGCTTCTACAATGACGAGCTTGGGATTGGCGGCGGCCTGTGTTGCCTGCTCCACCCAACGCTCCATGCCGGTGCTGTTGTAAATTAAGATATCTGCTTTGCTCAGTGCCTGCATAGTTTTAGTAGTAGGCTGAAAATCATGCGGCTCTGTGCCGTCGGGAATCAGGGAAGTTATATGAATTTTATCCTGACCTACGGCCTGAGTAAATTCTTTCATAGCATTAAAGGTTACTACAACCCGCAGCTTGTGGTCCGCAGCAGGTGCAGGCTCTTTGCTGCCGCAGCCTGCCAGCAGACTGCAGAGCAGCAGTGTGCAAATACAAAAAATAATACTGAGCTTTTTCATAGGCTCTCCTCCTCATTTAAGCACAAATAAACGCAAATGATTTGCATATTATAACGAATTTTATCATAACACCCGTAAACTTTCTTGTCAAGCTAAATGCAAATGACTTGCATATTTGCCGAGCGAGGTCTATAATATTTACTGCAACAAAAAGGCAGCGCAGGCTGCCGTGAGTAAATGAAGGAGCCAATATGATAGAACTGAAGCATATAGAATTTGCCTATGAATCCGGCAGCGAGCTGCTGCGCGATATCAATATGCAGGTAAATGACGGCGAATATATTGCCATTGTCGGCGAAAACGGCAGCGGCAAAAGTACGCTGGTCAAGCTGCTGTTGGGCTTGCTGGAGCCGTCGAAAGGTGAATTGAAGAATACCTTCAGCAGCATCGGCTACGTGCCGCAGCGCTTTGAAACTCTCAACAGCCAGTTTCCGATAACTGTATATGAGGTGATGGAATATTACCGCCGTGTTCTGAAGGTGGCGGACAAACAGGCAGTGCGCCGCTGCCTGGAGCAGATGCATGTATATGACCTGCGTGACCGTTTAATCGGCACGCTGAGCGGCGGCCAGTGCCAGAAGGTACTGATTGCCAGAGCACTGCTGGGCAGTCCGCAACTGTTGATTTTTGATGAGCCCTCTACCGGCATTGATGTCAAGAGCCAGCAGGAGCTGTACAAATTTATGCAGGAGCTGCATGAGCAGGGCATTACCATTATCACGGTAGAGCATAACCTGAAATTTGCGGCGCGTAATGCCGATAAAATGTATCATGTCATGAACGGACATGGTCATTTCTGCAATCCGCAGGAATATGTGCAGGAATATATGCAGGATAATGTAGGAGGTGCGGAATAATGCTGGAATACGCTTTTATGCAGAACGCACTGCTGGTTTCTGTGCTGATTTCTTTAATGTGTCCCATGATTGGCATGTTTTTAGTGCTGCGCCGTTATTCCATGATCGGTGATACGCTGGCACATGCATCCTTGGCAGGCGTAGCAGTTGGCCTGCTGGTTAAGGTGAACCCGATTATCAGCGCCTTTGCCGTAACCTCCGTTTTTGCCGTGCTGATTGAGGTTTTGCGTCAGCGCTTCCGCCGCTATGCGGAGCTTATACTGGTTATCATCCTTTCGCTGTCTGTCGGTATTGCGATTACGATTATTAGCAGCGGCATGGTACATACTAATGTAGAAGCATTTTTGTTCGGCAGCATTCTGACCGTAACGCCTGACGATGTGCTGGCGGTAGCAGTGCTGTGCGTAGTGTCGCTGGCTGCTGTTTACTTTTTGTATCCGCAGCTGGTTATGCTGGCCTTTGATGAAGACGGTGCTAAAATTGCCGGTGTAAAAACGCGTCTGATTAATTATATCTTTGCTCTGCTGGTGGCAGCTATGGTTGCTGTTTCTATCCGCGTGGTAGGCATTCTGGTTATCAGCTCGCTGATTGCGCTGCCGGTGGCGGCGGCCCTGCAGCTGGGTAAGGGCTTTAAGGTGACAATGCTGGCAGCCATGGTGCTGAGCTTTATCGCCATTATCACAGGCCTTGTGACCTCCTACTGGCTGGGTGCGGCACCGGGCGGTGTAACCGCTTTGGTTTCGGTGGCTTTGCTGCTGCTGATTATCATTTATAAAGAAATACGTGCTGTCTTATAAAGAAGGGGTAGAAAGATGACTGATACAAAAGCTGCAGCAGATTATCGCGATTATCTGCATCGCTACGGATTGAAAAAATACCCGTCATAGACAGCTTATTCTGCAGCTGCTGCTGGCGAGCGAGGGCGTGCTGACAGCCGAGGATATTTATCAGCAGCTGTGTGAGCAGGGCGCAGAGATAAATTTCTCTACGGTTTACCGTATTCTGGAAAATTTTACGCAAAAGGGTCTGACGGAAAAGAGTTTTCTGGCGGATGCGCGCAAGTACGGCTTTGTGCTGCACGCATTGGGGCACCGTCACCGTCTTATCTGCCTGCGCTGTCACCGGATTGTGGAGGTAGACCATTGCCCGATTGCTGATTTCGAGGAACAGCTGGCGGATAAAACGGAATTTGCCATTGTAGGACATAACCTGGAATGGTATGGCTATTGTCCTGAGTGCCGCAAGCAGAAATAGCAGGAAAATTTTTCAAAAAAGCTTGCAAAGCAGCGTAAGCAATGATATAATTATTAAGCTTGTATATAACTATATATACTTCTTCTGCTCCCGGAGAGACGGGGGCCAAAGTCCAAAGGAGGAGGTGATTTCGTGAACGCATACGAAGTCATGTACATCGTTAAACCTGTTGAGGATGAGGCTTGTGAAGCAGTTGTTGCTAAATTCGAGAAACTCATCACTGCAAACGGTGGTAATGTAGAAAAAACCGATCGTTGGGGCAAAAGACGCCTTGCTTATGAGATCCAGGACCTGAATGAAGGTATCTATGTTCTCGTAACCTTCCAGGCTGACGCCGCTGCTGTTAAGGAACTTGATCGTGTTATGAAAATTACCGATGAAGTACTGCGCCATATGATTATCAGAAAGGGTGAATAATCAATGAACAAGATTATTCTGTTGGGCAGACTTACTAGAGATCCGGAAGTGCGTTATACGCCGACCGGTAAAGTTGTTTGTCAGTTTACTCTTGCAGTAGACAGACCTTTTGCCAATCAGGAAGGCCAAAGAGAAGCTGATTTTATTCCGGTAGTAATCTGGGGTAAACAAGCTGAGACATGCGGTAACAGTCTCACCAAAGGGCAGCGCGCGCTTGTTGAAGGCCGCCTGCAAATCCGTAGCTATGATGGCAAGGATGGCAATAAACGCTGGATAACCGAAGTAATCGCTGATCGCTTCGAGTTCATTGAGCGCAAAGCTGATGCCGCTGCTGCTCATAGCAATCCGACTCGCTCTGCTGCGCCGGCTCAAGACGGCGGTATGGGTGGTTTCGGACAACAGGTTCCCTTTGATGAGGAAATTCCATTCTAATTTAAGGGAGGTTATGCAATGAAACGCGAAAGAGGCAGAAGACCTAGAAGAAAAGTTTGCAGCTTCTGTGTTGATAAAGTTGAAGAAATCGATTACAAGGATGCAAATAAGCTGAAACGCTATATCACCGAACGTGGTAAGATTTTACCGCGCCGTATTTCCGGTACCTGCGCTAAGCACCAACGCCAATTGACCGTAGCAATCAAACGCGCTCGCTGCGTTGCTTTGCTGCCGTTCACCTGCGAATAATTCGCACGGCGGTTTAAACGAAACTTATACCCCGTAGCCGTTAGGCTGCGGGGTTTTCGTTTATGTAAAAATCACAAAAAATTTACTTATTTACGCAGGCATTAACATGATATAATATTAGTAGTACTATACATACGAGGTGAATTGCATGAAAACATCTTTTAGAACCTTATTTTTGACTTTTGTTTTTACGATGCTTTGCACAGCAATGGCTTTTGCCTATAATCCCGGTCAGCGTACCATCCATCTGCTGGGTGAAACCTTAAACAGTGACAAGCATCCTGTACATCTGGTTGTAACTCAGACCATTGATATGCGTGAGGTGCTGACAGCCGAAGCCTATGCCAAGCTGCCGACCGCACAGCAAAAGCGCACCAACCGTACGGAATACAATGAAGCCAACGGCATTAACGCCGAGCGTATCACTACTACCGATGGTGACGGCAAGGTAATCAAGGATACCGTTTCCTTTGTGAAGAACGGTTATTGGTATACTATTGACTATCTCAATAAAAACTATGACAGAGTTCCCGAGCTGCCGGGCATGAGCATGCCCTTTGCCGAAACCCTGATCAGCTGGTTCAATGTACGTCCGCAAGGTGGTAATGATGCAGTTACCGGCTATGATTATGATAAGATGACCAAGGGCACCAACAGCCTGAATTTCTATTATGCAAAGGATACAGCTGACTGGAAGGGCTACGAAGTAAGCTATCTGCCTATCTTTAAGGTTCTTGAGGTTTCCAATACCGTGGATGAGGCAACTGCCTTTGCTCTGCCGCCTGCAGATTTCAAGGCTGTAGCAAATCCTTCTATGCGTGCTTACGCTAACAGACTTTTGGAAAGACAGTAAGTCTGGTAAGCTGATTATATTTTTTCAAAGGGGGAATACTTATGTTTAAAAAATTATTAGTTTTGCTTTCTATGCTGGCTGCGCTGGCAATGAGCGCAGTAGCTTTTGCTGCACCTGCTAAAAGCCATCAGCAGATGGTTATTGATGCTGCACGTGCCGAGGTTCCTGCTGCTGCTGTATTTTATGGCTACAAGGAAGAAGACGGCGAAGCTGTTCTGAACTTCCGCGATAATGATAATTATCTGGAATACGAGGTAGAGGTTGTTCTTGCTACTACCAAAGTTAAGGAAGTAGAAATTAAAGGCAGTAATATTGCCGGCAGCACGATGATGGTAAAAACTCCTGAGGATATCAGACAAATCGTTCTGGAAGCATATCCCGATGCCAGAAACATTATCATTAAAACTGAAAAAGAAGGCAACAATGTACATTATGATGTAGAGTTCATTACTGCAAGATATAAAGTAGAAGCTGACATGAACCCGGTAACCGGTGCATTTGCCAAGAGAGAGCTGGAATATTTCTAAGCCTAGGCTAAAAATCAGAGGCAGTCTGCGGACTGTCTCATTTTTTTATGCTGCGGGAGGAAGCCTTTTTGCGTCTAAACATTGCATATAATAGCGTATTATTGTAAAATATATTAGATACAGAGTTTTTAACGCACTAAATATATATGACGAGGAGCGATTTAAGTGAGTACAAATTTAGAAGTAGGTATCGTTGGCCTGCCTAACGTAGGCAAAAGTACCCTGTTTAATGCTATTACCAAAGCTGGCGCAGAAGCAGCAAACTATCCCTTCTGCACAATCGAACCTAATGTAGGCGTTGTTGATGTGCCTGATAAACGCTTAGATGTTCTGAGCGACATGTTTAAATCCAAAAAGATTGTTCCGGCAGCTATGCGTTTTGTAGATATTGCCGGTCTGGTAAAGGGCGCAAGCAAGGGCGAAGGCCTTGGCAATAAGTTCCTGTCCCACATCCGTGAGGTAGACGCTGTTGCTGAGGTTGTACGCTGCTTTGAGGATGGCAACATTACCCACGTTGAGGGCAGCATTGATCCTCTGCGTGATATTGATATCATCAACACCGAGCTGTGCCTGGCTGATATGGAAACTGTTGAAAAGCGTCAGGAGCGTCTGGTTAAGCTGGCAAAGACCGGCGATAAAAAGGTTAAGCTGGAGCAGGCTGTAATGGAAAAGGTTATGGCCGGCTTGTCTGATGGTGTGCCGGCACGCCGCCTTGGTCTGACAGAGGAAGAGCAGGAGTTTTTGGGCGAGCTGCATCTGCTGACCATGAAACCGGTGCTGTACATTACCAACGTTGCCGAGGGCGAGGTTGCTGATCCGTCCGGTAACGAGCATGTACAGGCTGTAAAGAAATATGCTGCAGAAGAAAATGCTGAGGTTATCGTTGTTTCCGCTAAGATGGAAAGCGAAGTTGCCGAGCTTCCGGAAGAAGAGGCTAAGGAATATCTGGAAATGGCAGGCCTGGAGGAAACCGGTCTGGACCGCCTGATTAAAGCAGGCTTCAAGCTGCTTGGCCTGATGACCTTCCTGACTGCGGGCGAAATGGAATCCCGTGCCTGGACTATTAAGCTGAACACTAAGGCTCCGCAGGCAGCAGGCAAAATCCATACTGACTTTGAGCGTGGCTTTATCCGTGCGGAAATCGTTTCCTTTGATGATTTGGTAGCCTGCGGCAGCAAGGCTGCAGCACGTGAAAAAGGCCTGGTTCGTCTGGAGGGCAAGGATTACGTTATGCAGGACGGCGACGTTGTTGAGTTCCGCTTCAACGTATAATTTATAACAGCGTAATATGCAATCTGAGCGCAGCAAGCGAAAGCGTGCTGCGCTTTTTGCTGTTGGGAGGCGCTGGAGCAGCGTACAAAATTAAATAAACAAAAATTCTTTTCCCATGAGCACGTAAAGTGTGATAAAATAGAATAGATATACTATGACTACGAGGTGAAGCGAATTGGTAAAGGTAATTGCTATTGCCAACCAGAAGGGTGGTGTTGGCAAGACTACTACGGCGGTAAATCTGGCTGCGTGCCTGGCGGCGCTGGAACGCAAGGTACTTTTGATTGACAGTGATCCGCAGGGAAATGCTACCAGCGGCTTTGGCTTTGATAAACGTGATATTAAGCAATGTATTTATGATGCGATTATCAGTGAAGTACCCATGCAGGATGTAATTAAGCACACAGCCTATAAAGGATTAGACCTGGTGCCTGCTACTATCCAGCTTGCCGGTGCGGAAATAGAGCTTGTTTCGCTGATGAACCGTGAAGGACGTTTGAAAAACTCTCTGGAAAGAGTAAAGCATAATTATGATTACGTTATTATTGATTGCCCGCCGTCTTTAGGCCTGCTGACAATCAACGGCCTGACAGCTGCCAGCTCGGTAATGATTCCGATTCAGTGCGAATTTTATGCGCTGGAGGGTGTTACTATGCTGATGAACACGATTCAGCTGGTACAGCGTAACCTGAACCCGGCTTTGAAGCTGGAGGGTGTGCTGATGACTATGTATGACAGCAGAACAAATCTGTCGCAGGATGTTGTGAACGAGGTACAGAAGTACTTCAAAACAAAAATGTATCAGACGATTATTCCGCGAAACGTGCGCCTGAGTGAAGCACCCAGCCACGGACAGCCGGTTATCGACTACGACAGCAAATCTAAGGGTGCGCAGGTGTATACGGACTTTGCGCGTGAGGTGATTGAGGATGAGTAAGAAGGGCGGCTTAGGCAAGGGCCTGGGCGCAATTTTTGGCGAAAATACCAGTCCTGCCGTAGAAAAGGTGCAGGAACCCGCAAGTGCTGCACAGGAGCTGCTTATTAAAAATATCGCAGCGAATCCGTATCAGCCGCGCTGCAACTTTGATGAGGAAAAGCTGCAGGAGCTGGCTGCTTCTATTAAGGAGTTTGGCGTTGTTCAGCCGGTAGTGGTGCGCAAAAAGGGCAGAAGCTACGAGCTGGTGGCGGGCGAACGTCGCCTGCGTGCCGCAACCTTGGCCGGATTGACGAAGGTGCCTGCTATCGTCAAGGATTATGACGATGCCAAGATGATGGAAATTGCGCTGATTGAAAATATTCAGCGTCATGACCTGAACCCGATTGAAGAAGCGCAGGGCTTGCGCCGCCTGATGCAGGAATTTAAGCTGACGCAGGAGCAGACTGCCGAAAAGGTAGGCCGTAGCCGCAGCGCAGTAACTAATATCCTGCGTCTTCTGAACCTGCCGGAGCAGGTACAGAAGCAGATTATCAACGGCGTGCTGACGATGGGTCAGGCCAAGCAGCTTTTGGGATTACCGAAGCCGGAGCAGATGTGCGAGGTGGCGGAGGCTATTATTGCCAATGGCTGGAGCTCACGCATGACCGAAGAGGTTGTGCGTAAGCTGAAGGAAGGCAAGAAGCTGAAGATTGTCCGTGAGCTTATCGAGGAAGAAGCTAAAAATAAGGATAATAAGGAAAAGAAACCTAAGCGCGAGCCTACCGAGAATGATATTTTCTGCCATGACTTTGAACAGCGTCTGGTAGAGTTTTTGGGTACTAAGGTTAAGGTTGTGCCTAAGCTGGATGAGCAGGGACGCCAGGGCGGTACTATTCACATTGAATATTATTCCGCTGAGGACCTGGAGCGCATTTATGAGGTGCTGCAGCAGGGACGCCATGAGGAAAAACCGCTTAACGGCGAGCCTAAGCGTTTGAATGTGTGATTTCGTAGTTTTACGCTAAAATAAGAATACCGGTCGTATATGTGCCGGCGGTAATTTAGATAAGCTTTGGTATGAGGGGGCTTTTATTGATGGAACAGGCCAATCTTTTGGTTAATACACATTCGGCAGCAATCATTATTGTGCTGCTGCTTATTGTGTTGGTGGCGTTGGGTATGTGCTTCAGTCTGCAGGGCAGATTGAATAAGCTGCAAAAAAAATATGACTTCTTTACTCAGGGCAAGGAAGCCAATATTGATGTCGTACTGACAGATACGCTGCAGGAGCTGCGTGCTGTGCAGAATGAGCTGGCAGCTCTGCAGGATGAGCATCAGAAGCTGCATGCACAGGTACAGAACTGTCTGCAAAATATTAAGATTGTGCGTTACGATGCCTTTGACGCTATGGGCGGTGAAATGAGCTATTCGCTGCTGCTTACGGATGCAAATAATAAGGGTATTATTATGACCAGCATTTACGGCAGAGAGGAAAGCCGTTGCTTTGCTAAGGATATCGATAACGGAAAATCCAGCTATCCGCTGGCAGAGGAAGAGCAAAGACTCTTGTAATTTAAATAATGATAGTGTAAGAAAAATCCCGACAGGCTGCTGTCGGGATTTTTTGCTTTCAATTTTACAATTTAAGTATGGTTTTTTAAGCGCCCTCGAACAGCCTCAGCAGAATAAACATGCTCTCACCGAAGCAGAGGTAGCGCAGCCAGGTGCGGGGATAGACAAAGCCTTCCTCGTCCTCGTCATAGGCACCGCTGATACGGGCGTGAATAGCGAGCGATTCCAAAGCTGCAATAACGAGCAGCAGAAAACCAGGTGTCCAGGTATTGTCGTGCAGCATCAGCCAGATGCAGTATAACAGGAAGAATACATCCAGCAGAAAGTAAATTATAAAGGTGGTGGCACTGCCGTCGATAATAATGACCTGCTTGCGGCCGGGGTTGGCGCGGCGTTCATCTAAGATTCGGGAAAAGCGTTGCAGCAGATAGGCGATTCTGCGGGAATGAATGAAATGAAACATGCGCACGCACAAGAAAAATAAAGCAATAAAGTTCATAAATACCTCTCGTTCTATAAATAGTCTTGCTTATATTTGTAAAGCAAGTAATTCTTATGCATTATATTATACACTATCTGCAGGCAGAGTGCTATAAAGGCAGCAAGAAGACACAAAAGCTACAAAGTTTGTACGGAAAGAACAAAAATACTAAAACAGCAAACGCAAAAATTGAAAACATAAAAAATGTATCAGTTTATGTGTAAAAATCTCATGTATACAATGAACATGAAAAAATTCGTTGACAAAAGTGTAATACAACGGCTATAATTGGTTACATAAAGTTGCTGGGATAGTGGTTGAATCTGAGAACACTCCCGGTACTGTGTCTTATATTTTATTTTTAAGGGAAAGAAGGACTCAAAATGAAAAAATGGAAGAAATTAGCATCTGCAGCTATGGCTGCTATGATGTGCGCCGCATTGCTCACTGGCTGTGGCGGAGAAAAGAAACAAGCTGATACCGGAGATACTATTAAGGTTGGCGCAGCATTCGAATTAACCGGTAATGTTGCTAACTATGGTAAATCCATTAACGAGGGCTTCAAGCTGGCTGTAGACGAACTTAATAAAAACGGTGGCGTGAACGGTAAAAAAATCAGCGTAGTTGAAAGCGATAACAAATCTGAGCCGGCTGAATCCGGTAATGCTGTAACCAAGCTGATTACCCAAGATAAAGTAGTTGCTGTTGTCGGACCTGCAACCAGCGGTTGCGTAAACGCTGCAACTCCTATTACTACTGCAAATAAGATTCCTCAAATTGCTCCGGCTGCTACCGCACCGAGCATTACCGTAGAAAACGGCAAGGTAAAGGATTTCGTATTCCGTGCCTGCTTTATCGACCCGTTCCAAGGTCAGGTAATGGCAGTATTTGCCGATAAAACTCTGAAGGTTAAAAACGTAGCTATTTTCTACGATTCCTCCAGTGACTATTCCAAAGGCTTAGCAGAGGTATTCCAAAAAACCTTGGAAGGCAAAGGCGGTAAAATTGTTGCTAAGGAAGCTTTCCTGGCTAAAGACGTTGACTTCAAATCCGCTCTGACTAAACTTAAAGCATCTAACCCGGAAGCAATCTATGTTCCCGGTTACTATGAAGAAGTTTCCAAGATTATCAAACAAGCTCGCGAAATCGGCATTACCTGCCCGATGCTGGGCTCCGATGGCTGGGAAAGCCCGAAACTTGCTGAAATCGCTGGTAAAGATGCTCTGAAGGGCTGCTACTATGTAAGTGCCTTCAATGCTAAAGACGAAGACAAATCCGTTCAGGACTTCATCAAGAAATTCAAAGAGAAATATCAGAAAGATCCTGATATCTTCGCAATGCAGGGCTACAATGCAGGCCTGATCCTGGCAGATGCTCTGAAACGTGCAGGCTCCACTGATGGCACCAAACTGGCTAAAGCAATTGCTGAAACCAAAGATCTGCCGGTTGCAAGCGGCAAGCTCACCTTTGATGCTAACCACAACCCGGTAATGCCTGCTCTGATTATCGGTCTGGAATCCGGTACTCCGACTCTGGTTGAAAAAATCAGCCTGTAATTGTTAACAAAAAAAATAAACATAAAAAATTTCTACAAGTAAATATCAGAAAGCATAACAAGACTTCTATTCCATGGATTATTTATTAAGTTAGACCGGGCGCGTCTACTAGATGCGCCCTCTATAAAAATATTTTTTTATTTATTTCTGAGGGGGAATAAACCCATGAAAAGAGTAACAAAATTGTTATCTGTACTAGCAGCCGGCGCTATGTTTATGAGCGCGCTGACCGGTTGCGGAGGTGGCTCTAAAGGAGCTGACGGCGATACCATTAAGGTAGGCGGCTTGCTGGAAATGACCGGCGGCAGTGCATCCTTCGGTATTTCCGGTAAAAACGGCATCGACCTGGCACTGAAAAAAATAAATGAAAAAGGTGTGCTGGGCGGCAAAAAACTTTCTTTAGTTGTTGCTGATACCAAATCTGAGGCCTCCGAAGCAACCAATGGTATGCAAAAGCTGATTTCTCAGGATAAGGTTGTAGCAGTAATCGGTCCTAACCAATCCTCTGCTGTAATCGCATCCGGTGCAATCAACAATGGTGCTAAGGTTGTAGATATTACACCTATGGGCACTAACCCGGACGTTACTGTTGATCCTAAAACTAAACAGGTTAAACCCTACAGCTTCCGTACCTGCTTTATTGATCCGTTCCAGGGTACTGTAATGGCAAGCTTTGCTTCTAATGAACTTAAAGTGAAGAGGGCTGCTATCTATATCGATAATACAAGTGACTATGCTAAAGGTCTGGCACAGTTCTTCAAAGAGAACTTTGTTAAAAACGGCGGTCAGGTTGTAATTGAAGAGGCTTATCTGCAAAAGGATACCGACTTCAAATCTACTTTGACAAAAATCAAAGCTGCAAAACCTGATTTCATCTACATTCCCGGTTATTACCAGGAGGTTGGCCTGATTGTTAAACAAGCTCGTGAGATGGGCATCACCGTTCCTATGGCAGGCGGCGACGGCTGGGATAGCGCTAAGCTTCCTGAAATTGCCGGCAAAGCTGCTCTGGAAAACACCTTCTTCTCCAGCCTGTATTCTCCGGACGATACCTCTGATCTGAACAAAGAATTCGTAGCCGAATACAAAAAAGCTTACAACACCAACCCGGATGTATTTGCAGCATTGGCATATGATTCCACTCTGCTGGTTGCAAAAGCAATCGAGGACGCAGGCAGTGCCGATCCGGCTAAAATTGCTGAAGCAATGGCTAAGATTAAAGGCTTCAAGGGTGTATCCGGTGAAGTAACCTTTAACGAACAGCATAACCCGATTAAGAGTGCTGTAATTATCGAACATAAAGATGGCAAACAAACCTTTAAAACTAAAGTTAATCCCTGATAGTTTACATTAGTAGTTAATCTGATTAAAACCAACGAGGCTGTTGTTTTGCGTAGCAACAGCCTTTTCTTTTAAGTAAGCATGTCCCGCTTACACAAATCTTTGAAATCTCTAGGGAGGTAAATTATGGAGACTTTTATCCATCAGTTTTTTCAGCAGCTGATAAATGGTGTATCTCTCGGCAGTATCTACGCATTGATCGCCTTGGGTTATACCATGATCTACGGCATCATCAAGCTGATAAACTTTGCTCATGGCGATATTTATATGTTGGGTGCCTATTTTGGCTTTTTCGCTACTACCCAATTAGGCTTGCCGTTCATTCCGGCAATTCTTTTCTCGATGGCAGGCGCTGCTATCGCAGGTATTATTATTGAACGTGTTGCATACCGCCCCATGCGTAATGCACCGCGTATCGCAATTTTGATTACTGCAATCGGTGTATCCTTCCTCCTGGAATACAGCATGATTCTGCTGGTTTCTCCGCAGCCGAGAACCTTCCCCGCTGTATTCGGCGCTACAGTATATCATCTTGGACCACTGGTTGCTAACAGTCAGCAGCTTGTTATCCTGTTGAGTGCCATTATCCTGATGGCAGTTCTTACCTACATCGTAAACAAAACCAAAGCCGGCAAGGCTATGCGTGCTGTATCCTATGATGCTGACGCTGCAAGGCTGATGGGCATCAACATTGACCGCGTAATTTCCACTACCTTTGCGCTTGGCAGTGCTTTGGCAGCTGCAGGCGGCGTGCTGGTAGGTGTTTACTATAACTCTATTGACCCGTTGATGGGCATGATGCCTGGTCTTAAAGCCTTCGTTGCTGCAGTTCTCGGCGGTATCGGTATTATACCCGGTGCTATGATCGGCGGTATTATCCTGGGCGTTGTCGAAGCAATGGTCAGCGGCTTTATTTCCTCTACCTTCCGTGATGCGGCAGCATTCGGTATTTTGATTATCATCTTACTTTATAAACCTTCCGGCTTATTAGGCAAGAATGTTCGTGAGAAAGTCTGAGGTGACATGGTATGAATGCAATTAGAAAATTTGATTTAAAAGCCATAGTTGCCTGCGTTATCGTTTTTGGTATCGTACAAGGCCTGCTCTTTGGCGAAATCATCGGTCCCTTCTGGGAGCTGAACATTATCCTTATCTGCATCAACATTATTCTTGCAGTCAGCCTGAACTTGATTAACGGTTATACCGGTCAGTTCTCTATCGGTCACGCCGGCTTTATGGCAGTTGGCGCTTACACCGGTGCTATTATGACAGTTAAACTGGGCATGCCCTTTGAGGCAGGTCTTGTTGTAGCAACTCTGGCTGCCGGCCTGTTAGGCTTTTTGATTGGCCTGCCGACGCTGCGCCTTGATGGTGACTATCTGGCAATCGCAACCTTGGGCTTAGGCGAAATTATCCGTATCTGCATCCTGAACATTGATTATGTCGGCGGTGCTTCCGGTTTGATGGGCATTCCCCGTATGACCAATTTCGCGTATACCTTCTGGATTATGATAGCTATTATCTTCTTCATCAAGAACTTTAAAAACTCTTCCTATGGCCGTTGCTGCCTGGCAATCCGTGAAAACGAAATTGCTGCAGATACCATGGGCATCAACACTACTAAATATAAAGTAATGGCATTTACCTTCGGTGCTGCTTTTGCCGGTACTGCAGGTGCACTTTTCAGCCACTACTTCTTCCTGGCGCATCCTGCATCCTTCACCTTCATGCGTTCCTTCGATATTCTGACCATGGTTGTTTTGGGCGGTCTTGGTTCCATGACCGGTGCAATCACCGGTGCAACACTGTTGACCTTCATTTCCGCTTATTTGTCGGATTATCCGGAATGGCGTATGATTATCTATTCTGTTACCATGATTATCCTGATGCTGTACCGTCCGCAAGGCTTGTTCGGCAGCAAGGAATTGAGCTTGAAAATGTTTAAATTAGGAGGTAAGGACAATGGCAGAACTGCTGAAGGTAGATAATGTATCCATGGTTTTCGGCGGCCTGCGTGCCGTTTCCAATCTTTCCATGCATATCGACGAGGGAGAGCTGATTGGCCTTATCGGTCCTAACGGTGCCGGCAAGACAACAGCCTTCAATATGATTACCGGTGTATATACACCGACCGAAGGCAAGGTATATTTTAACGGTCAGCAAAGCAGCGGTAAAAAATCTTACCAGGTTACGCAGATGGGTATGGCGCGTACCTTCCAGAATATTCGCCTGTTCTCCGAGCTGAGCGTTATCGACAATGTAAAAATTGCTTATAATATGCACGTAACCTATAATCTGGCTGATGCTATCGTCCGTGATGGCAAATATCTCAGCGAAGAGGAATTCATTACACAAAAGGCTCTTGATTTGCTGAAAATCTTCCATCTTGAGCAAGAAGCACATGAGGTAGCTAAGAACCTGCCTTATGGCAAGCAGCGTCGTCTGGAAATTGCGCGTGCTTTGGCTACCGAGCCGAAGCTGTTGCTGCTGGACGAGCCTGCTGCCGGTATGAACCCGCAGGAAACCAAGGAGCTTATGGAAATGATCCGCTGGATTCGTAAGGAATTTAATCTTTCCATCCTGCTGATTGAGCATGATATGGGCTTGGTAATGGGTGTCTGCGAGCGTATTTACGTACTGGAATACGGCATGAAGATTGCCGAAGGTACTCCGGATGAAATCAAACAAAATGCACGCGTTATTGAAGCATACTTGGGCGAGGAGGTTATCAACTGATGTTAACTATTGAAGATATCAATGTATATTATGGCGCAATTCACGCTATCAAAGGTATCAGCCTCGATGTTCCCGATGGTGAAATCGTAGCGCTGATCGGTTCAAATGGTGCCGGTAAATCTACCACATTGCGCACAATTTCCGGTCTGATGAAACCGAAGACCGGTAAAATCTTATATGAAGGTCATGATATTGCCGGTGTACCGGCGCATAAAATTGTCGGCATGGGCCTGTGCCAGGTTCCGGAGGGTCGTCATGTTTTTGCTAATATGACTGTTCTGGAAAACCTGGAGCTGGGTGCTTATCTGCGTAAGGATAAGGACGGAATTGCCAAGGACATGGATGATGTCTTTAAAAAATTCCCGCGTCTGCTGGAACGTAAGGACCAGCTTTCCGGTACGCTTTCCGGTGGCGAGCAGCAGATGCTGGCTATGGGCCGTGCGCTGATGAGCCGTCCTAAGCTGCTGCTGTTGGACGAGCCTTCTATGGGTCTTGCCCCCTTGCTTGTAAAGGAAATTTTTAATATAATAAAGGAAATCAACGAGAGCGGTACTACAGTGCTGCTGGTTGAGCAGAATGCTAATATGGCTCTGTCTATTGCTGATAAGGCCTACGTTCTGGAGACTGGACGTATTACTCTGAGCGGTACAGCTAAGGAGCTGGCAAGCAGCGAGGCTGTTCGCAAAGCATATCTCGGCGGCTGATTAATATACAAATGCGTCGGGTTGCTTCATAGCTACCTTAAAGTGAAAATGATTATATTAAAATGATTGTGGTCTATAGTCAAAGGAGGTAAAACTCATATGTTAGTAAAAGATATTATGACTGAACCTGTTGTTACCATACGTGAGGATCAATCCATTTTGGAAGCACGCGAAATTATGCGTGGCAAAAGACTTATCAGCCTGCCGGTTGTAGATGATATGCAGCGTGTACGCGGCATTATTACCAGTGATGATATCGGCAAAGCTTCTCCCAGTGACAGCAGCACTCTTTCCCGTTATGAGGCTAACTATCTGCTGGGACGTCTGAAGGTTAAAGATGTTATGAAGCGTTCCGTTATAAGCGTTGAGGCAGATGATACTATCGAATATGTTGCCTACAAGCTGTATAAATACAAAGTTAACGCTTTGCCGGTTGTTAACCAAGAGAATAAGCTTTGCGGTATTGTTTCCCGCAGCGATATCTTCCGTTCTATCGTAGAAATTATGGGTATGAACCGCAACTGCCTGCGTATTACTATCGAAGCACCTGATAAGGTTGGTGTTGTTGCGGAAATCTCCAACATTATGAAGGAAGACGGCATTAATATTATTTCTCTGGTTACCAAGCAAAATGGTGATGGTACTGCTGAAGTTACCATTCGTGCCGCTCTCAATAATAATGGTATGGATATCATTGAGCAAATTCGCGAAGCAGGCTATGAGGTCAGTGACGTAATGACTTTGGACGGTATTGAATAATGCTTTCCGGTAAGGATGTTAATGTAGGCGATATCGTCAAAATGAAAAAAGCTCATCCCTGTGGCAGTGATGAGTGGGAAATTACCCGTACGGGTATGGACTTTGGCATGAAATGCTGTGGTTGCGGACATTTTGTGATGTTGGCGCGTACCAAGTTCGAAAAGGCTGCGAAGGCGGTTGTGAAGAGCGCTGAAGTAGAAAAGTAAATAAGCAGATAAAGAGAACGCTCTCTTGCTACCATCAGGTAGCAGGGGAGCGTTTTTGGGTAGTATGTGATACTTTTTGCCCGGGGCGGCAAAAAGTATCCAAAAAACGCCCTGCGTAGCTGCTTCGCCGGATTCCGGCGACTAGATTAGCAGAATTTTTTCACGTCGCTGAATTTTGCGAGGTGTGCTTACTGAGTGGTTCGTCAACGCTCCAGCGAAAAATTCCCTGTCGGTCCGTTGCCTGCGAGCTTGCGCGTAACAAAGACGTGCCGGCGAACCCGTCGTCCGTTCCGGTCTGCGCAGCGCGGAGTGTGGCGTTGCAAAAAATAGGCTGAGGTTGAACTGGAACTTGAACAATAAAAATAAGCTGTTAGCGTGTCTTATGACGTGCTGGTAGCTTATTTTTCTTGATGCGTTTTACGTACTGCGTGAGCGCATATTTGATTTCATAAAGAATTCTTGGTGTGCCAAACATTCCGACCTTTAAGTCTGAAACTTAGTAAATACAAAAGTTTTAGGAAAATAATTCCTAAAACTATACAGAAACGCAAAGTTTTGGGAAAAATATTCCCAAAACTTTTGCAATCAAAAACGAGCTGGCTTTAGCATTTTGACTAAAACCGGTTCTATGTCAAGTTTTGGGGTCTTCAATAATTTAACACTCTGAGATTTGCAAAAATACTTTTTACAACTTAAAAGGCCTCGCTAAACAAAAAATCTAGCGAGGCATTGTTTTTATAAAAGAAGTGATATTATAAATTGAGTGGCAATCAAGAAGAAGGAACCGGGTTAGTATTTTTTATAATAATTTTTTTAGAAAGGATACAGCCTAATATGGTTTTTATCTTAAACGAACCTGTTTTTAATGTAAATATTAATTTAGGTA
>ENA-OQDC01000428-OQDC01000428.1-human-gut-metagenome-genome-assembly--contig:-NODE-428-length-30256-cov-7.094295_pt1 | contig 30256 bp, 38 predicted proteins | sample MGYA00242770_ERZ504601 | MGnify/ENA primary metagenome ERZ504601 (study PRJEB26092, sample SAMD00036305) | human gut metagenome | host: Homo sapiens | study: EMG produced TPA metagenomics assembly of...
TCCTCCCTGAGAATCATTTCTAGTACCAGAAATAAGAGATGAGGAGGATATTTTGATGGCACTTAATAAAGTAGAAATCTGCGGGGTAAATACATCCAGTCTTCCGATCCTGAAGTCGGACGAAAAAGAAGCATTATTTCAAAAGATCAAAAAAGGAGATTCTGAAGCTCGCGAACAATATATCAAAGGAAATCTCCGCCTTGTGTTAAGTGTTATCAAACGATTTCAGAACAGCAATGAAAATGCCGATGATCTTTTTCAGATCGGGTGCATTGGTCTTATGAAAGCCGTCGATAATTTTGACGATACACTGAATGTCAAATTCTCGACATATGCAGTCCCGATGATCATCGGTGAGATCCGCCGCTATCTACGGGATTATAACAGTATCCGGGTAAGCCGTTCTCTGCGCGACATTGCCTATAAAGCCATTTATACCAAAGAAAATATGATCAAAAAGAATCTGAAGGAACCAACGATCGATGAAATTGCTGATGAGATCGGCATTGAAAAAGAAATGATCGTATATGCCCTGGATGCGATCCAGAGTCCTGTCAGCTTGTTTGAACCGGTATACTCCGAGGGTGGCGATACGCTGTATGTCATGGATCAGATCAGCGATCAGAAAAACAAAGAAGACCACTGGCTGGAAAACCTATCTCTCCGGGAAGCCATGAACCGGCTTAACCAGAGAGAAAAGCACATCATTGAAATGCGCTTCTATGAGGGTCGGACACAGATGGAAGTTGCTGATGAAATCGGCATCTCTCAGGCGCAGGTCAGCCGCCTTGAAAAAAATGCTCTGAAGACCATGAAAAATTATCTGAGATCCTGAAATTGCTTTATATGCAAAAAGCCTCCCTGCCGGACCAATTGCCGACAGAGAGGTTCTTTTTTATTTCAGTGCTTTCTCAATTTCTTCAATTACAATCTTCAGTGCTTTGATACGTGCATATTTCTTGTCAACGGACTCCAGAATATGCCACGGTGCAAACGTTGTACTTGTCTTCTTCAGCATCTCATCGACTGCTTCTTCATACTGATCCCATTTTTCACGGTTTCGCCAATCTTCGTCTGTGATCTTCCAGCGTTTCTCCGGATTATTCTGGCGGTCATTAAAACGCTCCAGCTGTGTATCTTTATCAATCTGCACCCAGAATTTGATGATCACTGCACCCCAGTCGTGGAGTTCCTTTTCAAATTCATTCATCTCATTGTAAGCACGTTTCCAGTCATTTTCACTGCAGAATCCTTCCAGCCGTTCTACCATGACACGGCCATACCACGTACGATCAAAGATTGCAATGTGCCCATCCTTCGGAAGTCTTGTCCAGAATCTCCAGAGATAATGCCGAGCCTTCTCATGTGGCTCCGGACTGGCGATTGGCTGTACCTCATATCCTCTAGGATCCAATGCCCCTGCAATTCGTTTGATATTGCCGCCTTTGCCGGCCGCATCCCATCCCTCATAGGTAATGATCACCGGAACCCGCTTACGGTACAGGCGATTATGCAGTTCTCCCAGTTTAGCCTGCAGCTTCTTCAATTCTTTCTGGTACTCTTCTTCGTCAATTGTCTTGCCTTCCAGCTCTACGTCTTTCAACTTAGGCATCTTGACCAGTGGAAAGACATTCTGAAGGATCGGTACCGAATGACTCTGGTTCTGCAATGCCACTTCGATACTGCTCACCAATGTATCCATCACCTGCAGCTCTGCCCACTTCTTATCCTTTGCATCAATGATATACCACGGCGAACTGGACATATTGGTGTCTTTCATATAACGGTCAAATACATTCTCGCACTTCTTATAATGTTTGTTCTGCCATTTATCGAATCCTGTCACACGCCACTTGGTATCATCCTTGGAAAGCAGCTTCTTCATACGTTTTTCCTGTTCGTCCTTATCAATCTCCATAAAGAATTTCAGGACCAGATATCCATTGTCCGTAAGCTGCCTTTCAAAACGCCTGATGCTCTCGATACACCGCTCATAAGCATCTCCTTCGAGTTCTCCATTCAATACTTCCTTCACCGTCTGTTCCATCCATCCGGAATCCAGGAATGTAAATTTGCCTTCTTCCGGGATCTGTTTCATATAACGATACAGAAACGGTCTGCGTACCTCTTCCTCTGTCGGAGCTGACATCGTGGCAACCTTGAAAAAACGAGGATCAATATTCCTGATCACCTTACCGATCATACTGCCTTTGCCTGCTGCACTCCACCCCTCAAAAAGGACCAGTACCGGGAGCTTGTGCTCCTTGATCTTCATCTGAAGATCATAAAGTCTGTTTCTGGTTTTCTCAAGCTGTACTTTCATCTCATCTTTGTCCGGTTCTTCGCCCGGTGTCCATGATTTTAACATATTGAGCCCCCATTTCTTTTTGTTGACAGTATACCACGTCTGGAATAAAAATACAGTTAATTGTTGCACATATTGCGCCATTTTTTTCTCACAGATTACCGAATATACAAAGAGACAGAACTCCAGATTATCAGGAAATTCTGTCTCTGTAATATTTTTTATGAAAGTTCCAGTTTACCAGTATACAGCTGATAATAAGTTCCTTTCTGTTTAATGAGGTCTTTGTGGTCACCTCTCTCAATGATCTTGCCATGTTCCAGAACAATAATCGCATCACTGTTTCGAATCGTAGAAAGTCTGTGCGCGATCACAAACACGGTACGGCCCTTCATCAGGTTGTCCATACCTTTCTGTACGATACTTTCTGTACGGGTATCGATACTGGAAGTTGCTTCATCCAGAATCAGTACCGGTGGGTCTGCAACTGCTGCCCGCGCAATGGACAGAAGCTGTCTCTGCCCCTGAGAGAGTTCTTCACCATCCCCGCTCAGCATCGTATCGTATCCTTTCGGGAGCATCTGTATAAACTGATCTGCATGTGCCAGTTTTGCTGCTGCATAGATTTCTTCATCCGTTGCATCCAGCTTGCCATAACGAATATTATCACGAATCGTACCGGTAAACAAATGTGTGTCCTGAAGAACGATTCCAAGAGAATGTCTCAGATCATCCTTTTTGATCTTGGTAATATTGATTCCATCATAACGGATCTTGCCTTCCTGGATATCATAAAAACGATTGATCAGATTGGTTATGGTTGTCTTACCGGCTCCGGTAGAGCCGACGAATGCCAGTTTCTGTCCGGGCTTCGCATACAGGCTGATATCGTGAAGAATTGTTTTGTCTTCATTATATCCAAAGGTTACATCCTCAAATCTTACATCACCTTTCAGCTCTGTATAGGATACGGAGCCATCTGCAGAATGCGGATGTTTCCATGCCCACATGCCGGTTCTCTCTTTGCATTCTACAATGTTGCCATTCTCATCTTTTCTTGCATTGACAAGTGTTACATAACCCTCATCCTCTTCCGGTTTCTCATCGATCAGATTGAAAATTCTTTCCGCACCGGCAAGTGCCATGACGATGGAATTAAACTGCTGTGCCACCTGCATGAACGGCTGAGTGAAGCTTTTGGTGAACTGCAGATAGGAAGCCATAACACCAAGTGTGATTCCTCCGATGCCTGCTACAGAAAGGATTCCTCCGAGAACCGCCGTCAGTACAAACTGCAGGTTTCCGATATTTCCGATAACTGGCCCCATCATATTACCGTATTTATTTGCCTGTGAGGCGCTCTCAAAAAGAACTTCATTGAGCTGATCAAACTCTTCTTTTGATTTTGCCTCATGATTAAATACCTTTACTACCCTCTGTCCGTTCATTCGTTCTTCCACGAATCCGGTCACATCTGCCAGAGACATCTGCTGATGTACAAAGTATTTTCCACTCTTTGCTCCGATCCTGCCGGTAACAGCAAGCATCACAAAAATGATCAGTACTGCAAGTATCGTAAGAAGCGGACTCAGCACCAGCATGGAAATAAAAGTGACAACAATTGTAAACAATGCCATCAGTGCCTGTGGAATTGCCTGGCTGATCATCTGTCTCAATGTATCTGTATCATTGGTATAAAGACTCATGATCGAACCATTTGTATTCTGGTCGAAGTAACGGATTGGCAGTGTCTGCATATGTTCAAACATATCATCACGTACTCTTTTGAGTACACCCTGTCCGATATAAACCATCATTCTTGTGTAAATAAATGTTGCAATGACACCTGCCAGAAAGATTACGCCCAAAACAGTCAGGGCCTTATAAAGTCCTGCAAAATCCGGGGTTTTCTGTCCAACAAGCGGCAGGATAAAATCATCCAGAAGGTATCTCAGAGAAAGAGAGACTGCAGTTGTCGCCACAGCACTGATCAGGATACAGAAGAAAACAAGAATAAACTGGAATTTATATTTCTCTGTCACATATTTCATCAGACGTTTTGCCGTCTTTAAATCATTTTTTGTCATTTTCGGTTTTTTATTCTTATTCATCCTCTTCTCCTCCTTTCACCTGAGATTCATATACTTCCCTGTAGATTTCATTTGTCTGCAGCAGTTCTTCCGATGTTCCCACACCTGCGATCTTACCATCATCCAGCACAATGATCTGATCGGCATCTTCTATCGAAGAAACTCTCTGTGCAATGATGATCTTGGTCGTGTCCGGGATCTCTTCCCGGAATGCTTTACGGATCAATGCATCTGTTTTGGTATCTACTGCACTGGTGGAATCATCCAGAATCAGGATCTTTGGTTTCTTAAGCAGTGCACGTGCAATACATAGACGCTGTTTCTGTCCACCGGAAACGTTATTACCGCCCTGTACGATCATGGTCTCATAACCATTCGGGAACTCATTTACAAATCCATCTGCCTGCGCCAGACGGCAGACTCTCTTAACTTCCTCATCACTGGCCTTTTCATTGCCCCAGCGAATATTATCGTAGATCGTACCGGAAAATAATACATTTTTCTGCAGAACCATAGATACCTGGTCACGCAGAACTTCCAGATTATAGTCACGTACATCGACTCCGGCTACTTTTACTGCACCACCAGTGACATCATAAAGTCTCGGGATCATCTGTACCAGTGTAGATTTGGCACTTCCGGTACCGCCAATGATGCCAACTGTCTGTCCCGATTTAATATGAATGTTGATATCTTTCAGGGAAAGGTTTCCGCCTTCACCCGCATAGCTGAAATCTACATGTTCAAAGGTAATCTCGCCATTTCTGACTTCTTTCACCGCATCCGCTTTGTCCTGCATCTCCGGTACCTCATTAAACACCTCCGTGATACGGTCTGTGGAAGCCCCTGCGATCATGATCATGACAAATACAAAAGTCACCATATTCAGAGACATCAGAATCTGAATCGCATATACGATCACACTTGTCAGTTCTCCAGTCTCCATGGTTCCAAATACAATGCTTCGTCCACCGATCAGCGCGATCAGAAGTACAACCGCGTACATCATGAACTGCAGGACCGGAGAGTTCCATGCAACGACTTTTTTCTGCTTTTGTAAACAGGGTATATACATAATTGGACACACCGTGAAATTTGTTTATCTCGTAATCTTCTCTTACAAATGCCTTTACCACACGTGATGCATTGACATTTTCCTGCACAGAATTGTTCAGTTCATCATACTCGTCAAATACTCTGATAAAATGTGGATGCGCTTTCTTTGCTATAAACATCAGTGTTCCACCAAGAAGCGGGATTACGATCAGGAACAGAAGTGCAATCTTTACATTGATCAGCAGTGTCATGATCCAGGAAAGAAGAATCATGATCGGTGCTCTTGCCAGAAGACGGATACTCATCATATATGCCATCTGCACGTTTGTAATATCTGTTGTCATTCGTGTGACCAGACCTGATGTGGAGAAATGGTCAATGTTTTTGAAAGAAAAATCCTGCACCTTATAGAAAATATCATGGCGAAGATTTTTCGCATAACCAGCAGCCGCTACGGCTGCCATATTACCGGCCTGCACACCAAAAAACAATGCCAGCATCGCCATTGCAACAAGAATTATTCCGCGCTGTACAATATAACCAAGATCACCATTGGCTATTCCAACATCTATGATCTTTGCCATTTCCAGAGGAATGAGAACCTCCATCATGACCTCCAGAATTACGAGAAACGGCGCCAGCAATGACTGTTTCTTATATTCCCGGATGGATTTAAAAAGTGTCTTATTCATCTTTTCTGTCAGCCTCCTTATCTGTCTTTTTCTATTTCCGAATTTTCTTATTATACAAAATTTCGCCTTTGAAAGTCAATCGTTTTTTTGTGACTTTTTGGACACAATTCAGGCAAAAAAATTGCCCCTCACAGGGACATTTTTTCTTTTTCGTATACTTCTCTTACTTCGTCTGCTTTTGCACGATGCGGAAAACAGATATTTCCAAGCTGTCTTACCGGCATCACACCCATGAGTGAGTTTGTCACAAAACACTCCTCATAATACATCAGCTCATCCGGATAAATGATCGTTTCTGTCACCTGAAATCTTTCCATAATATATTCACGCAGGATACCCGGCAACAGGCCGCAGGAAAGCTGCGGTGTATAGATCATATTTTTACGTACAAAAAAGACATTGCAGACAGTTCCTTCACTGATCTGTCCTTTGGTGTTGATAAATATCTTTTCATTGATACCGGCTGCTGCGGCTGCTCTTTTTTCCAGAACACAGTCACCATAATTAAATGTCTTATGATAAACCAGTGGAGAAGTCTCGTTTCGTCTGACTTTGCTTAGATCCGTCATAAATCCTCTGGAATAGATTTCATCCATATATGGATTTTCTCTCATCTGAAAGAAGGTATTCTCAGCTGACATCACGATCTTAAGTGCTCCATGCATCTTCACCGACATTTCCTGTGTACTCAGATATTCTGCGATTTTTTTCTTTTGTAAGTCCACGTTCTGCACAGGAACCCAATTTCAAAAAATCAGCTGATCCCTGCATTCTGTTCAGATGTTGTTCCAGAAGTAACGGTCTGCCTTGTTCCACTGCAACCGTTTCAAATACTCCCATTCCAAACAAAAATCCCTCATCCAGTCTAATATCCATATCTTTTTTATCACTCCAGACTTTATTTCATAGCCTCCAGAACCGCTTTCGCTTTCTGAAGGGTCTCCTCATATTCAAATTCCAGATCTGATTCAGCAGTGATGCCACCGCCAACTCCCAGATAATACATTCCATCTTTGTGCAATGCTGTACGGATCACTATATTAAAATCACAGTCTCCATCTAATGTCAGGTAACCGATGGAACCTGTGTACAGATTTCTGCGGTTGTTCTCCAGTTCATCAATGATCTCCATCGCACGATATTTCGGAGCTCCTGTAATAGAACCGCCAGGAAACGTTGCTTCAAGCAGATCCATTATCGTTTTGTTTTCCTGAAGTACTCCCTCGATGTCAGAAACCAGATGAAATACTGTTGCATATTCTTCCACCGTAAAAAGTTCCGTCACTTTGACACTTCCAGGTTTGCACACGCGGTTCAGATCATTCCGCTCGAGATCAACGATCATAAGAAGTTCACTCTTATCCTTCTCTGAATTTTTGAGTTCATTTCTCATAAGGAGATCCTCTTCCAGAGTCTCACCTCTTTTTCGCGTTCCCTTGATCGGACGTGTATTCACATGTCCCTTCTTCATCTTAAGGAATCGCTCCGGTGATGCACAGACAATCTGAAAATCACCGTAATCCATATAGCCGCCAAATGGTGACGGATTGTTTTCTCTCAAATCATAAAAAACATCCAGTGGTTTTTTGTTGCTCTTTACCTCAAGCTGCTGCGTCATATTTGTGATATAGATATCACCTTCGATGATATATCGAATCATCTCATCAACAGCCTGTTTGTATTCTTCTTTTTTAAAATTTGGTGTTATTTCTATATTAAATGATCCGTCTGCGACCTGTTCTTTTTCTAATAATACTTCTGTCAGACGCTTTTCAACAGATTCGATCAGTTTCTCTGCATCTTCTGTAACTCCATTGGCCACCAGAAATGTTTTCTTCTCATGACAATCCTCTATGATATACATGTCATAAAAAACAAGTACTGCATCCGGAATCGTTACCAGATTTTCCTTATGAGATGGTATTTCCATTAATTTCCGCCCGTATTCATACGAAAAATATCCGATTGCCCCTGATAGCATTGGAAGCCCGCTTTTGTTCTGATCTTTATGCTCAGACAGATATTTTTTGAGATATTCCTCAAATGAGAGTTCCGATACCTTCTGCTCATTTATAAAAAATCCATGATCATCTTTTACTAATTTGAGATATGGCCGCATTCCTATGATTGAATATCTTCCAAGCCCGTTCACAAGAGATGAATCCAGAAATACACAGTCCTTTTCATCCGAAAAATATTTGAACAGTTCTGCTGCTGATCTGTGTGGAGTCAATTTTTTTATCACGCGGTTTATATTATACATCTATTTTTCCTCTCTGTCCATTTTTCGAAACATTTCTATAAATTTTTCTTATATATTTCATAGATTTTTTATTCATTTTTGTTGAATTTCTCTGCAATACAACAGAAATTTTCTAACAACTCATGACCATATTCCGTCAGGACTGCTTCCGGATGAAACTGTACGCCATAAAGAGGGATTTCTCTGTGCGAGATTCCCATTACCGCTCCATCTTCAGCCACAGCATCTACCCGGTATTCTTCCGGAATACTGTCTTCTCTCACAACCAGTGAATGATACCTGGTTACTTTAAATTTCTCCGGCAGTCCTTCAAATAATCCCGTTCCATTATTTCGGATCCCTGTCACCTTTCCATGCATTGGACGGCTCCCTTTCTCTACAACAGCTCCACAGCAATGTCCCAACACCTGATGTCCCAGACAGACACCTAAGATCGGGATCTTTCCCTGAAACCATTTCACTGTTTCTACACATCGCACAGCATCCCATGGACGTTTCGGTCCGGGCGAAAGAATGATTCCTTCCGGCTGCATCTTTTCTATTTCTTCTATATTAATCTGATCACTTCTCCTGACCATGATCTCCCTTCCCAACTCCTCAAAATACGCTTTCAGATTGTAAACAAACGAATCATAATTATCGATCATCAAAAACATGTTTTTCCTCCCTCTCCGTGCAAAACACGTATAAAAAAAGAGATAACTCGCGTGTGTATCCATACACACAGTCGTTATCCCTGTCGGTCCGTAATCTGTGAATCTTTATCGTTTTTTATATTTCTTTTTGAAAGATACCTCTATGCTATCATGTCTGCCAATTCTCGTCAATATATATTAGAAATGAATATTTTTTTCAACAAATTACCCCTTTTATATCGAATACATCTATGCTATACTGTACGGGAAATGAATGATATGCAAAATAGGATCATATGCGTCAAGTGTTCAGCGAATGGGGAGTTGTCGCCGAAACGAAAAGTCCGTCTTACGGTATATGATCCGCACCCGTTGCAACAATATAAGAGGATATCTCATATTGTGTAGGGATACGTTTTTCGACATACGTTCTATCACAATTGGAGATATCTTTTTCACTTTAACACACTATCAGCTCGACAAAAAAAAGACAATCTCCACAGTACACGATATCATGTTTAACAGGAGGTTGTTTTTTTAATGGTAGATAAACAGAAAGTAGAACAGGCAATCCGTCTCCTTCTTGAAGGAATCGGTGAAGACACAGAACGTGAAGGTCTCAAAGATACTCCGGACCGAATTGCACGTATGTGTATGGAAATTTATGGTGGACTGGATGAAGAAGCGGATCATCATCTTGCCAAACAGTTTGAAGTAGAAAATAACGAAATGGTACTGGAAAAAGATATTACTTTCTATTCTATGTGTGAACATCATCTGATGCCTTTTTATGGCAAAGCTCATGTAGCTTATATTCCAAATGGCAAAGTGACCGGACTCAGTAAACTTGCCCGTACTGTTGATGTCTATGCAAGAAGACCGCAAATTCAGGAACGCCTGACTGTACAGATTGCCGATGCACTGGAACGTACTCTGAATCCTAAGGGGATTATGGTAATGCTGGAAGCGGAACACACCTGCATGACCATGCGTGGAATCAAAAAACCAGGAAGTAAAACGATTACTACCGTTACCCGTGGTGATTTCAAGACAGACCGTGAACTTCAGAAACAGTTCCTCTCCATGGTAAAAGACTGATGCATACCGATATGACAAGAGTAAATGCTATCTGGCAGCATCCTCTCTATCAGCAAAATCTGAAAGATCTTATACACCTTGAAGCTGACCGTATCTTCTGCCGTCATACACCGGAACATTTTCTGGATGTCGCAAGACTTGCTTACATATTTGCACTGGAACGAGGACTTGACTGCTCCCGTGAACTGATCTACTGCACTGCACTTCTCCATGATATTGGTCGCGTCAGACAGTATATGGATGGTACCCCGCATGACGAAGCCGGTGTACAGATTGCTGAACAGATTTTATCTGATCTTGCTTTTTCTTCTGCAGAAAAAGAGCAGATTCTGACCGCGATCGGGGAACATCGTTCCTCAAAAGAGGAAACTTCTTCCCTGAGCCGGATTCTTTATGAAGCAGATAAAAAATCCCGTATGTGTTTTCTCTGTCCTGCAGAAAAAGAATGCTACTGGGATCTTTCAAAAAAAAAATATGATGATTCAATATTAAAAGGAGAATCTTAGATCATGAAAATCGGAAATCGTGAATTTGATGTAAAAAACAGAACTTATATTATGGGCATCCTGAACGTGACCCCGGATTCTTTTTCTGATGGTGGCAAATGGAATACTATGGATCATGCTCTGATGCATGCAGAAGCTATGATCAAAGACGGTGCTGATATTCTGGATGTCGGCGGTGAATCCACACGTCCGGGGCATACTCCGGTCAGTGCAGAAGAAGAAGCAGCACGTGTCGTTCCGGTCATCGAAGCACTTCGCAAACGTTTTGATGTACCGATCTCTGTAGATACTTACAAGGGAAGTGTTGCAGATGCAGCTGTCCAGGCAGGTGCCGATCTGGTCAACGATGTCTGGGGGCTCAAATATGATCCGGACATGGCCGGTGTCATCGCCAAACATGATGTAGCCTGCTGTCTTATGCACAACAAAGCCAACACAGAATACAATAACTTTCTCATAGATATGCTTGCTGAAACACAGGAATGTGTCAATATTGCCCGAGGAGCCGGAATCAAAGACGAACGAATCATTCTTGATCCGGGCGTTGGTTTCGGCAAAACATATGAAATGAATCTGGAAACCATGAATCATCTGGAACTTTTTCAGCATCTCGGATTCCCGGTCCTGCTCGGAACCTCCCGTAAGTCCATGATTGGTCTTACTCTGGATCTTCCGGTTGATCAGCGTGTAGAAGGCACTGTTGCCACTTCTGTCATCGGTGTCATGAAAGGCTGTGCTTTTGTCCGCGTACATGATATCAAAGAAAACAAACGTGCTATCCTTATGACTGAAGCAATTCTTGGAAGGAATATAAAATAAATGGATAAGATTGAGATCAAAAACCTGGAGATTTTTGCAAACCATGGAGTTTTCCCGGAGGAAAATGTTCTCGGCCAGAAATTCGTTATTTCTGCCACTCTTTACACGGATACCCGAAAAGCAGGTCTGACCGATGAACTGACTGCTTCTATTCATTATGGAGAAGTCAGCCATATGATCACCAAATTCACAAAAGAGCATACTTATAAACTTCTGGAGGCACTTGCAGAAAATCTCTGCCAAATGCTGCTTCAAGAGCTTCCGCTTCTCAAAATGATCACTCTGCGTGTTGAAAAGCCATGGGCTCCGGTCGCTCTCCCACTCGAAACGGTTGCTGTGGAGATCACCCGCGGATGGCATACTGCCTATGTAGCCTTTGGTTCCAACCTTGGGGACAAAAAGAAGTTCCTGGATGATGGCATTCAGGGACTCCGTACTACTCCTTCCTGTGAAGTAGAAGCTGTATCTGAATATTTAGTTACAGAACCTTATGGTGGTGTGGAACAGGATGAATTTCTGAATGGTGTTCTGAAACTCCGTACGCTGCTCACGCCGGAAGAACTTCTGGACCGTCTTCACGAACTGGAGGCGGCCGCAAACAGAGAACGTATCATTCACTGGGGACCGCGTACTCTTGATCTGGATATTCTGTTCTATGATAATGAGATCATAGACACTCCGGATCTTCATATTCCACATATTGATATGGAAAATCGTGATTTTGTCCTGAAGCCAATGGATGAGATTGCTCCTTATTACAGACATCCTGTATTAAACAAGACCATTCATCAGCTTCTTAATGAACTCCTTGCAAAAGATAATCAGTAACTTTTCATTCAAAAAAACTTCTGAGTCCCGGGATCATACTCCCAGGCTCAGAAGTTTTTTTCGCTTCTTCAAGACGTTCATAAATTGCTCATAAAATTCTCTGTTTTCTTCATATGATTTTGTATAAAACGGCTGAGCACATACATATTCAGATTTTTGATCAGATCCGCATCTTCCGTCTGGTAAAACACTTCCTGTACATCCAGAAGAAACTGATGCCAATCCCATACAAATTTTTCGTATTGTCTGAGGTCCGGTGTGTCGATCCATTTTTTTACCTTGATCTTGGAACGGTTTTTCTTTGCACATTCATGGATCTGAATGATATATTTAAATCCATCTTCCGTATAATATCTTCCCAGTGGAAACAACCGGCAGAATCCAGGACGAATCTCATGTATGGAGCATCTGCCTTCCTGATTCAGGAAAACGCATTTTTCTTCTGTTCCGCGCATTGCCAGATGTGGCAGAACATTGCCATCAGAAATCCCAAGTTCCAACACACTCCCAATCAGTTCTTCCGGTATTTTCCGGAGACCTCTGCTCAATCGACAGACATCATACGGATCCAGAAGGACAGAATCTCCCATCCCTGTACAGCAGTCATGACAGCCTTTGCAGTCCTGACAATCTGCTTTGACCATATCATTCGCATCATATAATCTTCCATCTGAAATTTCTTCCAGTGTCACTTCTCTTCTCATAGATTTTCCTCTTTTTACTTATAGTATTTATGCCCTTGCTATTTCTTATGATACAGGACTATAATAGGGAATGTCAATCTGTTGCTGCCAATAATAACCAACAGCAACACAATAATATAATAAAAACGGAGGAAACCTAAAAATGCGATCTCTCGCAATCTATCTGAAAAATTACAGGAAAGAAAGCATTCTTGCCCCTTTCTTCAAATTTCTGGAAGTTGTGTTTGATCTGCTTGTCCCGGTAGTCATTGCGCAGATCATTGATGTAGGTATCACTGGAAATGATCGCCCGTATATCATCGAGCGATTTTTTATTCTGGTACTCATGGCAGCTGCCGGACTCGCAGTCAGCATCACCGCCCAGTTTTTTGCAGCTAAGGCTAGTGTAGGATTTGCCACAGAACTGAGACAGGCCGTTTACGACCATGTGCAGAAGCTTTCTTACACAGAACTTGATACTCTTGGAACAGATACTCTGATCACCCGTCTTACAGATGATATCAATCAGGTACAGAACGGTGTAAATATGGGCCTGCGCCTTCTTCTTCGAAGTCCTTTTATCGTATTGGGTTCCATGGTCATGGCCTTTACGATCAACACACGTTGTGCATTGATCTTTGTTGTTGCTATTCCGGTGCTTTTCCTGGTTGTATTTGTGATCATGTACCTGAGTATTCCGCTTTTTGGCAAGGTACAGGCACGTCTGGACGCAGTTACAGGACTAACCCGTGAAAACCTGACCGGTGTACGTGTCATCCGCGCTTTTTGTCGCGAAGAAGAAGCCGTCCGTGAATTTGATGCCAGCAATGCTCAGCTTACAAAGCTGAACGAATTTGTCGGAAAGCTGTCTGCTCTTCTAAATCCGGTAACTTATGTACTGATCAATATCGCAACAGTCATTCTGATCAATAATGCAGGACTCCAGGTCAATCTCGGAAATATGCAGCAGGGACAGGTCGTTGCTCTTTATAACTATATGGCTCAGATGATCGTTGAACTCATTAAACTTGCTTCTCTGATCATTACACTAAACAAATCTGCCGCATGTGCAAACCGTGTTGCCGATATTCTCAAAGTAAAATCTTCCATGAATCATCCGGTTTCTACTGCCTCCACTGCAGTTTGCGGCGAAAACGCAGTCGAATTCCATGATGTTACTTTTACTTATGCAGAATCAGGCGCACCCAGCCTTTCCAATATCAGCTTTTCTGTCAAAAGAGGCCAGACTGTTGGAATCATCGGAGGTACCGGAAGCGGTAAATCCACCCTGGTCAACCTGATTGCCCGTTTTTATGATGCGACCAGCGGAACTATACAGATAGACGGGCAAAATATCCAGAACTACAGCCAGCATGACCTTCGTGAAAAGATCGGTGTTGTTCCACAACGCGCTGTACTTTTTAAAGGATCCATCCGCGAAAACATGAAATGGGGACGTGAGAATGCAACAGATGAAGAAATCTGGGATGCACTCACGACCGCACAGGCTCGTGAAATTGTAGAAAACAAAGATGGACAGCTTGATTTCAAATTGGAACAGAATGGACGAAATCTTTCCGGCGGTCAGCGTCAGCGTCTTACTATCGCACGTGCCGTTGTAAAGAAACCGGAATTTCTGATTCTTGACGACAGTGCCAGTGCTCTGGATTTTGCAACAGATGCTGCACTTCGCAGATCTCTCCATCAGCTCAGTGGAAATGTTACCACCTTCCTGGTGTCCCAGCGTGCTGCAAGTATCCGTCAGGCAGATCTGATCCTTGTTCTGGATGACGGTGAGCTTGTTGGAAAAGGCATTCACGATGACCTTATCCGCACCTGCGATACGTACCGCGAAATCTATTTCTCCCAGTTCCCGGAAGAACGTGAAAAATACAATACATCAAATACAGCCGTATCCGTTAATGCTTCGGAGGTGACCTTATGAGCAAACAGAACAAACAGCAGACAAATACGACCAGCATGGAAACCCTCTGGAAAGTACTCCGCTTTATCGGAAAATACCGTTTTCTTCTGGTCCTGAGCATTATTCTGGCAGCTGTATCTGTCATCCTGCAGTTATATGTACCAGTACTTTTCGGTAATGCGATTGACCAGGTAGTTGCCAAACGTGAAGTTAATTTCCGTATGATGTGGTATTATCTCAGCCGGATTCTTGTGATGATCATCGTTTCCAGTGTTGCTACCTGGATCATGAATATCATTAACAACCGTATGACCTTCCGTACGGTACAGGATATCCGTGCAAAAGCGATCCGTCATATTCAGGTACTTCCGCTCTCCTATCTGGACAGCCACAGCACCGGTGATATCATAAGCCGCGTCATTGCTGATACCGATATTCTTTCGGATGGTCTTCTGCTTGGATTCACACAGCTTTTCTCAGGAATCGTTACGATCATCGGAACTCTGCTTTTCATGTTTTCTAAGAATATCTGGATCACTTTGATGGTCATTGTTCTGACTCCGCTCAGTTTCTTTGTTGCAAAATTTATTTCCTCACGTTCCTTCCATATGTTCCGGAAGCAGAGTGATGCACGTGGCCGTCAGACCGCACTTATCGAAGAAATGATTGGAAATCAGAAGATCGTACAGGCCTTCGGATACGAAGATAAATCATCTGGACGTTTTGCCCTGATCAATGAAGAATTAAAAGAATGCAGTCAGAAAGCGGTCTTTTACAGTAGCCTGACCAACCCGTCCACACGTTTTGTCAATAATGTCATTTATGCAGGTGTTGCCCTGGCCGGTGCTTTCATGATTCCTGGCGGTTCCCTAACTGTTGGTGGTCTGTCCGTACTTCTTGCTTATGCAAATCAGTACATGAAACCATTCAATGATATCAGTTCTGTCATCACAGAGCTTCAGAGTGCACTTGCATGCGCGGCCAGAATCTTTGCTCTTCTGGAAGAAGAACCGGAAAGTGCTGATTCCAAGGACACCATCACTGATGTCAGAGGTGAAGTCAACATCGATAACGTTTGTTTCCGCTACGTTCCGGACAAAAAACTGATTGAAAATTTCAACCTGCATGCAGAACCAGGCAAGCATATCGCAATCGTCGGACCAACTGGCTGTGGAAAAACAACCTTTATCAACCTGCTGATGCGATTCTATGATGTGACCAGCGGTACAATCTCGATTGATGGTCACCCGATCAATGAAATTTCCCGTCATTCTCTGCGTAGCAGCTTTGGCATGGTGCTTCAGGACACCTGGATCAAAAACGGCACTGTCCGCGAAAATCTCAACATCGGTAAGCCAGATGCAACCGATGAAGAAATTATCGAAGCAGCCAGACATTCTCACAGCTGGGAATTTATCCGCCGTCTTCCAAATGGCCTGGACACACGCTTAAAAGAAGACAGTCTGAGCCAGGGTGAAAAACAGCTTCTTTGTATCACCCGTGTCATGCTCTGTCTGCCTCCAATGCTGATACTGGATGAAGCCACTTCCAGTATCGATACCCGAACTGAACTGATGGTTCAGGAAGCTTTTGACCGTCTTATGGAGGGACGTACAAGCTTTATCGTAGCGCATCGTCTTTCTACGATTCGAAATGCAGATGAGATTCTTGTCATGAAAGCCGGAAGTATCGTCGAACAGGGATCGCATGATGAACTTATGGCAAAGGGCGGATTCTATCAAAATCTGTACAACAGTCAGTTTGTCAAAGTAGCTGAATAATATTCTCTCAAACATAAAAATCCGTCGAAACAGTTTTATGAATTTTCATACATTCTGTATCGACGGATTTTTTTATTTACAAGTATCTTCTTTTCTGAAGATCAGTTCTGCTTCTGTGCAGCCAGATATTCCTCAGTCAGTGCTACTGCATCACGAATACAATCCGGACAACTGCGAAGTACTTTTCCTGTTTCCACACCTTTCAGTTCCCTGCAAAGATAAGAACCATTCTGTTCCTGGAACTTCTTTACATATTCTTTTACCTTTCTGTAGGTATCACCTTTTGTCAGTCTGCCTTTTTCCGGTTCTCCGACACTGTTTTCCAGTCCGATGATCATCATCATTCCTGAAAGTGCTCCACATACTTCCATCATTCCCATTCCAAGTCCGAAGCCTTCTGCGATCCGGAACATCTCTTCTTCCGCTACACCAAATTCCTGACAAAACGAACAGGCAACTGCCTGTGCACAGTTATATCCCTTATCATGAAATGCAATTGCCATATCTGCTTTTGTACTCATTTTCTTTCCTCCTGCATACTTTATACTTTCGTTTGTTTTTTATCATAACAGAAATATTACAATATATCTACATTTTTTATAACAACATACTGTTTATTATATTGAATAATATTTTTATAAATGGTATAATTATTTTTAATCATATAGTTAAAGGACATATTCTTATGGGCATAACAAATGTGCTGTACAATCGATCGGAATTTCTTGAAAAAGCTCAAGAATTCCTTGATGCATGCGAATCATCTGGCTGGTGTATCATTTCCATCGACATCGAACGTTTTAAATTATTTAATAACTGGTACGGACAGGAAGCAGGGGATATTCTGCTTCAGAATATCAGTCAGTACCTGCTTCGTGTACAGCAGATGAAAGGATACCTGGCTGGCTATTTCGGTGGAGATCATTTCTTTATGTATATTCCTGATGACGAGCAACTGATCAATCTGATCTACAAAACAATTCGCAGTTATATTGGCATCCACAGTCAGAACGAGGGGTTTCTTCCAATCATCGGTATCTACCCCATTACAGAGAAGCATCCGGATACAGCGACCATGTGTAACAATGCACAGCTCGCTGCTTCCGAGATCAAGGGAAATTTTAATAAACGGATCTGTTATTTCACAAATGAGATCATTGATCAGCTGGAAAAAGAACAACAGATGCTCCACGACGTAAAAGTCGGTCTGGAAAACAAAGAATTTACTTTCTATCTGCAGCCCAAATGCAACAGTATCACTGGTGCAATCGTCAGTATGGAAGCTCTCTCCCGCTGGATCAGTCCTTCCCGTGGTTTTGTTTCTCCAGGAGAATTTATTCCATTTCTCGAGAATAACGGTATGATCACTGCACTGGATACTTATATCTGGGATGCAGTCTGCCAGACTCTGGCCTATTGGAAAAAAGATCATCTTTATGTTGTTCCTATCTCCATCAATGTCTCTGTAGCTGACATTGAAACGATCAATGTTCCTGAATTTCTTCAGGATCTTATCATAAAATATGGACTGACACCCGAAATGCTCCTTGTGGAGATTACTGAGACTGCATTTTCCGAAAATAATATCATTGTAAGAAAAACGATTGATCAGCTTCATCAGTATGGTTTCTGTATTCTTATGGATGATTTTGGAAGTGGTTACTCTTCTCTTAATATGCTCAAGGATGCCAATGTCGATATTTTGAAACTTGATATGAAATTTATTGAAATGAATCCAGAAAACCGCCAGAAAGGTATTCAGATCATTAATTCTGTTGTTAACATGGCACACAAACTGGAGCTTCCTATTATTGCAGAAGGTGTGGAAACTCCGGAGCAGATTGAGATGCTTCATTCCATGAACTGTGTTTATGCGCAGGGATACTTTTTCTTCAAACCAATGCCAGTCGCAGATGCCGAGGACCTTCTCAGTAATGTTCCTCATGAACACTATAATCATGCCCACAAAGCTGTTTCAGATGATACTACTGTGACAGAACCAAAATCATCCGTAGAACTTCTTCATGAAACAACGGTTACACATTCCATTTTTAAGATCCTTGCGGAAAATTTCCTGCTTCTTGCAAGACTGAATCTCAGCAATGCAGAATACGAAATCCTCAAAAGAGATTATCGGCTTCATGGCAAGGAACTTGAACTGGAGCATAATTTTGAATTATACAATCGTCGTATTCTCAACGAAAACCTGATTCATCCCGACGACGTAGAATTATACCGTTCAAGAATCACACTCTCTTCACTGCAGGACATTTTCTTTGGTGGCCATAAACAGCTCACCTATCAGTTCCGCCGTTGTTTGGACAATGATTATATCTCTACGACTATGGAATTTCTCGCCGGCAACAAATGTGATGCACAGAATCCATGGATTGTTGTTATCATTCGCGAAAAAACAGTCTGAGACGACATTATCTGAAAACCTGTCCGATTTTTTGTGCATTTGTCTGTACAATTAGAATTGTATCTTGACAGTCCGCGGTAAAAAGTGCTATTTTAACCTTGAAATTTTAAAAATCATATGACGAGGTGCAAAGACATGCAGGAATTAAAACCTATTAAAGAAGGTAAAGTACGTGAGATCTATGATAACGGAGACAGTTTGATCATGGTAGCAACTGACCGTATCAGCTGTTTTGATGTTATCCTTAACAATGAAGTAACCAAAAAAGGAACTGTACTGACACAGATGTCCAAGTTCTGGTTTGATCTGACCGAGGACATTCTGCCTAACCACATGATTTCTGTTGATGTAAAAGACATGCCTGAATTTTTCCAGCAAGAGAAATATACCGGAAAATCTATGATGTGCCGCAAACTGAACATGCTTCCAATTGAATGTATCGTTCGTGGTTATATTACAGGCAGCGGATGGAAGAGCTATCAGGAAAATGGCACTGTCTGCGGAATCACTCTTCCTGAAGGCTTAAAAGAATCCGACAAGCTTCCTGAGCCTATTTACACCCCGTCAACCAAAGCCGAGATTGGTGATCATGATGAAAATATCTCTTTTGAGCAGAGTATTGACCATCTCGAAAAATATTTCCCTGGCAGAGGACGCGAACTTGCAGAAAAACTTCGCGATAATACGATTGCTCTTTACAAAAAATGCGCTGAATATGCATTAAGTAAAGGCATTATCATTGCAGATACCAAATTTGAATTCGGCCTGGATGAAGACGGTAATATGGTAATCGGTGATGAAATGCTGACACCTGACAGCTCCCGTTTCTGGCCGGCAGAAGGATATGAACCAGGCCATGGACAGCCTTCTTTCGACAAACAGTTTGCACGTGACTGGCTGACTTCTCATCCTGGAAACGACTGGACACTACCACAGGAAATCGTAGACAAAACTATCGAAAAATATCTGCAGGCATACAAAATGCTTACAGGCAAAGATCTCGACTAATACAACTTAAAGGAGTGAATTTTACGAGTGGATGCAAGTGACACTTACCAGCTAATTATTCTGATCATATTACTGGCGTTATCCGCATTTTTTTCATCAAATGAAACTGCTCTTATGGCAGTCAACAAAATAAGGCTGCGCGCCCTTGCCGATGAAGGCAACAAACGTGCTGCAAAGGTTCTGGACATTGTTGAGAATCATACCCCCAAAATGCTCAGCGCTATTCTGATTGGAAATAACCTTGTTAATATCACCGCCTCCTCTCTTGCCACTTCACTGGCATACAGTTTTGGCGGATACATGGTGAGTATTGCCACAGCTGCCCTTACTGTAGCCATCCTTATATTTGGTGAAATCACACCTAAGAATTATGCTACATTGAATGCAGAAAAAATCACCCTGCGCTACATTCCTATTCTTAGTTTTTTTATGATGATCATGACTCCATTTATTTTTATTATCAATATGGTGTCACGTGTATTCATGAAATTGCTTCGTGTGGATCCGGATGCTGCTAATAAGGCTATGACAGAAGAAGAACTTCGTACGATCGTAGATGTCAGCCATGAAGATGGTGTTATCGAATCTGACGAAAAGAAAATGATCTACAATGTATTCGATCTGGGAGATGCAGATGCCAAAGATATTATGGTTCCAAGAGTCAATGTATCTTTTGCGGATGTTGATTCTACTTATGATGAACTGATTGATATTTTCCGTGAGGATCGTTTTACGCGTCTTCCTGTCTATGAAAATACACAAGACAATATCGTTGGTATCATCAACATGAAGGATCTTCTTTTGTATGATTCAACCAAGCCTTTTAATATCCGTGATTATCTCCGCAAGCCACATTTTACTTATGAATACAAGGATATTTCTGAACTTCTGGTCGAAATGCGTGAATCTACTTTCAACATCGCCATTGTTCTTGATGAATATGGTGAAATGACCGGACTTATCACCCTGGAGGACATTCTCGAAGAAATCGTTGGAGAAATTCATGATGAATACGATGAAAGCGAAAATGAACTGATCAAAAAGCTTTCCGACCGTGAATATATCGTAGAAGGATCCATGAGTCTTGATGACGTAAATGATCATCTCGGCACTCATCTTGATTCTGAAGATTACGATTCTCTGGGTGGTCTCATCATTGAACATCTGGATCGTCTTCCGGTCGCAGGTGACCAGGTTATTACAGATGATCATATCCGCCTGGTAGTTGAGAAGCTGGATAAAAACCGCATTGAAAGTGTACGTGTGATTCTTCCTGAAGCAACTGAGGAAACAGAATCCGGTGATTCTGAGTCTTCAAAAGAAGCATAAAAAAGAAGTACTGTTTTGATTTCTTCAGAACAGTGCTTCCTTTTTTATTTTATCAGCATTTGTGTTTTATGCTTCTTTGCTTCATACAGTCGTTCATCTGCCCTGGACAATGTATCTTCCGTGGAAATTTTTTTATCCCTGCACATTACAAAAATACCTGCCGATACAGTCACATAATAAGCGTTTTCACGATCTCCATCCATGCTTCCTTCAGCCGCTCCAGTGAATATCCTGCATTGGCAGGACTCGTTGACGGAAGTTTCTGTGCTTTGATTCCATTCACCGGGTAAATGTATTTATCATACAATTCAAAAGCTTTTCCACCATTTGTATAAATTGCCCGGATATCTGCCGTCGCAAGAATTTCCGACAGATCATTCGGAATCACCTCATGAATACTGGCATCTGAAGAGCCTTCAATCTCACAGCTCTGAATCACATCCCATACAGCAATATGATTCGCCAGAAGCATCTCCTTCTTCTCCTCAATTGTCTGAGGCACTTCATATCCCAGAATCCCGGCAAGTACTTTCCAAAAACGGTTTTGCTTATGGCCATAAAAAAAATTGCTGTTCTCTCGATTTTACAGATGGAAAACTCCCCAGTATCAGGATACGGGAATTCTTGTCATATATGGGTGCTATTGTGTGTTTTATCATAATAACCTCTTTCTCCGCTCACATTAGAACCATTTTACTGCCATTAGTAAAGTGATCTATTCCTCTCGAAGTTCTGCATTCTTATTTTGCCTACATTATAAATATCTGTGTTCTTTTAGTCAATCCGATTATGTCATGTTATATTTTTTACTTCACTTTCTGGTTCCACTCCACACCATTCGTATCTGTCCATGTATCTTTTCTGTTAAAAATAACACTGTCCATTTCTATCTTCTTTCAATTATTGCTTAATAGTTTAATATTTATTATGAAAAAGCACCCTCGAAACTGTCCAGGCTTTTCAAGAGTGCTTTTCCGGTTACTTGGTCAGCTAAAAATTAAAGAGCAATCTCACAATCCGGTTCTACCTTCTTGCAAGCCTTTAAAACATCTTTCATAACGGTTCCCGGCTCTTTTCCTTCCTCAAACTCCACAATCATCTTCTGTGTCATAAAGTTTACGGTTGCTGCTGCAGACATTATCATAATCGAAAAAGAGGTAGAACATATGACACAAATTACATTGCCACATAATCATGGCGAATCAGCTGATGAGCTGTTTTCTCTGCTTCCTGCTCCACAAGAATTTCAGACATCTGCAGAACTATTCGGATTACTCAGTGATGAAAGCAGACTGCGTATTTTTTGGATTTTATGTCACTATGAAGAATGCGTAATCAACCTGTCTTCCCTTGTTGGTATGAGCAGTCCTGCTGTATCTCATCATCTAAGACAATTAAAAACCCGACGGCTGATTGTCAGCCATCGGAGTGGAAAGGAAGTCTATTATAAACCTGCTGATACCCCACAGGTTCACACTCTGCATAGCTGCCTTGAAAGATTAATTTCCTTATCCGATTCCACAGAGCATCAAACGGAGGTATCAAATGACACGGAAACACGATAAAAATACGGAAGATATTTTGAAAGATATTCCAAATGGAAAAATCATCATAAACCGCCATAACAGTACACATGAAAACACTATTTTCAATAAGGATTTTCGCTATTGCTCCGATGGAAGGGGACTAGTAGATACTTATTCTGTTTTTCCCGGAATTGAACTTTCTTTTAATTATTACTATGCAAATTGTTTTGAATTTCAGCATAGACCTGTCCACTCTGCTATGCAGATCAATCACTGCCGAAGTGGAAGAATGGGCTGGAAAATGCAGGATCAATCCACAATATATTTGGGCCCCGGAGATTTATCTCTCCACACACTGCATTCATGTGCGGATTCTGCCATGAACCTGCCATTAGGATATTATCAAGGTGTATCCGTCTTCATTGATTTGAATGCGCTAACTGCTACACCACCAGACATTCTTTCTGAAGCAGGCATCAACGGAAATAACCTCTACGCAAAATTTTGTGAACAAGCAGGGCATACTGCTATACCAGCCAGCGAGAAAATCGAACATATTTTTTCAGAATTATATGATTTGCCAGAAAGAATGTACTTACCTTATTTCAAATTAAAAGTTCAAGAGTTGCTGTTGTTTTTAGATATGCTGGATTTAGAAAATACAAAAAGATTGAACCAGTATGTTTCTGGGCAGGTGGAAACTATCAAAGAAATTCACAGTCTGATGACATCCGACCTAAAACGCCACTATACTATTGAAGAGTTGTCAAAACAGTACCTGATGAACACCACTACTTTGAAATCCGTTTTCAAAGCAGTCTATGGAATGCCCATCGCTTCTTACATGAAAGAATACCGTATGAAGTCGACATCGAATATGCTGTTGCAGGAAGATAAATCTATTTCGGAAATTGCCGCCGCTGTGGGATATAAAAGCCAAAGTAAATTTACATCGGCTTTCCGAGATATATTTCAGATATTACCTACTGCATATCAGAAACTGTATCGTAATCAATAATTTTAATGCAAAACTGCACCCACAATATCCCTGAGTGCAGTTTTGTATCAATCAATATTCTAATGTTTCTCCATCAAGTGGAATATCAAGAACAAGTATCCTATACAAATACACTTTCCTCTTTTGCTTTCTGCAAATCTTTTAACACTGTTCCTATATCTCCCAAAATAGCAATTCCCTTATCTTCAATGAATTCCGGCAAAAACTGATATTCTGAATTTACGGAAATATAATATGCATCTTTCAAGCTGTTTGTCAGTTCCCAAAACGGTTCCTGTATAAACATCGGTGTCATGCGCCCTACTCCAAGTTCTATGAAGAGAATTTTTCTATCTTTGTTCTTTTGAATGTATTTTGAGATTTTCTCATATTCTTCTTCGTATTTTTTCCCTTGCAGAAAATTCCCATATCCTCTTACCCACGGAAACATTTCCGCACCACAATGAGGGCAGCGAGGAATCAGTTCATCCGGCACCATTGTCCCCTCTCCCATAGCCGCAATCATATCTGCCACAGGTTGTACGGCATCCCATGTTTCATCCTGACAGCATTGAGAACACTGGAAGAAACGATGATCTCCCTGAATCTCACTGACCTTTTCTTCCGGATAAATCTTTACAAACTGTGTATCCTGATTAGTCGTTAAGATATGAAAATCCTTTCCCTGCAAGATTCTATCCAAATCCAGATATGGCTCTCTGATAGGAGCATTTTGTGTAGTATTTAAAAAGGTTGCCACATATCCCCAGTGTTCATTTCTTGTAGAAAACCGATGCATCATTCCGCTAAAAGCACCTTTGAATCCATACTTATCTGCAAAATTTTCCAAAATGCTCACGAAAAGAAGGGGTATCACTATAATAAAAGTCACCACCTCCAGCCGCTGATAAACCGGATGCTCCGCCTACTATGATACACTCTGCCTCCTGCACTCTGTGAACAAATTCCTGAATCTGTTCCTCATAAGGAAGTGGTTTTTGTTTGCTCAACACTACAGCAGTACCGCCGGATGCATAGGCACTATAGTGTCTGGAATAGTTCATTTGTGTTTTCATTACCAAATTTTCATAACAGCTCATTTTTTTCATTCTCCTATCTCACAACTGTAATATCTTTAACCACCTTACTTAGTCTATCCTTCCCTTTCTGATTTCCTTTAACGCTACCGTAAGATTACCATCCACACCGATGGATTTTTCTTTGATTTCCTCTGGAATGTAAATTTCGCCCTTGTTAAATGTGATATATCTTGCCTGTGGTTCTACTGCTGCAAGCTGCATCAAAGGAGCTTTAATCATCTGATTTCTCCAACCAATGCCAAATTCCAGAATTACCAGCTTCTTTCCATGTAAATTCTGAATAAATTCTTGATAACGGGCAGCCTTTTCCTTCCAATTTTTCGTTGCTGTAAACGAGGACATCTCACCCCAATTTACTTCCATATCTCCACCGCATTTTGGACATTTCGGCAGTAACTCTTTGGGTACTCTTCCGTTTACTTCCTCTTCTGTCATGGCGAGAACTGCTTTTTGATTAGGATAGACCTCGTCATGACATCTGTTCTTGCACCGCATCTGGGTTAATTTCCCTTCCATTTCAAAAACACGGTCTGCCTCAAAACCTGCCGGCACAAAATGATCCTCCGCATTGGAAGTTACTACGAAATATTCTTTATCCTTTACTAGTGCATAGATATTTTTCATAATCTCACTCGGCTCATCCTGCATAGCTTTTGCCTTAACAAGCCTGCTTACAAACGCCCACTTTTCTTCTACCTTCATTGGCACTGAAAATCCGTGTAAAATACAACGCAGTCCGTATTTTTCTCTGAAATCGCCCATATTTTCCTGAAACCATGCGTCATCAGCAAAAATATTATATCCCTCTGCGATAGACAAACCATTACTGGCTCCAATCAAAATACCATCTGCTTCTTTGATGATTTGACTTATCTCTTGATATACATTCATCTTCATCACATTTCCTTTCCCGCCAGAAAACTGACTTGTTCCTCCTTTTGCATACACCACTTTATCTCCTTTTTTATATCAGATTCCACACTTTTTATTTTGCTTGACTTTTATTTTTTTACTTGTTAAAATTAAATTTACATCAAGCATTAAAATCATATTATCATGTAAGTTTAAAAATTGCAAGAAGAAAATTCGAGGTGACAAATGAAATATTCCACAAAGCTTAGTGACACTATTCATATTCTTATATTTATTGCTCTTGGAGATGAAGAACAACTCTCCAGCACAAAAATTGCAGAAAGTATCAAGACAAACCCAGCTTATGTCAGACAGCTTATGGCAACCCTGAAAAATGCAGGCATTGTTGTCAACACACAAGGTCATGCGAATGCCGCTCTTGCAAAACCGGCAGATAAAATCAATATGTATGACATCTACCGAGCGGTAGAGGGCGATAAGCCGCTGCTTCACCTGGACACAGATACCAATCCGGATTGTGGAATCGGTATCAACATTCAATTCGCTATTGGGGACTTCTATCATGAAATTCAAAATATGGTAGATGAAAAAATGAAATCCATTACATTGCAGGATATTATTGATCGGTATTATTTTAAAATCAGGAAAGTTAAAAGTCTTTAACTAATCAAGAGTAGCAAGCACTGCCTGTGTCATGACACAGGCGAAATCCCCCACACTTTCCTATCGTCTGTGTGGTTAAATTTCCATACATGGATAACTATAACTACCACAAAGGTATGAATGTAATCATTCAGGAATTAAAGGATCTGTTAAAGACAAAAAGCATTGGCACTGACTCTGACCAGGCATTATTGCTAGATTTTCAGGTAGCCCTTGGAACCATTTATCTGATGACTGCCAATCTTCCGCAAGCCAAAACATATTTTAAAAGAGCTTTCAAAATATATGAAAAGATCTGGGCTGATGAACCGGAAATGATTGAGGCAAAATATCAGGAAATCCAAGAATTATATCCACAGGTTGGTTTCTTTCTTGGACAACAGATATCAAGTTTTTTAACAAAACAGGCATAATTTGGGGGAGAAAGTATTTATTTCAGTTTTTCATATATATCTTATATGATGACAATGTGTTGACATTAGGCACATATTTGAATATACTATACTTGAATGGAGGTGTTCTGTATGGCAACAACTAATTTAAATATTCGTATAGACAAGGCAATCAAGGACCAGGCGGAGGAAATCTTCAATGAGCTTGGTCTGAATATGACAACTGCTGTAAATATGTTCCTGAGAACCGCTATCCGTGAGCATGGTATTCCTTTTGAATTAAAACTGGAAGTACCGAATGATACGACAGCCACTGCCATTGAGGAAGGCAGAAAAATGATGAAGGATCCTTCTGCTCCGCGTTATTCCAGTATGGATGCGCTTAAGGCAGCTCTCGACGTATGAAATACGACATTCAGTTTACCAATCAGTTTAAAAAGGATTTGAAGCTTGCCAAAAAGCAAAATAAAAATCTTGATAAAGCTGTTTGAGGTAAATCGATATTCTGGCGAATGGCGGTACGCTGGATGCAAAAATACAGGGATCATGACCTTACAGGAAACTATAAAAGGCACGCGTGAGTGTCACATCGAACCGGACTGGTTGCTCATTTATGAGATTCAGAACAACGTTTTAGTACTCATGCTTTACAGGCTTGGTACGCACTCAGAACTATTCAAAAAAGTAGATTTAAAAAACAGAATAGCAATTCAGAAAGCATCTATCAGAAATGGATAGGTAGCTTTTCTTATGCCCAAATCCAGGAAAGGAGGTGCGCTATGGCGGGAAGTAGAATCAAGGGTATCACGGTCGAGATCGGTGGCGATACTACCAAGCTTCAGAGTGCCTTAAAGGGTGTCAATTCAGAAATCAAGAATACGCAGTCACAACTTAAGGATGTCGAAAAGCTCCTGAAATATGATGCTCTTCAGAGGGAGATCATCGAAACGGAAGAATATCTCAAAAGCTGTAAGCGCAGGCCAATCAGTCTGCCACTGCTGTGCAGAAGATTGCTACTGCTGGTGAAAACCTGAAGTCTGCAGGCGATAAGGTTTCCTCCACCGGCGAAAAGCTCCTTCCTGCCTCTGCTGCAGTTACAGCTCTGGCGTTGCTGCTGTAAAAACAGCCTCTGATTTCGATTCTTCTATGAGCCAGGTGGCCTCCGTGTCTGGTGCAACCGGAGAGGATTTCGACAAGCTCGTGCAAAGGCTCGTGAGATGGGTGCGAAAACCAAGTTCTCAGCATCCGAGGCTGCAGATGCCATGAACTACATGGCGATGGCCGGATGGAAAATCTCCGACATGCTGGATGGTATCGAAGGTATCATGAACCTTGCTGCGGCATCTGGTGAGGACCTCGCCACCACATCGGATATCGTAACCGATGCACTGACTGCATTTGGTCTGACAGCCAAAGATTCTGGGCATTTCGCAGATATCCTTGCAGCGGCAAGCTCTAACGCAAATACAAAGGCAATGGATGATTGACGACTGCGAAGCCGAAAACATCGACATGATTATCACCAAGTCCATCAGCCGATTTGCCAGAAACACGCTGGACTGCCTGAAATACATCCGCCAGCTGAAAGATAAGAACATTCCCGTCTTCTTTGAAAAGGAAGCCATCAATACAATGGATGCCAAGGGTGAGGTTCTGATTACGATTATGGCTTTCCTTGCGCAGCAGGAATCATAATCCCTCAGCCAGAATGTGAAGCTGGGACTCCAGTTTCGCTACCAGAATGGCCAGGTACAGGTAAATCACAATCACTTCCTCGGCTACACCAAGGATGCAGATGGGAATCTCATCATCGATCCGGAACAGGCAGAGGTGGTAAAGCGCATCTACCGGGAATACCTGGAGGGCTATTCGATGGATCGGATTGCAAAAGGTCTGGAAGCAGACAGCATTCTCACCGGCGCTGGCAAAACAAAATGGTGGACCAGCACCATCAACAAAATCCTCCGAAACGAGAAATACATCGACGAGGCCCTGGTAAAGCGCTGGCTCGAGCGAATCACCGTCTGGGAGGACCACTTCACTGTGGAGCTTAAGTCCGAACTAAAAATTGATATTGATGAATAATCCCCAATAGATGCACAACACCCTCTCGACCATGATGGCCGGGAGGGTATTTTCTACATCCACAAACCAGAATTTTCTTAACACTGTGCTGTTTCTCTTTTCTTCCAACATATGAATCCATACTGTCATTAAGAAAAAATATCAAGAAATTTTACAACCACTGGAATATACCCCGGGTCCTTAATTGATGCCAGTATCCATAAGATAATCAGCACGATGTCATTCGATGCATATCCCAAAGCATAATAGGAAGACCGTAACATAGTGAGTGATGCAGCAAAAAAACTTGTTACTACCGAAATGGTACTAAATATCAGATTCGACGTGTTAAGTTTTTTTAGTAATATATAAAATGCAATTGTCACTGCCACATTGCAAAGAACAAGAACTCCTGCTCCTTTTCTTGTAATTTTTCGTATTTCTACTGTTCCATCACTACTGTTTCTCGCATTTTTCAGCCATGTCACAATCGACCAAACAGACATCGGAAGTGACATAAATAAGTAAGTAAACATCTCTCCCCAGTAGCGAAAACGGTATGATATTATCGCATACTGGATGCAGAAAATCGTCATCAATATCGGTGCCCATACATTTCCCTGTGCGGCAAATATCAGTGAAGTTACACCAATACAAGTTGCAGTAAGTGTCAAAGCATCTACTCTTCCTGCCATAATATTGGACATAACAACAATAGCAATAGACACGAACCAAAGTGCCCATTCTCTTTTGGTCATTCTTTTAAATGGATTATTCATTTTCTAATTCCCTTCATACGTTGATTTGAGACAACAGGAAATTAGATATATTTTATACCTGTTGTCTCTTAAAATTGGATACCCTTTATATGCTTCTCTTGCGAAGCAATGGCACCCTTCTGCATATGAAGGATTGCATAATTACTTTCGTGAAATTGATAATATCCAAAAAACATAATTTTATCCTCTATAACGCTCTGACAAATCGCGATTCACCGAATTTTCCCTTGCCATCTAATCCACTGCCTCAAATCGTGACATCTAATCCGAGGTTACAACCTGACACACATTTTGCAGTAGATATGTTTCCATATAAAACAACCGAGCTTTTTCAGGAGTTAGGCTTCTATTCCCAACTTCCGAAAAAAGCCCGGAAATACGCCGCTTTCTGGCACTTGATTTTATTTTCTTGACATCAAGACT
>ENA-OQDC01000429-OQDC01000429.1-human-gut-metagenome-genome-assembly--contig:-NODE-429-length-30146-cov-4.015790_pt1 | contig 30146 bp, 34 predicted proteins | sample MGYA00242770_ERZ504601 | MGnify/ENA primary metagenome ERZ504601 (study PRJEB26092, sample SAMD00036305) | human gut metagenome | host: Homo sapiens | study: EMG produced TPA metagenomics assembly of...
TATAAGAGGTATAAGGATCAACTTCATTTATCTGAGTAAAAAACAGATTGTATTTGTTTGGTTTCATTTGGTATGCAGTGATTTTGAACAAGCAACGATAAAAAATAAGAATAAATAGAAAATCCAATTCTTAATTTTAAAAAGGACCAGTAAGTAGGAGTTTGATCTTTCTGATTATTTAAATATCTGTGAAAATCATGGTTAGAATTTAATCTTTGGTAAGTATTATTAAGCCGTGTTTGTTCTATATTAAAGTTCATATTTTTATGCATGAAAAGTACCTCCTTTTGTACATTCTATTCAAAGAAGAAAAAATTTGAACAAATTTTCAAAAAAAGTAAAAGAAAGGTTGAACATAAATGCGAAAGATGCTACTTTAATATAGTATGTTAGCACTCGACATAATGAGTGCTAATAACAGGAGGCGAAGATATGGAGTTAAATGATCGTAAGAAGTTAATATTGAAAGCGATTATCGCCAATTACCTTGAAACCGGTGAGCCGGTAGGATCAAGAACCATTGCAAAACATCCGGATTTAAATCTAAGCTCTGCGACGATTCGTAATGAGATGGCAGATCTGGAAGATATGGGATTTATCTTACAGCCTCACACATCCGCAGGAAGAATTCCTTCCGATGCAGGATATCGGTTTTTATGTAGACCAGCTGATGAGTGAGCGTGACAATGAGCACGAAGAGAAACAGGCATTGATTCAGAGAGTTGATAAGATGGAAGTCTTATTAAAGCAGGTTGCCAATGTATTAGCAAGTAGCACGAATTATGCAACGATGGTTTCTTCTCCACATTATCAGAATGTGACATTAAAGTTTGTACAGCTGTCTCAGGTAGACCATGAACATCTGCTTGCAGTAATCGTCACACAAGGCAATATCGTAAAGAACAAGATGGTCCAAGTCGAAGAACCGCTTTCTAATGAAGATGTTCTGAAGTTGAATGTGTTACTTAATACATTTTTACAAGGATTATCCTTACAAGATATCAATCTCGCACTGATTCAGACGATGAGAGATCAGGCAGGAATTAGACAGGATGTGTTAGAACGGATTCTTGAAGAGATCGCCAAAGCGATCCATGATGCAGATCATATGGAAATCTACACAGGAGGAGCAACCAATATCTTAAAATATCCGGAACTTGGAAATCCGGATACAGCAACAGAGCTTCTTGATACGTTAGTAGAGAAGAAAGCCTTGACACAGTTGGTTGATTCAACACTGGAATCAGATTCCGATAATCACACAGGAATTCAGGTTTATATTGGAGAAGAATCTCCAGTTAAGAATATGAAGGATTGCAGTATCGTAACTGCAACCTATGAACTTGCAGAAGGTGGTACAGGTACTGTTGGTATCATCGGACCAAAGAGAATGGATTACAAAAAAGTCGTTAAGACTTTAAAGAACCTCACTGAGGAATTAGATGATATTTTTAAAGACAAATCTTAAGAAAGGAAGTGATGTGATGAGTAAGAAAAACGAAAACATCAACGAAGAAGTAAAGAACGCAGAAGAGACTGCTGAAGATATAAAAGATACAGAAACAAAAGAGGAAGCTTCCAAAGAAACAGAAGAGACAAAGGAAGCAGCCGCTGATGACAAGATTGCAGAATTAGAAGCGTCCGTAGCTGACTGGAAAGATAAATATCAGAGACTGATGGCTGAATTTGAGAACGCAAGAAAGCGTACAGCAAAGGAAGCTACACAGCGTTATGATATGGGAGCAATGGGAGTTTTAGAAAAACTTCTTCCAGTTATTGATAACTTTGAGAGAGGCTTAGAAGCCGTATCCGAAGAAGAGAAAGACTCCGCATTCGTTAAAGGAATCGAACAGATCTATAAACAGTTTGTCGCTGTAATGGAAGATGTGGGAGTAACACCAATGGATGCGCAAGGAAAAGAATTCGATGCAAATCTTCATAACGCAGTGATGCATGTTGAAGATGATGAGTTCGGTGAGAACATCGTTGCAGAAGAATTACAGAAAGGTTACATGTACAAAGAAAATGTACTGCGCCATAGTATGGTAAAAGTAGCTAACTAATATTTATATTATATATAGAATAAGAAGAAATCTTAGGAGGACATAGATCATGGGTAAAATTATTGGTATTGACTTAGGAACAACAAACAGTTGTGTAGCAGTTATGGAAGGTGGAAAACCAACCGTTATTACAAATGCAGAAGGTATGAGAACAACACCATCTGTAGTAGCATTTACAAAAACAGGAGAACGTGTGATCGGTGAACCTGCAAAACGTCAGGCAGTTACAAATGCCGAAAAAACAATCGCTTCTATCAAACGTCATATGGGAACAGATTACAAAGTTCAGATCGATGATAAAGCATATTCTCCACAGGAAATTTCAGCAATGATCTTACAGAAATTAAAATCAGATGCTGAAAACTACTTAGGAGAGAAAGTAACAGAAGCAGTTATCACTGTTCCAGCTTATTTCAACGATGCTCAGCGTCAGGCAACAAAAGATGCTGGTAAGATCGCAGGACTTGAAGTAAAACGTATCATCAACGAACCAACAGCAGCAGCATTGTCTTATGGACTTGATAACGAAGAAGAACAGAAGATCATGGTATACGACTTAGGTGGTGGTACATTTGATGTATCTATCATCGAGATCGGTGATGGTGTCATCGAAGTATTATCAACAGCTGGAGATAACAAATTAGGTGGAGATGACTTTGATAATGTTATCACACAGTATATGTTAGATGAATTCAAGAAACAGGAAGGTGTTGACTTATCAACAGATAAGATGGCAATGCAAAGATTAAAAGAAGCAGCAGAGAAAGCTAAGAAAGAATTATCTTCTGCAACAACAACAAATATCAACCTGCCATTCATCACAGCAACAGCTGAAGGACCAAAACATTTTGATATGAATCTTACAAGAGCAAAATTCGATGAATTAACAGCTCATTTAGTAGAAAGAACAGCAGGACCTGTAAATTCTGCATTAAATGATGCTGGAATGACAGCTTCTGAATTAAGCAAAGTATTATTAGTTGGTGGTTCTACACGTATCCCAGCCGTACAGAGTAAAGTACAGCAGTTAACAGGAAAAGAACCATTCAAGGGAATCAACCCAGACGAATGTGTAGCAATCGGTGCATCTATCCAGGGTGGTAAATTAGCTGGAGATGCTGGTGCCGGTGATGTACTTCTTCTTGATGTTACACCATTATCACTGTCTATCGAGACAATGGGTGGAGTTGCAACACGTCTGATCGAAAGAAATACAACAATCCCTACAAAGAAGAGCCAGATCTTCTCAACAGCAGAAGATAACCAGAGTGCTGTAGATATCAACGTTGTACAGGGTGAAAGACAGTTCGCTAGAGATAACAAGTCTTTAGGAAGATTCAGATTAGATGGTATCGCACCTGCAAGACGTGGAGTGCCTCAGATCGAAGTAACATTCGACATCGATGCAAACGGTATCGTAAATGTATCTGCAAAAGACTTAGGAACAGGAAAAGAACAGCACATCACAATTACAGCAGGATCTAACATGTCTGATGAAGATATCGACAAAGCTGTAAAAGAAGCTGCTGAATTCGAAGCTGCAGATAAGAAACGTAAAGAAGCAATTGATGCAAGAAACGAAGCTGATTCTATCGTATTCCAGACAGAGAAAGCATTAGAAGAAGCAGGAGACAAAGTAGATGCTACAGAAAAAGCAGCAGTAGAAGCTGACTTAAAAGAATTAAAAGATCTTGTAGAATCTACAAAAGATCAGGAAATGACAGATGCTCAGGTTGAAGATCTGAAAGCTAAGAAAGACAAACTGATGACAAGTGCTCAGAATTTATTTACTAAGATGTATGAAGCAGCAGCACAGGCTCAGCAGGGAGCTCAGGGAGCAGCAGATGCTGGAGCTAATCAGGGAGCAGCAAATGATGATGTTGTAGATGGTGACTACAAAGAAGTATAATTTTAAAGAGAAGGTAGACTAAAAATGGCGGAAAAAAGAGATTACTATGAAGTGCTAGGCATTGATCGTAATGCTTCAGCATCAGAAATAAAGAAAGCCTACCGAAAACTCGCCAAGAAATATCATCCAGATACGAATCCTGGAGATAAAGAGGCAGAAGCCAAATTTAAAGAAGTAACAGAAGCTTATGAGATATTAAGCGACTCTGAAAAGAAAGCGCAGTATGACCAGTATGGTCATGCTGCCTTTGAGCAGGGTGCTGGTGGATTTAATGGCGGCGGATTTGGCGGTTTTGACTTCGGTGGTGATATGGGAGATATCTTTGGAGATATTTTCGGCGGTATGTTCGGTGGAGGAAGCCGTGGCGGGGCCAGACAGGCAAACCGTCCAACACAGGGAGCACATGTTCGTGCAAGAATCCATGTAACATTTGAAGAAGCAGTATTTGGTACATCAAAGAAGATAGAAATTACATTAAAAGATGAATGTACTACATGTCATGGAACCGGTGCAAAACCAGGAACCAATCCAGAAACATGTCCAAAATGTCAGGGACGTGGTCAGGTCGTATTTACACAGCAGTCCATGTTCGGAACTGTTCAGAATGTTCAGACATGCCCAGATTGTCATGGGTCAGGTAAGATCATTCGGGATAAGTGTCCAGATTGCCATGGAACAGGTTATATAAGCAACCGTAAGACAATTGAAGTCACAGTACCAGCAGGTATTGACAATGGACAGAGTATCCGTATCCGTGGAAAAGGAGAACCAGGTACAAATGGGGGACCAAGAGGAGATCTGTTAGTAGAAGTAATCGTAGAACGTCATCCAAAATTCCAACGTCAGGATACAACCATCTACTCTACAGAACCAATTTCCTTTACACAAGCAGCTCTTGGTGGTAAGATTCAGATTCCAACTGTGGATGGACCATATGAATATACCATCAAACCAGGAACTCAGACAGACACCAGAATCCGCTTAAAAGGAAAAGGTGTGCCAATGGTACGTAACAAGAATGTACGAGGAGATCACTATGTAACACTCGTAGTTCAGGTACCAGAACATTTGAATGGAGAGCAGAGAGCAGCTCTTCAGAAATTCCAGGAAGCAATGGGTGAAGTCCCTAAGAAGGAAGAAACTCATAAAGAACATAAAGGATTCTTTGGAAAACATAAAAAATAATCAAAATTAATGAATTGAAAAGTTCTATAAAAAAGCGATGAGAGAATTAATCTTTCATCGCTTTTTGTCATAATATATTTTATAAAATTTAAGAGATCAGGTCTTTTATGACTTTTATGAAAAGATCAGATGATTTAGAGTGTGAACGATTCCATTTTCGTTATTAGTAAGTGTAAACTTCATCGGCACATTCTTTTAATTCATCACAGGCATTACCCATTGCAACACCATGACCGGCCAGCTTGATCATTTCAAGGTCATTTTTTGCATCACCAAAAGCAATGATCTGATCAGAATGGATTCCAAGTTTTTCACAAACCTTTAAAAGCCCGGTTGCCTTACTTGTACCATGAGGGACTGCTTCAATATAAAAGTCAGCACTCTGTACAAAATCAAGAATTCCTTCATAAGGTTTCCCAATCACTTTAAAGACATCTGGAAGTTTCTCAGGTTCAATCGCAGTAAGAATCTTAATTAATGGGAAATCCAGACAATCGATCAAAGAAGAAACCTCTACACAGTTCATAGAGTTATTTAAAGCTTCTTCACGGACACGGTAAGCATTTTTATCTGTTACATATAAAACATTTCCATCATCGATCATTGGAACAACTGGAAAAATTTCCAAGATATTTTAAAACTTCAACAGCAAGCTCATGAGGAATTGCATTTTCATATAGAGTCTCGTGATTTGTAGTATCAACAACTTTTCCGCCATTGTAGGAAACAAGCATACCATGATATTTTTGGAGATTAAGAGCATCTCTGGCATGAAAAAGACCGGGAAGAGGACGGCCGGAAGAAATTGCAACTCGAATTCCCATTTCTTGAGCTTTGATCAGTGCCTGGATCGTTGCTGGGGAAATTGCAGGTTCATCATTGTAAAGAGTTCCATCAAGATCTACAGCGATTAATTTAATAATTCATAACATAATCCTTTCTTTAGTTAACACCATGACAATATTGATGCATGATATCATAAAATCAACTTAAATATTATAACTGGAAATTAACGAGTGTTGTAAAGTGGTAAAATATATCATTATATGTATACAACATACAGTATAAAAATACTAATAGAAATTAAAAATAAATTTATAAATAATAAATTAAGAGAAAATTTATAAAAATGTAATGATTTTGCAACAAAATATGTATACAAAAGGCATATAATGTCCATGATCCATTCAAGAAGATCTTTGTGATCAGACAAAGATCTTAGGCACGGTATGTGGAAAGGAGAACATTATGTTAATGAGAATGAAAGAAAATTATTATATAAAAAAATGTTGTGGAGATTTTGTGTTATTAAAAAGAAGAAAGAATCAAGAAAATGATAAAAAGATATTGGAAAGAGTCGGTGTATATGGTACTCTTAAAGAGACGAAAGAAGCAATCATCAAAGAGATGATCAAAGACGAAGTCAATCATCGTAAGACGGAACCACTTTATAAATTGATTCCCTTAATGCGACAGATGTATGACAGATTTTATGAAGAGAATATGGAGTGTTGTTTCGTTGGATAGTCAGGAAGAACATGTCTTTGTTGGCATTTCGAATAATAAACAACAGAGAAAGCAGAAGGATTTATGGAGTGCCTTCATGCATTTTTCGTGATTTTTCCAAGCAAGAAGATTTTGTCCTCTATAGGTAAAAAGGATGCCATAAAGAAAAATGATAAATATTTTGAAAAAATAAAAAACGTTGTAAAAACAACAGACTTTCTTCGAAGCATCGATTATACTGACGATACAGTAAAGGATAAAAAGTCAAGAAAAGGAGAATAGAAATGATTCGTAGAATTATTGAAATTGATGAAGATAAATGCAATGGATGTGGGCTTTGTGCTGATGCATGCCACGAAGATGCAATCGGAATGGTTGATGGAAAAGCGAAGTTATTAAGAGATGATTATTGTGATGGCTTAGGAGATTGTCTGCCAAATTGTCCAACCGGAGCGATCAGTTTTGTAGAGCGTGAGGCAGCTGCATATGACAGAGAAGCAGTCGAAGCCAATATGAAGAAAAAAGCCCAAATGGCAGCAAAAGATAAAGAAGAAAAGCCAGTATTTCATGGATGTCCAGGAACAAGGATGAAGATGATAAATCATAAGGAAGAAGTACAGACAGAGCAGTCAGTACATGCATCTTCCCAGTTATCCCAATGGCCAGTTCAGATTAAATTAGTACCAGTCAATGCACCATATTTTAAAGATGCCAATCTTTTGATTGCAGCAGACTGTACAGCTTATGCTTATGGAAATTTCCATCAGGAATTTATCAAAAACAGAGTGACACTAATTGGATGTCCAAAACTTGACGAAGGAGATTACAGTGAGAAATTGACACAGATCATTGCTAATAATGATATTAAGAGTGTAACGATCGTAAGAATGGAAGTTCCTTGCTGTGGAGGACTTGAAAATGCAGCTAAGAAGGCAATTCAGGATTCTGGGAAATTTCTTCCATGGCAGGTGCATACAATTTCCATTGATGGACAGATTTTATAGTCATAGAATTATCAAAGAAATTAATAAAAACAATGGGAAAAAGAGAATTCTAATAAAGAGGGGATTCTCTTTTTCTTGTATTCCATGCTTTTCTATGATACACTAATTAATTGATATGTTATGAATACGAAATAGAAAAATAAGATAGAAAAAGAAAGGAAACACAGTGTCATGGGATGGAATAAAATTACAATTGATACATTGACATCAGCGGAAGACATGATTAGTTATGAACTTACAGAACTTGGTGCAACAGGTGTGGAAGTTGAAGATCATGTGTCATTGACAGAAGAAGAGATGAAAGTTATGTATGTGGATCTTCTGCCAGACGATATTGCACCAGATGATGGGAAAGCAAAGATCAGTTGCTATTTTGATGAGAATGAGAACTTAGAACACATCACAATGCAGATTCAGGCAATGCTTGAAAGACTTCGTGGATTTATGGACATCGGAGCTGGAACAATTTCATTTGATAAGACAAAAGAAGAAGACTGGGTAAATAACTGGAAGAAATTTTTCAAACCAATCCGCTTAGATGAACAGATCGTGATCAAACCAACATGGGAGACATTAGAAGATCAGACAGAAGATACGATCGTAGTTGAGATCGATCCAGGAACAGCATTTGGAACTGGGTCTCATGAAACAACAAAGCTTTGTATTGAAGGAATGAAACCATACATTAAAGAAGATACAAAGATTTTAGACGTTGGATGCGGAAGCGGAATTTTATCAATTATCGGATTAAAACTTGGAGCCGGACATGCAGTTCTTACAGATATCGATCCACATGCGATTTCAGCTTCAGAAGAAAACTTTGAAGTAAACCATATCAGTAAAGATCAGTTTGAAGTTTATCAGGGAAATGTATTAGATGATAAAGAATTTGCAGAATCCTTGGGATCAAAATGTTATCCAGTTGTTGTAGCAAATATTTTAGCAGACGTTATCTCTCCGCTGATTGAGATCGTAGATCAGTTTCTGGCAGAAGACGGAGTATTTGTTATTTCTGGTATCATTGATACAAAAGAAAAAGAAATTGCTGACAAATTAAATGCATATGGTTTTGATGTCATTGAAACAAGAAGAATGAAAGACTGGGTTTCTATGACAGCGAAGATGAGGTAAGAGATGTACCGATTTTTTATAAAAGAAGAACAGATTCATGATGGAATGATTGAGATCATGGGAAGTGATGTAAATCATATTAAGAACGTTCTCCGTATGAAAACAGGAGATAAGGTTTATTTAAGCAATGGATCCGATTTGGAATATGAATGCAGCCTTAGTGAATGGACACAAGATTCGATTCTTGCAAAGATTGAAGATGTCCATGGAATGGAAACAGAACTTCCAGCAAAGATTACGCTGTATCAGGGACTTCCAAAAGGTGATAAGATGGAGATGATCATCCAGAAAGCCATAGAATTGGGCGTGACAGAGATTGTTCCAACTGCTATGAAACGCTGTGTTGTAAAACTTGATGCCAAGAAAGCGGCAAAGAAAGTAAGCAGGTGGAATACGATTGCACTAAGTGCAGCCAAACAGGCAAAACGTGGAATCATTCCAGAAGTTCGTGAGGTAAGAAGCTTTAAAGAAATTTTAGAGGAAGTAAAAGATATTGAATTGATGCTTGTTCCATATGAAGAAGCAAAAGGAATGCAGGAATCCAAAGAGCTGATCAACAAGGCAAAAGGGAAGAAGTCTATCGGAATCATTATCGGGCCAGAAGGTGGATTTGAAAAAGAAGAGATTGAACAGCTCAAAGCCGTAGGCGGCAAAACAATGAGCCTTGGAAAGCGTATCTTAAGAACTGAGACAGCAGGAATGACAGTTTTATCTATTTTAATGTTTACAATAGAAGAATAGAGGAGAAAGTGACATGATTTATTTTGATAATGCAGCGACAACCTGCGTATTTCCAGAAGTTGTAGAAGCAATGCAGGACGCAATGCAGGTCACGTATGGAAATCCATCTGCGAAACATATGAAAGGTATTGAAGCAGAGAATAAAGTAAAAGCTGCACAAGAATTAATTGCCAAAACATTAAGAGCAAAACCAAAAGAGATTTTATTTACCTCTGGAGGAACAGAATCAAATAATACAGCAATCATCGGAACAGCGATGGCCAATCGTCGCAAAGGGAAGCATATCATTACAACAAAGGTAGAACATGCATCTGTATATGAACCAATGTATCATCTGGAAGAAGAAGGATATGAAGTGACATATTTAGATGTTGATGCAGAAGGAATCGTTGATCTTAAGCAGTTAGAAGAAAGCATTAGAGAAGATACGATTCTTGTATCCTGTATGATGGTTAATAATGAAATTGGGGCAATTGAACCAATTGAAGAGATCGCGAAGATCATCAAAGCAAAGAATCCGAATACGATCTTCCATGTGGATGCGATTCAGGCATACGGAAAACTCCCGATTATTCCAAAGAATATGGGGATCGATTTATTATCCACAAGCGGTCATAAGATTCATGGACCAAAAGGAATCGGATTTTTATATATCAAAGAAGGAACAAAGATTTCTCCAATTATTTTTGGAGGTGGACAGCAGAAAGGAATGCGTTCTGGAACTGAAAATGTACCGGGAATTGTAGGATTAGCTGTTGCATGTGAGAAAATGATTGGTAAAAAATATGAGAATGCTGAAAAGATCCGAGAAGTCAAAGAATACTTTCAGGAGAGGATCAAAGAGATTGAGGATATCAAGGATAATTCAGGGAAAGCACCACACGTAGCAAGTATCAGTTTTAAAAAATTAAGAAGTGAAGTTTTGTTGCATGCTTTAGAAGACAGAGAAATTTATGTATCCTCAGGATCTGCATGTTCATCTAACAAGAAACAGGCAGTCAGCGGAACATTAAACGCAATCGCATTAAGTGATGAATTTAAAGATGGAACACTTCGATTTAGTTTTTCCATCGAGAATACAAAAGAAGAAGTTGATCAAACGATCGAGGCATTAAAAGAATTAGTTCCAATGCTTCGAAGATTTGTAAGAAAATAAAGTCATAAAAGAAAATAAAGGAGAACAATATGAAAGTAACCGCATTTTTGATCAAATACGGTGAGATTGCCATCAAAGGTAAGAACCGTTATATGTTTGAAGACGCATTAATGAAACAGATCCGTCATGCAATGGCACCAGTCGGGGATTTTAAAGTAAGAAAAGAATCCGGACGTATGTTTGTTGAAGCACAGGATGATTTTGATTACGACGAAGCAGTTGAAGCATTACAGAGAGTCTTCGGTATTGTTGGAATCTGTCCAATGGTCATTGAAGAAAATAAAGATATGGAACATTTGACAGAAACAGTCATCAAGTTTATTGATGAGCAGTATCCAGTCAAAGATTTTACTTTTAAAGTTCATGCAAGAAGAGGAGACAAACAGTTCCCGCTTGACTCCATGGCAATCAACATGGAAATCGGAGGACAGTTATTAGACGCATTCGAGGGAATCAAAGTAGATGTGCACCATCCACAGGTTATGGTAAATATCGAGGTGAGAAAATATATCTATATTTATTCTCAGGAGATCAAAGGACCAGGTGGAATGCCAGTTGGAACTAATGGAAAGGCAATGTTATTGTTATCCGGAGGAATCGACAGTCCTGTTGCTGGATATATGATCGCAAAACGTGGAGTACACATTGATGCAACATATTTCCATGCACCACCATATACAAGTGAGAGAGCAAAACAGAAAGTTGTAGATCTTGCAAAGATCGTAGCAAAATATGCGGGACCGATCAATCTACATGTTGTAAACTTTACAGACATTCAGTTAGCAATTTATGAGAAATGTCCGCATGAAGAATTAACGATCATCATGAGAAGATATATGATGAAGATTGCAGAACATTTTGCAAATGAAGGTGGAAGCCTCGCTTTGATCACAGGTGAGAGCATTGGACAGGTAGCAAGCCAGACAATTCATAACTTAGCAATTACAAATGAAGTATGTAACATGCCAGTATTTAGACCATGTATTGGTATGGATAAGCAGGAAATCGTTGATATTGCAGAAAAGATCGGAACATTTGAGACATCTATTCAGCCATTTGAAGACTGCTGTACGATTTTTGTCGCAAAACATCCGGTTACAAAAGGAAACTTAAAGAGAATTAAGAAATCAGAAGAACATCTTGATGATGTGATTGATGATTTAATGAAAAAAGCCATTGATTCTACAGAAATCATTCATGTAAAATAAATGGCTTAAGCTGATCAAGTATGTCATCAGTCTCATCCGAATCAATCGAAAGCGTTAAAGACTTAGAAAGATTGAGACTTAACATACTCATCAGTGATTTTGCATCCACGACATAATCATTGGCAACGATTTCAAAAGTGCCAGAATGATTGTTCAGGATATCGACAAATGAGTATAGCTCTTTGATGGAATTCAGTTTGATCAATGTATCATACATGGGATAATACTCCTTTCCAATTAACAAGGATAGTGTACTCGCATTTGCCGAAAAAGTCAACTAAGAAAGGAATTGTATGAATTTACAAGGAAAAAGAGCAGCTATTGTAACACTTGGCTGTAAGGTAAATCAATATGAAACAGATGCCATGTATGGAATGCTTAAAGAAGCAGGGGTTACGATGGTTGATCCGAAAGAAGCAGCAGATATTTACATTGTAAATACATGTTCCGTAACAAATATGGCGGAACGCAAATCAAGACAGATGCTTCATCGTGCTAAAAAGAAGAATCCAGATGTTGTAGTAGTAGCTGTTGGCTGCTATGCACAGGTTGGAAAAGATGAATTATCAAAAGATACTAATATTGACTTGATCGTTGGGAATAATAAAAAGAAAGACCTGATTAAGATTTTAGAAGAACATATGGGAGAGATGGAATCTGTTGAAGAGTCCATCGAAGTCATTGATATTGCACAGGATCAGGAATATGAACCTTTATATGTAGAACAGTTAAAAGAACATACAAGAGCGTATATCAAAGTTCAAGATGGATGTAACCAGTTTTGTTCTTACTGTATTATTCCTTATGCAAGAGGAAGAGTGCGAAGCCGTAAGGTAGAAGATATCTTAGAAGAGATTGCGAATTTAACAAAACATGGGTGCCAGGAATTTGTTATTACAGGAATTCATGTAACTTCTTATGGAAAAGATCTTGGAGATATCACACTGATCGATCTGCTAGAAGAGATTGCACAAATTGATGGGGTCAAAAGAATCCGTCTGGGATCATTAGAACCTGGATTTATTACAAAAGACACATTAGATCGTCTTTCAAAGATTGAAAGTTTTTGCCCACATTTCCATCTTTCATTGCAGAGTGGATGTGACAGTGTGCTAAAAAGAATGAATCGTAAGTATACAACACAGGATATCAGAGAAAAATGCAAAGCGATCAGAGAACATTTTGAATATCCAGCACTTACAACAGATATTATCGTTGGTTTTCCAGGGGAGACAGATGAAGAATTTGAACAGACAAGAGAATTCTTAGAAGAGATCAATCTCTATGAGATGCACATATTTAAATATTCTATCCGTAAAGGAACACGTGCAGCAGATATGAAGCCACAGATCGATGATCAGATCAAAGCAAAACGCAGCAATATTTTACTGGAAATGTCAAAACAACATCAGAAAGCATTTGAGACAAAACAATTAGGAATGGTCAAAGAAGTGTTGATCGAGGAAAAAAATGCACGGAAAAGATCATTATTATACGGGGCACACAAAAGAGTATATGAAAGTTGCACTTTACAGTGAAGAACCATTAGAAAATAAGATCATTAAAGTAAAATTACTACAAGTTTTAGATGATGGATATGTGCTGGCAAAGTGTTAAGTGAATGGAAAATTTTATGATTTCCATTGCTATTTCATACATTTTATATTAAAATGATAAATAAATGAAAGGGACGTGATAATTATGGATAATAATCGAACACAACATTTTTCGGTTGTAAAAGAAGAACTGGATGTACACATGATCTTAGAGCGTGTATACGAAGCACTGCAGGAGAAAGGATATAATCCTGTCAACCAGATGGTAGGATATATTATGTCTGGAGATCCAACATACATTACCAGTCATAACAATGCAAGAAGCATCATCAATAAAGTTGAACGTGATGACTTGATCGAGGCATTGCTTGAGAACTATATTGAGACAAGATTAAAGTAGAGACCGTGATATTATGAGAAGAATATTAGGGTTAGATTATGGGACAAAGACGGTCGGAGTAGCATTAAGTGATGAACTTCGCATTACTGCACAGCCGCTTGAGACGATCACAAGAAAAGATGCGAATAAGTTAAGAAAGACATATGCAAGAATTGAAGAACTTGTGAAAGAATATGATATTGAGAAGATCGTTTTAGGACTCCCAAAGAACATGAATAATACAGTAGGTGAACGCGGAGAAGATACTCTATCTTTCCGCGATGCCTTAGTGCGTCGTACAGGATTAGAAGTAATTCTATGGGACGAGCGCCTGACAACAGTAGCATCAGAGAAAGTGCTGATGGAGAGCGGCGTAAGACGCGAAAACCGTAAGAAAGTGATCGATCAGATCGCTGCATCTATGATTTTACAGGGATATCTTGATTCCCTATAGGAGGAATAGACAATGAGTAAAACAGATAATAAGATTCTTTTTCTGGACGAAGATGGATCAGAGATTGAATTTCGTGTCATAGAACAGACAACGATCGCAGGACATACCTACCTTTTGGTAGAAGATTGTGAAGCATCAAGTGAAGATGAGAGCGTTGTACTGATCATGAAGGAAGTGCAGCTAGAGGATGATTATGTGTCCTATGAGATCGTAGAAGACGATAAAGAACTGAATATGATCTCAGATATTTTTAATGCATTACTAGATGGACTTGAAGTGAGTTTATAATATATATAAGAGTGTTTAAAACAATAGATTGTCAGACTTACAAAGATATGGAGGAAGAAAGTTGAAGGACAATCAGGTAAGACAGCAGGCAAAAACAAAACGAAACAATTATTATTCAAATGATAACAAGAGATCATACAATAAGAATAATTATCAGGCAAGAGGAAGAAGACCAATGCCTAGAAGAAAGCCTAGCTCAGTAAAGATCATTCCACTTGGCGGACTCGGCCAGATTGGAATGAACATCACAGCATTTGAATGCAATAACCAGATTTTGATCGTGGACTGTGGACTTGCGTTTCCAGATGAAGATATGTTAGGAATTGATTTAGTTATTCCTGATATCACATATTTAAAGGACAATGCAAGCAAGATTCGTGGACTGGTTATTACCCATGGTCATGAGGATCATATTGGGGCGATTCCTTATTTTGAGAAGGAATTGAATGTACCGATCTATGCTACAAAACTTACAATGGCACTGATCGAGAATAAATTAAAAGAGCACGGTATCTTAAATAACGTGGAACGCCATGTTGTAACACATGGTGACAAAGTAAAACTTGGAATCTTTAATGTAGAATTTATTAAGACAAATCACAGTATTGCGGATGCAGCAGCACTTGCGATCACAACACCAGCTGGTGTGATCGTGCATACTGGTGACTTTAAGATTGATCATACTCCATTATTTGGAGAAGCAATCGATCTTGCAAGATTTGCAGAACTTGGAAGTAAAGGGGTTCTGGCACTGATGGCAGATAGTACAAACGTAGAACGACAAGGCTATACACCATCGGAGAAGAATGTAGGTAAACGTCTGGATAGTCTATTTGCAGAACATCTAAAAGGGCGTATGATCATTGCAACATTTGCATCGAATGTGGATCGTGTACAGCATATCATTAATTCCGCACATAAGTATGGAAGAAAAGTTGCAGTAGAAGGACGAAGCATGGTAAATATTATCTCAACAGCGTCCGAATTAGGGTATATCAAGATTCCAAAGAACACATTAATTGAAACTGATCAGATTAAGAATTATCCTGACGATCAGATTGTTTTAATCACAACAGGAAGCCAGGGAGAGACAATGGCAGCATTATCTCGTATGGCAAACTCAACTCACAGAAAAGTATCCATCGTACCAAGTGATACGATCATATTCAGCTCAAGTCCAATCCCCGGAAATGAGAAGAATATTTCAAAGATTATGAATGAACTTGCACTAAAAGGTGCACAGATTGTATTTGAAGATACACATGTTTCTGGGCATGCGTGCCGTGAGGAATTAAGACTTATTTATGCACTGACAAAACCTAAGTATGCAATTCCTGTTCATGGAGAATATCGTCATCTGATGCGTCACCGTGAACTTGCTATTGAGATGGGAATTCCAAAGGAGAATGCATTTGTACTTGCGGAAGGTGATATTCTAGAGCTTAATAAGAGACAAGGAAAGATCACTGGAAAAGTTCAGGCAGGAGGAATCCTAGTTGACGGACTTGGAGTTGGAGATGTTGGTAATATCGTATTGAATGATCGTAAGATGCTGTCTCAGAACGGACTGATCATTGCAACTGTCACATTACAGAAACATGGTAATGTAATTCTTGCAGGACCAGATATTGTATCTCGAGGTTTTGTATATGTTAGAGAATCAGAATCTTTGATGGAAGGTGCAAGAGAAGTTGCAAGAGATGCGGTCGAAGAATGTTTAGAACGTAACATTACCGACTGGGCAAGAATCAAGACAAAGATCAAGGATGAGCTTAGTAATTATATTTGGAAGAAAACAAAGCGTAATCCAATGATTCTTCCAATTATCACAGAGGTTTAAGATGAGTCTTTCAAAACAAAAGAAATTCTTTGAATCAGAAGCATGGCAGTTGTTTTTTAAGACATTAGGCAGAGCATTTTTAATCTGTGCGATTTTCTGTATTTTCTATGGAGCATATTTTGTGGCAGAACAGACATTTTCTAATCAGCCATATAATGCACAGAGCCATAAGAAGGTAACGATCAGCGTCACAGAGAATGAGTCAGAAGAGGAAGTTGCCGAAACACTCGTTTCAAAGAAACTGATTTATGGAAAGGCAAGATTTGTGATCCGCAAATATTTTTCAAAATACAAGAAGAATTCATTTCTTCCTGGAAGGTATGAATTTACACAATCACAGGGAATGGATGATATCATGGGTATTTTATGCGGAGATCACGTATCAGAGGAGATCATACAATGATAGTGGATTTAAATATCACAGAATATATCCGCTCATTGATGAAAGAAGAGAAGAATGATCTAAGTAAGATCGAAGTAGAGGCCAGAGTCAATCACGTTCCGATCGTCAAACCAGAGACGAAAGAACTTTTAAGGACTCTGGTCCTTTTAAAGAAACCGATGAAGATCTTAGAGGTAGGAGCAGCGGTTGGGTTTTCTTCTCTTTATATGAATCGTTACCAGCCAGAAGGTGGAACGATCATAACCATTGAGCGAAATGAAAAACGAATCAAGAAAGCAAAAGAGAATATCAAAAATCAGGGAAAAGAAGATCAGATTACATTGCTTGAAGGTGATGCAATTGAGATTTTAAAAGAATTAGATGGAAAGTATGACCTTATTTTTGTGGATGCAGCGAAGGGACAGTATATTCATTTTTTAGAAGATGTATTAAGATTATTAGCACCAGATGGTGTTTTAGTATCTGATAATGTACTTCAGGATGGAGATGTAGCGAAATCACGTTATGCGATTGAACGAAGAGACCGTACGATCCACAAACGAATGAGAGATTATTTATATACGATCAAGAATCACCCACTGTTAGAGACAACGATCCTTCCAGTAGGAGATGGAGTAGCAATCAGTATTAAGACAGGAGATAACGAATGAGAGACGTTGAATTATTAATTCCAGCAAGTAATTTAGAAGTATTAAAAGTTGCTGTATTATATGGTGCAGACGCTGTTTATATCGGTGGAGAGATGTATGGACTACGTGCCAAAGCGAAAAACTTTTCTATGGAAGATGTCAAGGCCGGAATCGAATTTGCACATAAACATGGAGTGAAAGTTTATATCACAGCCAATATCGTAGCACATAACGAAGACTTAGAAGGAATCAGGAAATATTTCGAAGAATTAAAAGAGATCAAACCAGATGCACTGATCATTTCTGACCCAGGAGTCTTTATGATCGCTAAAGAAGTTTGTCCAGATATCGATCGTCATATCAGTACACAGGCAAATAGCACAAACTATGCGACATACAAGTTTTGGTATGATCAGGGAGCAAGCCGTGTTGTATCCGCAAGAGAATTATCGCTGGAAGAGATTAAGGATATTCGTGCCCACATTCCGGATGATATGGAAATCGAATCATTTATTCACGGAGCAATGTGTATTTCCCATTCTGGAAGATGTCTGTTAAGTAATTACTTTACAGGAAGAAATGCAAATAGCGGAGAATGCACACATCCTTGCAGATGGAAATACTCCGTAATGGAACAGACAAGACCAGGAGAATATATGCCAGTATATGAAAATGAACGTGGAACATATATATTTAACTCCAAAGACTTAAATATGATCGAATACATCGACCAGATCTTAGATGCCGGAATTGACAGCTTAAAGATTGAAGGACGTATGAAAACAGCACTGTATGTTGCAACCGTTGCAAGAACATACAGAAAAGCAATCGATGACTGCAAAGAATCTGTAGAGAAATATAAAGCAAATATGGATTACTACAAAGAAGAGATTGCAAAATGCACATATCGTCAGTTCACAACAGGATTCTATTTCGGAAAGACAGATGAGACATCCCAGATTTATGACAGTAATACTTATATCAAGAATTGCACATATATCGGAATTGTTCAGGGACATAATGACAAAGGATACGCACTTTTAGAGCAGAAGAATAAATTCTCTGTTGGAGAGACAATCGAAGTCATGATTCCAGATGGAACAAACAAAGAAGTTGTTGTAAGAGCAATTGAAGATGAAGACGGAAGAGCTATGGAATCCGCACCACATCCAAAACAGATGGTATATGTTGATTTTGGAGAAGAGATTAAAGATGGATATCTTTTACGCAGACAAGAAGTTGTAGAAGAAGAGAATTAAGATCTATCAACAAAGAATTCAGAATAAAGATGGGAAAAGCACTTTTCTAAGTAACTTATCATATATGATAAAAAGGCTTAGAAGGGTGCTTTTCTTTTGCAAGAGCTTTTTACAACCTTTATCACCAGAGGAAGAACGACATTATCTGATCCTAAGCCGCAAGGGAGATATCAATGCAAGAAATTTGCTAGTGGAACACAATCTTCGCTTAGTTGCACATATTGTAAAGAAATATCATAATTTAGACAGAGAGAAAGAAGATATGCTCTCAATTGGGACGATTGGGCTTATTAAAGCGATCAATACCTACGATATCAGCAAAGGCCATCGCCTTGTAACCTATGCTGCAAGATGTATAGAAAATGAATTATTAATGATGATTCGTCAAGAAAGAAAGACTTCCAAAAAATACATCACTTTACGAACCGATCGGTGTCGATAAAGAAGGAAATGAGATTCATCTGTTAGATATTTTAGGGACACAGGAAACAGATTTTCTGAAAAAGATGGAACAAAAGAAATATCAAACAGATTTATGACGAATTAGAAAAAATGGAGATGAATAAGGAAAAGAAAACACTGATCATGCGATATGGACTTTATGGAAGAAAGCCAATGACACAAAAGAAGTAGCAAAAGAGCTTCATATTTCAAGATCTTATGTGAGTCGGATTGAAAAACGTGCGATTATAGTTAATAAAAAAGTAAAATAAAGACATAAAAAAGAAAAAAAGGTCCTATTGTAAATTTCAAAATTTGTTATAATAAAACCATAAACACATGAACACCCATTTAAATAATGAAAACTCAAGGGAAAAGGGGCTGTCGCATTAAGCGGCAGTCCTTTTTTGTAATGATCTGGAAAATGAAAAAAATCTTCACCAAATAAAGAAAATAATTATAAAAATATTCAAAAACTAAGCAGTGATATAAAAAAGTGAAAAAATTTTCATACCATTTCCATGACAAAACAGGTAAGATAATTGCATACAAAACACACGGACCGATAAGGAGGATAAAAATATGGACGCAATGAAAATCGCAAACAGTATCCCAATGTGGCTTGCCTGTGCACTTCCAGTTGCATTTGTCATTTTACAGGCAGTTTTATTTGCAAGGGGTGCTTATAAATCAGGAAAGAAATTAGGACTTAATGACAAACAGATGAAAAAAGCAATGAAAAGCAGTGCGGTAACATCAATCGGACCATCCATCGTTGTATTAAGTGCGATGCTTTCTCTGTTAGTATCTGTTGGCGGACCAATCGGATGGATGAGATTATCTATGATCGGATCCGTTATGTTTGAATCTATCGCAGCAGGACTTGGAACATCCGCTGTTGGAGTGCAGCTTGGAACTGATACTTTAACACCAGAAGCTTTAGGAATGGCCGTATGGACGATGATCCTTTGTTCTATCGGATGGGCATTATTTGCAACATTTTCAGCAAATAAGATGGATAAGATTGAACATAAGATTTCCAAAGGAAACACAGGAACACTAACAACGATTGCTTCCTGTGCCATCATCGGTGTATTCTCAGCAATGTGTGCAAGCCATCTTGCAAAACCATTTTATTCAATGATGATGAAAGCAGACCAGATCACAATGAGCGGAGCATGGAAGAATGCCTTAGCATGTGTGCTTGGAGCAGTGATCATGTTTGTACTTACGAAAGTTGCAAATAAAAAAGATATCGGATGGTTAAAAGAATGGTCTTTAACGATCACAATTCTTGGAGCCATGATCATCACAGCATTAGTATAAGCAGGAGGAAGATACGATGAACAATCAGGATTATTATAATAAAGAATATGTACCACAAGTCAATAAGATCGGTAAGATTACAGGATACCTTGGAGTTCTTCTTTCTTTTACTCCAGCACTTGTATTAGCCATCATCTATGGAATCTTACCAAAACCAGCTGCATTGTTAACTGCATTTATCAGTGGTGCCAGTGCATTTGGAGTGTTATGGTTTGTAGAACCGATCTCTTACTTCCCAGTTGTTGGAGCTGCTGGAACTTATATGGCATTCTTATCTGGAAATATCTCTAATATGAGAATCCCATGTGCAAGTATGGCACAGGTGGCAGCAGATGTAGAGCCAGGAACAGAAAAAGGATCTGTCGTTGCAACTCTTGGAATGGCAGTATCTATCGTAATTAATGTATCTGTTCTTACGATCGGAGCGATCCTTGGAACTTCTGTATTAGCAATGCTTCCAGAAAGTATTAAAGCAGCGTTAAACTACTTATTACCAGCCTTATTTGGAGCTTTATTAGTACAGTTTGGAATGAAAATGAAAAAACACAGTGTCATTATGGTTGTATTTGCGGTCATCTTATATTTCATGATCGGAATGGGATACTTTAACTGGTTACCAGGAGCATCAAACTGGCTTGGAACATTAGGATGCGTCTTCGTAAGTATTGCCATTGGAATGGCAACCTTAAAAAATACAACAAAGGAATAGAAAGCAGGCGATAAAATGATCAAACAGGATGTTTATGATGAAGTACAAGGCTTAGAACCTTTGTGTCAGGAAATCTGTCATACACTATGGAATCATCCGGAACTATCTGGAAATGAAAGGGAATCCGCCAATTACTTAAGAAAACTTTTGAGTGAAGAAGGATTCACGATTGAAAATAACGAACATTTAGAACATGCATTTATTGCACAATATGGGGAAGGAAAACCAGTTATCGCAATCCTTGGAGAATACGATGCACTTCCTGGATTATCACAAAAAGCAGATGTCACAAGAGAAATGGTATCCGAAGATGGTGTTGGACACGGATGTGGACACCATATGCTAGGCGCCGCAGCCACAACTGCAGCCATTGTGATCAAACGTTTTTTGGAGAAAGGAAATAAAAAAGGAACGGTAAGATTTTATGGATGTCCAGAAGAAGAGCTGTTAAGTGGAAAGGTAAAAATGGCATATTATCATATGTTTGATGGATGTGATGCTGCCGTTACATGGCATCCATCCAGTACAAACATGGCACATGATCATGCATACCTTGCTAATGCATCCGCACATTTTTACTTTCATGGAGTCTCTTCTCATGCAGCATTTGCACCGGAACAGGGAAGAAGCGCTTTGGATGCTGTGGAACTGATGAGTGTTGGAGCAAACTACTTAAGAGAACACGTCATTGACCGCACAAGAATCCATTACTCTACAGACAGTGGCGGATTTGCACCAAATATCGTGCCAGACAAAGCAAGTGCATGGTATTTTGTAAGAGCACCACATATGGCAGATGTCAAAAGTACCATGGAGCGCTTAAAGAAAGTCGCTCAAGGTGCAGCGATGATGACAGAGACAACTGTGGATATCGAAATGGAATGTGGATGCTGCGAGTTATCCACAAATGAAGCATTTGCAGATCTTGCATATGCAAACCTGATCGAAGCAGATGGACCAAAGTACACAAAAGAAGAACTCCAATTTGCAAAAGAGTTGCAGAAAACCGTGGAACAGGGTATCATAGAGAAAGAAAAAAATCTTCACCAAGTCTATGATGAAGCAATGATCTTGGGTGTTTCACCAAGAGATAAGTGGAAAGAAGCAGAACTTAGAGCATCCTCCGATACTGGAGATGTCAGCAGAATCATGCCAACCTGTTTGTTTACAACAGCATGCTGGCCGATCGGATGCTCTCCACATACATGGCAGGCAACCGCAAGCGGAGGAACTTCCATTGGAGATAAAGGTGCCTTATATGCATCCAAAGTGGCAGCAGGAATTGCCTATGATCTCTTCACGAAACCACAGGTCTTAGCGAAGATCACAAAAGAATTTAAGGAACGAAATAAAGAACCATACACACCGATGTATGAAGAATGATCGATATGCAAAGAAGCATCCGGTTCCTATTGATGGGAGCCGGATTTTTTCGTATAGATTGTGTTTCATATAAGAAAATAGATATTATAATAGAAGAAACACGATAAAGAATGGAGGAAACGAAGAATGGGAATCGCCGTCAAGGAATTACTGACACTAGAATATTTTAAAGACTATCATGTTATCGCAGGAAAATCAGGCTTACACAAAGAAATTCAGGGAACAACCCTCCTTGAAGCACCCGATGCCCTGCGCTGGGCAAAAGGAAAAGAGCTGATCCTTTCCTCAGGATATGTATTAGATCAAGAACCAGACTGCCTCGAAGAAGCATTCAAGTCAGGAAGTATGCAGGGAACCTCCGCGATGATGATCAAGCGAGGCCGCTATCTTGATGAGATTCCACAGCGGCTGATCGATCTGTTTGACGAATATGAGATTCCTCTCATCAGTATGCCATTTTCCGTTCCATGGATGGAACTGATGAGTCAGATCAATACCGCGGTGATGAACCGAACGATCCGAAGATTCAAAGTCCACAGCAATAACCATCTGCAAGTATCAGATCAGTCCTACAAAGTCCAGAAAATCAATAAGATCCTTAGAGCCGTAGAGGTCGAGATGAAATTCCCAGCATTTATCTATGATCTTGCCGAAGAAAAAAGCTACTACAGCTCTCCAGACTTTAAACGTATCACAGAATCCTTCGGATTATCCGAAAGTGATTACTGGGAACCATCCATGCCGTATACGAAACATACCTTATGCGATTACATCAACATGGCAAGGATCCGTCTGATCAATCCAGGCAATTTAGCAGGACCACGTGTCAGTTGGATCATTATTCCAATTGTCATGGAAGATATCGTGCAGGCATACTTTGTCGTGATGGAATCCAGAGAATTTATTGATTACTACGATGAATTTGCCATTCGTATCGCTTTTTTAACCTTGCAGGGAGTTTACGAACAGATTATGATCGCAGAAAATATGGGAAATATCGGATTTGAGAACTTCCTTCATTTTGCTCTTGATTACACAGAAAAAGATGCTAAGAAACTGTTCTATCAGGCGAATATTCAAGGAATTTCTGTAAATACAGCCTATCAGTACATTGTATTCCATCAATGTAACGAAGAATATAACGCACGAAATGAAAGAAACACATTTTTGGAAGCCTTCCAGCAAAGCAAGTTAGGAAAGATCGGAAAGATCGCTTTTCTGGATGAAAATGACGGATTGATCTTATTAGAAGCAGAAAAGATTCACAACAGCACACTCTGGACCAAAGACACAACCACGGATTTATTAAAAGAATTCCAAAGATACATCGGATTAAAATTTGCTGATATGAAATTAGAATTTGGAATCTGTCAAGAAGAAAAGACACTGCTTGAAGTCAGAGAATGTGTTAAAAAAATGCCAGAAAGTATTAAAGATGGGAAGTATCATATTCCCAGAAAAAGATATCTGGGAATATGAATGTTAGGACCTTTAACATGGATTGAAATTCCTGAGAATGAGTTAAAAGAGATGCTGAGAAAGTATAGGGAGTTGATGGAAGAAGAGAAGAATATTGAATTATTAAAGACATTAAAGATCTATCTCGAAAACAATATGAACTACAGTGTGACCGCAGAGAAGATGTATGTGCATATCAATACGATCCGAAAGAGAATTGATAAAGTGAATGATCTGGTGAAGATTGATTGGGAAGATCATGTGGATCGACTGAAGATGGAGATTTTGTTGCAGTTTTTAAAGCTTGACGACGGAAGACTTAAAAATATGTAAAAGGCAATATGGTGCTAAAATGAATAATAGGATGAAACAAATAACAAAGACAAGATGGGACAATCCCTTGTGTTATTTATAAATCAATCATCAATCCCAAATTTATTTTCCAAGGCATCTTCCAAAAGATCAAGTTGATCTTCAAGTTTTTCTATTGTCTTTTCTCTGGATTTGTAAGTTTTGAAACTCAGTTTACCATTTTCATAAGTATGCTCAAATTCATCATCCAGATGATCTAGTTCATCATCTACTACATCGAGTTCCTTTTTAAAGTGTAAAATCTTTTTTCGTTGACGGATGCATTGGAAGAAGATTTTGCATTGTTTACTTTTTTAGTGAGTTTTTTGATTCTTTTTTTATAAGCCGAAAAATCATAAGAATCATTTTTCGCAGATGAATCAGAGGTAGAAGAATCGGTGGTATTCTTCGTATTGGAAGCAGTTGTTGCAATTTCCTGCGTTGTGGTAGCTTCGGCAGAATCTTTCTTTGAAGAACTGCATCCTGCAAAAGTAAAAATGATAGAACATGCGAATAATAAAAATAATATTTTTTTCATGATAAACTCCTTTCGTTTGGTTGAATTGATTTCTTTTTGTTATAAATATCATAACCAACAAAGATTAAAAGAACATTAAAAATGAAAACTAGATTCAGAAAACAGATTGTATTATAATAAAGACATTATGAGAATATTAGTTGTTGAAGATGAAAAAGATTTTAAGAAATATTATAAAGAAACGTCTAGTAAGAGAACATTACAGTGTGGATGTCTGTGGAGATGGAGAAGAAGCTTTAGATTACATGGAAATGACATCATATGATGGAATTCTTCTCGATATTATGCTTCCCTTGGGGAAGGATGGGTTTTACAGTTTTAAAGGAAGTTAGACAGACTGGAAATGATACCCCGATTCTTTTACTGACAGCCAGAGATGGCATTGATGACCGAGTAAAGGGGCTTGATCTTGGAGCCGATGATTATTTGATCAAACCATTTGCGTTTGAAGAGCTACTTGCAAGAATTCGTGTGATGATGCGAAGAAAACCACAATTTATAACGAATCAGTTAAAGGTTGCAGATCTTATTCTGGATCGAGATACGAAAGTTGTAACAAGAGCTGGAAAAGAGATTAGTTTGTCATCAAAAGAATTTATGGTGTTAGAATGTCTGATGCGCAATCAGAATATCGTGATGACAAGGCAGCAGATTGAACAAAATGCCTGGAATTATGACTTTGAAGGAGGATCGAATGTGATTGATGTATATATCCGCTATCTGAGAAAGAAAATTGATGCTGGATATGACAAAAAAATTGATTCATACAGTGCGTGGGACAGGTTATGTGATGAGGAAAGAATGATGAAGCAGATGACGATCAAGAAAAAGATCACGTTGTGGTATACAGGGATCATTGCGCTTATTTTGGGAATGGTTCTTGGCTTTATGTTTTACTTTGTCGATAAAGTCGGGATTTCAGCGACGGAAGAAGAAGTCAGTACAGCAGTGACAGGATTTTCTTCGAATTTCCAGTTTCAGGATGGAACCTATTATTTATCAGAAGATACCAAGTTTTATGAAGATGGAGTCATGTTTTGTGTATATGACGACAATGGAAAATTACTGTATGGTACAATGCCAGAGAAATTTCCGAAACAGACAATGTTAAAATCCCATACACCAAGGGTTATTAAATCAGGCAGCAGTAAATGGATGGTATATGATAGTGTATATACCTATGGACAAAATAAGGTAATATGGATCAGGGGAATCACATCCATTCATGCAATCGAAGTATTTATGACAACATCTCAGAAAATGATGCTCGTTTTATATCCATTGTTTATTTTATTGATCGGAACGACAGGATATTTTATGTTGAAACGTGCATTAAAGCAAGTTGATCGAATCTGTGATCAGGTAGAAACCATCAGTTATGGAAAGGATCTTACAAAAAGACTTCCATTGCCAAAAGCAAGAGATGAATTGTATGAACTATCACAGAAATTTAATCAAATGTTCGAAAGACTGGAACAATCCTTTGAAAAAGAGCAACAGTTTACAGCAGATGTATCCCATGAACTTCGAACTCCAGTGACTGTGATCATTTCTCAATGTGAATATTTAATAGAAGATCCAACATTAGAAAAAGGAGAAAAAGAAGAGATCATGATCATTTTAAGGCAGGCAAGGCGTATGTCAAAATTGATCAGTGAGATGCTAATGATCGCAAGGGGTGAGATGAAAGAATCTTATGATATGGAAGAGGTGGATCTTGGACTATTGACAGAAGTTGTTGTAGAAGAATTGCAAGAGCAGGCAAATAAAAAGAAGATACAGATATCTGTTTCCAATGATTTGGATATAAAGATGATGGGAAATCATACGTTATTATTACGAATGATGATGAATCTTGTTCAGAATGCGATCAGCTATGGAAAAGAACATGGCCATATTGAGATTTTGTGGAAAAATCAGGGAGAATTGATCATAGGAGAAGTAAAAGATGATGGGATTGGAATTGATCAAAAACATCTACCTAAGATCTGGGATCGATTTTACAGGGTAGATAAAAGCCGCTCCAGAGAAAATGGAGGAACAGGACTTGGTCTTTCAATGGTTCGTTTTATCGTAGCAGTACATGGTGGAAAAAATACGAGTGGAAAGTAAAAAAGGAGAAGGAACAAGTTTTATAATTTCAGTTTCCAAAAGAAAGTATTAAATGAAAAAGGATAGATGCCATAGAATCAAGGCATCTATCCTTTTTACAATCATCATAAAATTACTGAATATGTTTCAATCCTTTACAAATACTATCAAGAACAAAATCATCTCCAAGAGAAGTATCCAGTGTTAGATGATAATTTCTGGATAATCCCCAAGGCTGATGTGTATAATAATGATAGTTATCAGAACGTTTTCGGTTCATCTCAATTGCTTTGGTCAGTGCTGCATCATGTGATAAATTTTCGGTTCTCATAATTCGTTTCACACGGTATTCAGCGGGGGCATGTAAAAATATTCGCATGCAATGAGGACGGTTTCTTAAGATATAATCTGCACAACGACCGATCACAACACAATTTCCTTTGGAAGCAAGATCAAGAATTACCTTAGATTCTGCCGCAAAGATATTATCTTTAGGAGCTGGGTTTTGTGGTGCATGAGAGTATGCTTGATTGACAAGGTCATAGAGAAGAGAGCTTCGCATCTGTTCATCATTATTCTTAATAAATTCAGGATCATAACCAGTAGATCCGGCAGCCATCTGAATGATCTCATTGTCATAGAAATCAAATCCAAGACGTTTCGCAAGAGCTTCTCCAAGATCATGTCCACCGCTTCCATATTCACGTGCGATTGCAATAACAGTAGGAGTATTTGTTGAATCTGCAGAAACTTCGGAATTTTCGGCAGTCTGTGATTCTGTGAAAAGCATAGGTTCCACAAAAGATAAGAAACGTCCAAGCAAACGTGCGATAAATCCAACAAGCAAAGCGGCAATGATAGTACCTTCACGAACACCGTCTAATTTACCTGCAAATACAAAGGAAAGAACACCAGCGATCACTGTCATAGATACGTCAAAACAGATCTTAGTGACACCGAATTCTGTATGCCATGTCATTACAATGGCACGAACAAAAGATTCCCCAGGAAGCATCGCAACATTAGCAAGTACTTCGGTATACACACCAAATCCAAGAATCAGACATCCAATTAACAGATAGATCAATTTCATCAGATATAAATGAGGGTTTACGAATCCAAGAAGGATCATAGACCAGTCAATAAAATACCCAAATAATACAGAAATCGGAATCTGTAAAAAATGTTCTAGTTTAAAATTTTTTCTTAAGATCAGCAACTGTAAAAAGATTAAAAACAGACTGAAGAAAATTGTGAAATTTCCAAGTGTAAATGGGAAATTAAGACTTAGTACATAAGGAATTGATGAAATTGGTGATGTACCAAGACTTGCTTTTGTGATCAGGGCAACTCCAAGGGAGTTAATGTAAAGTCCAATAAAAAAGATGATATAACGTTTTAGTTTTTCCATGATGTAATTTACTCCTCTTTTGTAATATTTTGATATAGTTTTTCAAAGGTCTTTAAAAACTGTTCCTTTTCAGTATTAGAAATTCCAGAAAAAACTTCATGTTCAAGAGTCAAGAAAGCTTTTTCAATCGATTCAGACTGTTCCATCCCATAATCAGTAAGGAAAATATGATATGACCGGCGGTTTCCATTTAAGATTTTACGTTCGATCATGTTTTGTTTTTCCATTCGATTCAAAATGGAAGTTAAGGAAGCTGGTTCGATATGACAAGCATGGGCAATGTCTTTTTGACTGGCACCATTATGATATCGAAGATGGTCTAAGACCTTAGGCTGGCCAGTTGATAAACCAAGCGGCTTTAAGATGGCCATGACTTTCTTCTGGAATCCTAAATGATTGGACATCAGAAGGTAGTGGTAAGATGATTCATACATATATTATGATGCTCCTTTATGATTAGAAAGCTAATAGTTAGAATTCTAACTATTGTGACGTTCATTATTATAAGACAAAGGAAAGCATCCTGTCAAGAAGATTTCTTTCAAAAATCATAAGACAAGCAGAGGAAAATCAAGTATAATAGACCACAGACAGAAAAGAAACATACCATATATAGAGAAAGAAATTGTTTCAAAAGATAAGGAAGGGAAGAAACATGACATTAACACAGTTAAGATATATTATTGCGATCGCAGATACAGGATCTATGAATGAAGCAGCAAAAAGCCTATTTATTTCACAGCCAAGTCTGTCTCTAGCAGTAAAAGAATTAGAAAAAGAAATCGGGACAGAACTGTTTAAGAGAAGTAACCGTGGAGTATCCGTTACACAGGAGGGAATGGAATTTCTAAGTTATGCAAGACAGGTTGTAGAGCAATATCAGTTGATGGAATCACGTTATATTGAAAAGAAGAATATTAAGAAGAAATTTGGGGTTTCCATGCAGCATTATACATTTGCGGTAAATGCTTTTGTAGAAATGGTCAAACAGTTCGGGATGGATGAATATGAATTTGCAGTCAGAGAAACAAAGACATATGAAGTGATTCAAGATGTCAAAGATTTTCACAGCGAAATAGGGATTCTTTATATGAATGAATTTAATAAGAAAGTATTAAGCAAGATGCTGCAGGAATCGGGGTTGGAATTCCATCCATTATTGGAATGCGGAATTTACGTTTATATGTGGAAAGGGCATCCATTGGCAGACAAAGAGGAAATTTCAATCGAAGAGCTGGAAGAGTATCCATGCTTGTCCTTTGAACAAGGAGAATATAATTCCTTTTACTTTGCAGAAGAAGTATTAAGTACTTATGAATATAAACGTTTGATCAAAGCAAATGACCGAGCAACAATGCTGAATCTTATGGTTGGATTAAATGGATATACCTTATGTTCAGGAATTATATGTGAAAGTTTAAATGGTGACGATTACTGTGCAGTGAAACTGAAATCTGATGAAGTAATGACGATTGGCTATATCAAGCGAAAAGGAGTCGCGATCAGCCCATTGGGCGAGAAGTACTTGGAAGAAATCAAAAAGTATAAAGCTATGGGCGATGATTCTGGATATAAAGATCTTTTATAATAAGCAATATAAAAGAAATTATAAAAAATAAGGGTACACCGGAAAATTAATTTGATCCTTATTAAGTCCTTCAAGAAAATCTTTTGTAGGTCCTTATTTGACTTATTTTAGAACGTTAGCTATATCTTTCTGATTTACT
>ENA-OQDC01000433-OQDC01000433.1-human-gut-metagenome-genome-assembly--contig:-NODE-433-length-30013-cov-5.013853_pt1 | contig 30013 bp, 37 predicted proteins | sample MGYA00242770_ERZ504601 | MGnify/ENA primary metagenome ERZ504601 (study PRJEB26092, sample SAMD00036305) | human gut metagenome | host: Homo sapiens | study: EMG produced TPA metagenomics assembly of...
ATGATGCCTTTCGTGCCCAGCTTCTTGCTCTTGAGGTTGAAGCCGATGGTGATATTGTTGCTCATGTGTTCCAGTCCGAGCAGGGAGACTACGGTAAACAGTCTCTCGGAGGGTATATGGTCTATTACAGTGCCGTTTTCCAGAGCAGCGACCTGCAATTCCTGTTTCTTTTCGCTTAACATCTTGAAATATTAGTTATTAGACGATTCTACTGAATTACTCCTTTACTCTTTTTCACCTCATCCAGCGTGATGCCCAGTACATCGCACAGAATAGCTTCACGGGCATACAGTCCGTTTTGTGCCTGCTGGAAATAGTATGCCTTGGGATTGTCGTCCACATCATAGGCTATTTCGTTGACACGGGGCAGCGGATGCAGGATGCGCAGGTTGGGACGGGTATGTTCCAGCATCTTGTTGCGCAGGATGTAGACATTCTTCACCCGCTCGTACTCCATAAGGTCGGTGAAGCGCTCGCGCTGCACACGGGTCATGTAGAGGATGTCGGCGTCTGCGATGATTTCTTCCGTAAAGTCCGTATGTTCCACGTACTTGATGTTGTGCTCGCGGCAGTAGATTTTGTATTCTTCGGGCATCCGCAACTCGTCGGGAGCGATGAAGTGGAAAGTGGGGTTGAAGTGGCGCATTGCCATCAGCAGGGAGTGGACGGTACGGCCGTACTTCAAGTCGCCGACCAGAAAAATGTTCAGGTTCTCCAGTGTACCTTGTGTCTTGTAGATGGAATAGAGATCGAGCATGGTCTGTGAGGGGTGCTGGTTGGCACCGTCTCCGGCATTCACAATGGGCACGGTGGTGACTTCACTGGCATAGCGTGCGGCCCCTTCGAGGTGGTGGCGCATCACGATGATGTCGGCATAGTTGCTTACCATCTTGATGGTGTCTTTCAGCGTCTCGCCCTTGGATGAGCTGGTGGCCTTTGGGTCGCTGAACCCGATGACACGTGCTCCAAGCCGGTTGGCGGCAGTCTCGAAACTGAGGCGTGTACGGGTGGAAGGCTCGAAAAATAAGGTGGCAACTACTTTCCCGTCCAATATATGCCGATTGGGATGGGCTTCAAACTCTTTCGCCATCTCGAGCATATAGAGGATTTTTTCCCGGCTATGCTCGGCAATGGTGACTAAACTTCTGTTTTCCATATCGTTGAATTCATTTATACTTTTCGAGAGTGTAAAGTTACGGAAAATATGCGGGCTACGGAAATATGCGGAGAAGTTTTTTTGCGAAATATGGGCTGTTTTTCAAACCGTGCGGCATTTGTTTTGCAAAATCTACAAAGGGTATGAATCGGCAACAGCAGCACTTTTTTTGTAGTTGCTGTTGTTAGATATATAATTATAGGTATAAATGGCATCTGCGTTTTATGTATCAGTATTGTATTGCAGCTGTTTAAGTGCAGAAAAACTAAAAAAAACATCAATGGAAATCCTGTTTCTTAAGCAAAAATCGCCCAAAAACGAGCAAAAACACGCATGAAAAACACGAGTTTTCTAATGTGAAATACTGATTATTTGTCGAAAAAGATACGGGAAAGCATAGGTGCGTTTAATATATTTCCGTACCTTTGCCCTATTATTGAACTTTGATTTTAGCAACTGAAACATGATAAGGAAAGTCGTCAAAATCCTATGGATTTTCATCGCACTGATTTCGCTGGTGTGTGTCTTTATATTCTTTTCCATAGCCAAGGGCTGGATAGGCTATATGCCTCCGGTGGAAGACCTGGAAAATCCAAATTACAAATTTGCCACAGAAGTCTTTTCCGAGGACGGAAAAGTATTGGGTACTTATTCCTATAGTAAGGAAAACCGCGTGTTTGTGGGATACAATGATTTGTCGCCCAATATCATTAACGCCTTGATAGCTACGGAAGATGTACGTTTTGCCGAACATTCGGGCATTGATGCCTACGCCCTGACGCGTGCCATAGTGAAGCGCGGTATCCTGATGCAGAAGAATGCCGGCGGTGGCAGTACCATCACCCAGCAGCTTTCCAAGCAGCTTTATTCCCCCAGTGCCGACAATGTGATGGAACGTCTGTTCCAGAAGCCTATCGAATGGGTGATTGCCGTAAAGCTGGAACGTTACTATACAAAAGAGGAAATCCTCACCATGTATCTCAACAAGTTCGATTTCCTGAACAATGCGGTAGGCATCAAGACTGCTGCCTTTACCTACTTCGGTTGCGAACCGAAAGATTTGAAGATTGAGGAAGCGGCTACGTTGGTGGGCATGTGCAAGAATCCGTCTCTCTATAATCCGGTGCGCTACAATGAACGTTCCCGCGGACGGCGCAATGTGGTGCTCGACCAGATGCGGAAAGCGGGATATATTACGGAAGCCGAGCGCGACTCCCTCCAGGCGTTGCCTCTGAAACTGAAATACAACCGTGTGGACCACAAGGAAGGGCTGGCCACTTATTTCCGCGAATACCTGCGCGGCGTGCTCACTGCCAAGAAGCCCGACAAGGCTGATTACCGCGGCTGGCAAATGCAGAAATACTACGAGGATTCACTCGACTGGGAGAACAACCCGCTCTTTGGATGGTGCGAAAAGAATACCAAGAAAGACGGTACCAAATACAACCTCTACACCGACGGGCTGAAAATCTATACCACGCTCGACTCGCGTATGCAGCAGTATGCCGAGGATGCCGTGACAGAGCATCTGAAGGAACTGCAAGGTTACTTCTTCAAGGAAAAGAAAGGAGCCAAGAAAGCTCCCTACACCTTCCGTCTGACCCAGGAGCAGGTGGACGAGATTCTGGGACGTGCCATGAGGTTGTCCGACCGCTACCGCCTCATGAAAAAAGCCGGAGCCACCGAAGCTGAAATAAAGAAAGCCTTCGACACCCCGGAGGAGATGTCCGTATTCAGTTGGGAAGGGGAGAAAGACACCATTATGACCCCGATGGATTCCATCCGTTACTACAAGTTCTTCCTGCGTGCCGGTTTCATGTCCATGGACCCGCGCAACGGACACGTCAAGGCATACGTAGGCGGACCGAACTACCATTACTTCCAGTACGATATGGCCATGGTGGGACGCCGCCAGGTAGGTTCTACCATCAAGCCTTTCCTTTATACACTGGCTATGGAGAACGGTTTTTCTCCCTGCGACGAAGTGCGCCACGTGGAATACACGCTGATTGATGAAAACGGAAAACCGTGGACGCCGCGTAATGCCAACAAAAAGCTGATTGGCGACATGGTGACCGTGAAGTGGGGGCTGGCAAACTCGGACAACTGGATTACGGCCTATCTCATGAGCAAGCTGAACCCCTATAACCTGAAACGCTTGATACATACTTTCGGTGTCCGCAACCGCGACATAGTACCTTCCGTTTCACTCTGTCTGGGCCCGTGCGAGATTTCCGTCGGCGAGATGGTGAGCGCCTATACCGCTTTCCCCAACAAGGGCATCCGGGTAGCTCCGCTGTTCGTGACCCGCATCGAGGACAACGACGGAAACGTGCTGGCAACCTTTGCCCCCGAAATGCAGGAAGTCATCAGCGTATCCAGCGCTTACAAGATGCTGGTCATGCTGCGTGCCGTTGTCAACGAAGGTACCGGAGGCCGTGTGCGCCGTCTGGGTGTGAAAGCCGACATGGGCGGCAAGACCGGAACGACAAACTACAATGCCGACGGCTGGTTTATGGGCTTCACGCCTTCGCTCGTGTCTGGTTGCTGGGTGGGCGGTGAGGACCGCGACATCCACTTCGATACGATGCTTCACGGACAAGGTGCTTCCATGGCATTGCCTATCTGGACCAAATACATGGTGAAAGTGCTCGGTGACAAATCGCTGGGATATGATGAAAATGAAACATTCCAGTTGCCCGAAGGCTATGACCCGTGCAAGGATGATATAAATCTGGAAGGAGACACCCATATAGAAGAACCGATAGAGGGACTCGACGAACTGTTTAATTAGTTGAAAGGTGAAAATTGAAAGTGGATTATACGATTAGTATTGGGAGCAACGAGCAGCGGAGGGAGAACATGGAACTGGCTCGCAGACGCTTGACGGAACTTTTTCCCGGAATACGTTTCTCGGAAGAGGAGGAGACGGCACCTTTGTTCTTTCACCGTCCGAATCTGTTCTCCAATCAGGTGGCATGCTTCGCTTCCGATAATCCGGCAGAGGAAGTCACCGCCTGCCTGAAAGCCATCGAACGGGAAGCCGGAAGGAAGCCCGAGGAGAAGGAACAGGAAATTGTACGGCTGGATATAGACTTGTTGTCTTGTGACGGGACTGTCTATAAGCCAAAAGATTTGAAACGTGATTATATCCTGCGAGGATTGAAACAACTGTTATAATTAATAAAGAATATAAGGAGATGTGTCGATAGTATATGAACACTTTCGGACACCCCCTCATTTTAAAAGACGAAGATTGAAAATGAAATTTTTAGGAATCATACCTGCCCGTTACGCATCTACGCGTTTTCCGGCCAAACCATTGGCAGTGTTGGGCGGAAAAACCGTGATACAGCGAGTATACGAGCAAGTGGCAGGAATCTTGGACGATGCATACGTGGCTACGGACGATGAGCGTATTGAAGCCGCAGTAAAAGCATTCGGAGGAAAGGTGGTAATGACTTCCACCGAACATAAAAGCGGCACCGACCGCTGTCAGGAAGCTTGTACAAAAATAGGAGGACAGTTTGATGTCGTGGTGAATATCCAGGGGGATGAGCCTTTCATCCAGCCTTCGCAGTTACAAGCCGTCAAAGCATGTTTCGACGATCCGGCCACCCAGATAGCCACTCTGGTGAAACCCTTTACGGTAGATAATGGTTTCGAGGTACTGGAAAATGTGAACTCTCCGAAGGTTGTGCTCAACAAAAACAGGAATGCCCTCTATTTTAGCCGTTCCATCATTCCCTACCAGCGCAATGCGGCGAAGGAAGACTGGCTGAAGAACCATACGTATTATAAGCATATCGGCCTTTATGCCTATCGCGTAGAGGTACTGAAAGAGATAACCGCCCTTCCGCAGTCATCCCTCGAGATTGCCGAATCATTGGAACAGCTTCGTTGGCTGGAAAACGGATATACCATCAAGGTAGGTGTCACGGATGTGGAAACTATCGGCATAGATACTCCTCAAGATTTGGAACGGGCAGAAGAATTTCTTAAAAGCCATGGGCTGTAAACTAGAAAGCCCATGCTGAACCGAAGTGACCAACCCCGGATTCTTGAACCGGAACAACTGGTGGTGCAAAGGCCGGAACGTATCAAGTTGCCTAATGGCGTGCCATTGAGCGTGCTCAATGCCGGTGACAATGAAGTGACACGTATCGATCTCCTCATGGCAGGCGGCCGATGGCAACAGAAACAGCCCTTGCAGGCGTTGTTTACGAACCGCATGCTTCGCGAGGGCACCCGACGCTACGATGCCGCCCGGATAGCGGAAAAGCTGGACTATTATGGAGCCTGGCTGGAATTGTCCAGTGCATCCGAGTATGCCTATGTCACCCTTTATTCTCTGAATAAATACCTTCCCCAAACGCTTGATGTATTGGAATCTATCGTCAAAGAGCCGGTATTTCCCGAGAAAGAGCTGGGAGTGATTGTAGACAATAATATCCAGCAGTTTCTTGTCAACTCTTCCAAGGTGGACTTTCTGGCGCACCGCGGATTGGTGAAGGCTCTGTACGGCGGGCAGCATCCCGGCGGACGTCTGGTGCAGGAAGAGGATTATCAGCGCATCACTCCTGCTGTGCTACGCGAGTTTTATGACCGTTATTATCATTCCAATAATTGCAGCATCTACCTCTCGGGCAAGGTAACCGACGATTGCATCCGCCGGATAGAGTCCTTGTTTGGCTGCGAGGCTTTCGGTACGGATTTCCGCAAACCGGAGAAGACAGAATTCCATCCGGTTACCGCTTCCGGAAAACGTATCTTCATCGAACGTCCGGATGCCCTGCAAAGTGCCGTCCGTATGGGCATGCTTTCCCTGGACCGTAATCATCCGGACTACTTGAAGGCCCGCGTGCTGGTCACACTGTTCGGGGGCTACTTTGGCAGTCGCCTGATGTCCAATATCCGGGAAGATAAAGGATACACGTACGGTATCTCCGCAGCCATCATGCCCTATCCGGGGCAGGGAGTGCTGGCGGTCAGTGCCGAAGCCGCCAACGAATTTGTGGAGCCTCTTATCGGTGAGGTCTATCATGAAATAGACCGCCTTCAGAACGAGCTGGTTTCCGATGGAGAGCTTTCCATGGTAAAGAACTATATGTTGGGAGACATGTGCCGTAGTTATGAATCTGCATTCTCGCTGGCGGATGCCTGGATTTTTGTGCAGGTATCGGGCTTGCAGGATACTTACTTTGCCGAAGCACTGGATGCCGTCAAGGAGGTTACCCCACAAGAAATCCGTGAACTTGCAGGGCGGCATTTATGCAAAGAGAAATTAAAAGAAATAGTGTGCGGCAAAAAAATGTCATAAAAAGCGGGAGTTATCGCATCATTTTACCGGATAAATCCTACCTTTGTCAATTATCAACTATCAATTATCAACTATCAATTAATGAAATATCTATATACTGCACTCATTCTGGCTTTCTTATGTCAAGGCGGAGCCGCTGCCCAGGAAAAAAAAGGCGGCTTTTTTCGATAAAGTGAAAAGTACATTCTCTTCGGAGATAAAGATAGGTACCTATACGTTCAAAGACAACGGGGCCGTCTATACCGGTGAAATAAAAGGCCGCAAGCCCAATGGAAAGGGAAAGACCGTTTTTAAGAACGGTGACGTCTACGAGGGTGAGTATGTGAAGGGCAAGCGTGAAGGCTACGGTACATATATGTTTCCCGACGGTGAAAAGTATGAGGGACAATGGTTTCAAGACCAGCAGCATGGCAGGGGTATCTACTATTTTATGAATAACAACCGTTATGACGGCATGTGGTTTCAGGATTACCAGCATGGGAAAGGAACCATGTATTATTACAATGGTGATATTTATGAGGGCGACTGGGTGAATGACAAACGCGAAGGCCAGGGAACGTATACCTGGAAGAACGGTTCCAAGTATGTAGGCTCGTGGAAGAATGACAAGAAAGACGGCAAAGGAACACTGACCTGGAATGACGGTTCCAAATATGATGGGGAATGGAAAAATGATGTCCGGGACGGTAAAGGAACTTTTGAATATGCCAACGGTGACAAATACGTAGGTGACTGGAAGGACGACATGCAGCATGGCAAAGGTATTTACTTTTTCCATACCGGCGACCGTTACGAAGGTTCTTATGTTCAAGGTGAGCGTACCGGAGAGGGCATTTACTACCATGCCAGCGGCAACAAGTATGTGGGCAGTTTCAAGGACGGAAAGCAGGAAGGCCACGGCACATTTACGTGGGCAAGCGGCGCCGTTTACGAGGGTAATTGGAAAGACAACCAACGTGACGGATACGGTACTTACAAATGGAATGTAGGTGACTCTTACGAAGGTGAATGGAAAGACAATAAGTTCAACGGCCAGGGTACCCTGATTCAGACCGATGGAACCAAATATAAAGGCGGTTTTGTGAACGGTATGGAAGAAGGGAGCGGCATCCAGGAAGACAAGAACGGAAATCGTTATGAAGGCTTTTCAAACAAGGAAAGAAACACGGCCCGTTTGTGGAAACGGACAAGAACGGAAAAGTGATACGGAAGGGAACGTACAAAATGGGAAGGTTGGAAAATTAATGGGAAAAATTAAAGGAAAATTAAAGTAAATTGCAAAAATTAAAGGCATAGCGCTAATATTCGTACTGAACTGCGCATGCTTTAATTTTTTATTATCAATTATCTAAAGCCTCGTGTTTAGATAATGTATTGTGAACTGATTGATTCATTGTTCATCACCCGCTTGATGGTTTCGGCGAACATATCGGCAATGCTCAACTGTTTAACCTTGTCACATTTTTTAGAGTAGGGGATACTATCGGTAAATACCATCTCCGTCAGTGCAGATTCTTGTACACGGAAAGAAGCCGGGTCGGACATTACGCAGTGGCTGGCAATGGCACGGACAGATTTGGCTCCGGCTTCCAACATGATGTTGGCAGCCTTGGTAATGGTTCCTGCTGTATCTACAATATCGTCTACCAATACTACATTCTTGTCTTTTACATCACCGATGATTTGCATGGTGGCAACCACGTTTGCTTTTTCACGTGTCTTGTTGCACAGCACCAGGGGTACACCGAGATATTTGGAGAATGTACTGGCACGCTTTGAACCGCCGACATCCGGGGTAGCGATTACCAAGTCTTCCAGCTTCAAGGATTCAATATAGGGGAGGAACACTGCTGATGCATACAAATGATCCACCGGAATGTTGAAGAAACCCTGAATCTGGTCTGCATGAAGGTCCATCGTAATCAAACGGTCGATGCCTGCAACAGAAAGCAGGTCGGCCACCAGCTTGGCGCCGATGGAAACACGGGGTTTGTCTTTTCTGTCCTGACGTGCCCAACCGAAATAGGGGATAACGGCTACAACGCTTTTTGCCGATGCTCTTTTAGCGGCATCGATCATCAGCAGAAGTTCCATCAGATTGTCAGAATTAGGGAAGGTTGATTGAACCAGGAATACATGCGAGCCACGGATAGATTCCTCATAAGAGACTGCAAACTCACCATCCGCAAAATGGGTGATGTTCATCTTTCCCAGAGGGCAATCAAGGCTAGCGCAGATTTTCTCTGCAAGGTATCTCGAATTTGTTCCGGAGAATACCATAAAGGGTGCTTTTTCGCTCATTTGTGTAATAGATGTTACCTATTTGTTAATTTGCATGCAAAGGTATGAATTTCCCGTTACATAAAACAAGAGTTATTGTATAAAAATTATTTTTCTTTCTCGGATTTATTCGTAGCTTTGCTTTATGAAACGACTTTCTTCCATATGCTTTGCGGGATTGCTGTGCCTTTGTACAGCAATGGTTTCGTGTGTAGGAACGGCACCCATGAAGGAAGTGCGCCTTATCGACTCTCTAAACCAGGTGGCTTATGCTTATCGTTATAAAAACCTGGATTCATCCTGCTATGCGGCATCAAGGGCCTACCGTGAAGTCAGCCTCTATAAACAAGGAAAAGCGGAAGCATCCAATAATCTGGGCTTTTGTGCTTTTATGCGTATGGATTTTGAGCAGGCCGAAAAATTTCATATGGATGTCTATAATCTGACCAAGAATGAACTGGAACTCCTTGTTGCCGACATCGGCTTGATGAAGATTTATCAGCGGACGGCGTTGAACAAGGAGTTCTATGATTACCGCAACAGTGCCTTGCGCCGTATGAAAAGGATAGCGGAGGATGACAATCTGTTTGTGGACCGACACGAGCAAATGCGTTTGAATTATGCCCGTTCCGAATTTTATATCGTATCTGCTGTTTATTATTATTATCTGCAACAACGTCCCGAGGCAGTGGCTTCTATCAATGAAGTAACTGATAATCAAAAATTGTTGGCAGATACCAACCAGTTATTGTACTATCATTACATAAAGGGATCCGCTGCCTTGTGTGAAGGCGAGACGCCGGACGAACAAAGGCTGCGAGAGTTTGACGAACTATATACCACGTGGCGGTTGGCATCCCGTAAAGGGTATCTCTACTTTGAAGGGAACGGAGTGCAGGGGCTTGCCAACCTGATGGCCTCACCGGAGAATTACGAGTTTTTTCCAGGACCGCCGTTCCCATGCCCTGACACGGTTTGGAGTATCGGTAGACTCTCTATTGCCAATGCGTCTAGGGCAGTTGGCTCTGCAGAAGTTCAGTCAATATAAAGATTTGTATCAGATAGCAGGCGCATATGTGTCCATTGGCAAATACCTGAATGCCCACAGTCACTATACAGAAGCTCTTGACACGTTAAAACTTGCTCTGGAATGTGTAAATGACCATCACCGCCTTTTCTATGACTGCCACGATAGTTTGGACTGGCTGAAAGCATTTGACCGTCGAGATACGATTTGCGCGGAGAAGGCATGGATGGAGCAGAAACTGAAAACCGTACCTGAGTGGATTTCACGTATTCGTGAACAGTTGAGCGTTTCGTATGCAGGACTCGGGATGAAAGAAAAATCAGACTATAACCGCAATATTTACCTGGATATCCTTGAAGATACACGCCAGGATAAAGAGCTGGAAAGCCGCTATCAGGCATTGGAAAAGGAGGCGGGACAGCTCAACGTTGTGTTGTCACTGGTCATTGTGGGCTTCGTGCTTGTATCGCTCTTTTTCTGGTTTTTCAACAAGCGTTCCAAAGACCGGAACAGAGTACATCTCCACCGTCTGCAACTGATGCTGGACATCTGTCAGAAGATAACGGCATCCATTCCGGCAGATGCACAGACTGAGGAGGAAATCATCGACTCTATCCGGACGGCTGTCTGCCCGGAATTGGAAAAGCTGTTTGGAGTGAAGGACATCCGCATAGACAACGGGCAATTAGTGTTCCCGCGTCGGATGAGCAAGGATGAGCAGGCGATGGTACGGGTGATAACTCCCTATATCCAATGGGCGATAGACAACGGCATGACGTCCATCTCCCTTGGCGACGAACGCCGCAGACTGGAAAAGCAACGCTACATTTACGAGCAGCACATCGCAGGGAACAAACGGCAAAATCTGATAAAGAAAGCATGTATGGCTATTGTCAACGGAATTCACCCGTACATAGACCGTATCATCAACGAAGTACAGAAACTGACTCAAAAAGGATTCATCAAAGAGGAGCGGATAAAGGAGGAGAAATACCAGTATATCGACGAGTTGGTTACTACCATCAACGAATACAATGATATTCTTGCCCTTTGGATAAAGATGAAGCAAGGAAGCCTTAGCCTAAACATAGAGACGTTCGAATTGAATGAACTTTTCGAGCTGCTCAGGAAAGGAAGCCGTACATTCGAGATGAAGAGACAGTCGTTGGAGGTGCAGCCTACGGATATCAGGGTAAAGGCAGACAAGGCCCTTACATTGTTTATGATAAATACACTGGCGGAGAATGCCCGTAAATATACCCCTCAGGGCGGTATGGTGAAAGTATATGCACGGCAGGAGGAGGATTATGTGGAAATCTCGGTAGAGGATAATGGTTGTGGATTGTCACCGGAAGATGTAGCCCGCATCGTGGGAGAAAAAGTATATGACTCAAAAGCCATCGGTATGAGTGACGCTCCCGACAAGGAGGAATTGAGGAAGAACAAAGGAAGTGGCTTTGGACTGATGAACTGTAAGGGCATCATTGAAAAATATCGCAAGACGAATGATTTGTTCAAGGTCTGTCTGTTTAATGTGGAGAGCGGGCTGGGAAAAGGCAGCCGTTTTTATTTCCGTCTGCCTGCCGGTATCCGTAAGTCCGTGTCGGTGTTGCTCGTTGTGTTGTCTTTGTGCATGTCATCCTGCCGGCATGCTGTGGAACAGCCTGCTTCCGGAGAGGTGTTACCGGGTTCTTTGGCACTGCTTGCACAGAATGAATACGAAGCTTTGCTGGACGAAGCCTCCGATTATGCCAATGAAGCTTATTACTGCAATGTAGACGGAGAATACGAACTGGCTTTACAATACATAGATTCGGCAATGTATTGCCTGAACGAACATTACAAGCAATACGCCCATCCTATACATCGCTATATGACGCTGACGGGAGACGGGGCGCCTGCGGAACTGGATTGGTGGAACCAGATGTTCAATTCGGATTTCCATGTAATTCTGGATATCAGGAATGAAGCGGCAGTCTCATTTCTTGCATTGAAGCAATGGGATGACTATAGTTATAATAATGCTGCCTACACTACCTTATACAAACTGTTGGGAGAAGACCAATCCTTGGAAGAATATTGCCGGCAGCTGGAGCGTTCCACCAACAACAAGATGGTGGGCATTTTGCTGGCGGTGATTTTGCTGTTCGTATTGCTGTTGGGATATTACATACTCTACTTCCGTAAACGTCTGGTGAACCGCTGGAATCTGGAGCAAGTACTGGAAATTAATGGAAAGGTGTTCAATGCCTCCTTGTTGCCGGTTTCGGATACGGAGGAAATGTTGCAGCGTGAGGAGGATACATTGAAGGAAATCCCGCGGCAGATTGTAGGTTCCGCTTTTGATGCAGTGAACGAACTTTTGAGTATCGACCGGTTAAGCATAGCTGTATACAACGAGACTACACATAAGCTGGAATATACTTCCAATCCAGTGGAAGATACCGCCGTGGACGAGTTGCCTATCTGGAGGAAATATATGGAGAATTGCTTTGAGCAGCAAGTGTACATATCGGAAAAGGGTATACAAGCATTGCCGCTTGTTGTGGATGCGGGAAATATGTGTCGTTGCATAGGTGTGCTGTGTCTGGAACGTAGGGAAGGTACGGAGCAGGAGACCGACCATTTGCTTTTGGAACTGATAGCCCGTTATGTCTCCATTGTAATCTTCAATGCAGTGGTTAAGTTGGCTACGAAATACCGGGACATCGAAGTGGCTCAAGATGAAGCCCGGCGAGCTTCCTGGGAAGACAGTTTGCTGCATGTACAGAACATGGTGCTGGATAATTGTCTCTCGACCATCAAGCATGAAACGATTTATTATCCGAACAAGATAAAGCAGCTGATAGGGAAACTGCGGTCCGGCAAACAGACAGAAGCGGAGGAGCGGGAAACGGTGGTTGCCATCAGCGAATTGATAGAGTATTACAAAGGTATCTTTACGACACTCAGTTCATGCGCTTCCCGCCAGTTGGAAGAGGTGACTTTCAGGCGTGCGACAATATCTGTGCCGGAACTTATGGCTACTGCCGGGAAATATTTCCGCAAAGTGTATAAGGGAAACAAGGCGCATATTGATTTTAAGATACAACCGTTGGAAGGACGGATTACCGGCGACTGGAACCAGTTGCGTTTCCTGCTTGAAAACCTGATAGACGAGGCTTGCTCCGTAACTCTGGATGGAGCTGTCTGTCTGTCGGCCCGGGAAGATGGGGAATTTATACGTTTTCTGTTTACAGATATGCGTAGGGAAAAGACCCGTGAAGAATTGAACCAATTGTTCTATCCCGACTTGTCTCGCATGACGGCCGGTGAGAAAGGAGAACTGTATGGTACGGAATATCTGGTGTGCAAGCAGATTATCCGCGACCATGACGAGTTTGCCGGACACCGGGGATGCCGTATCAATGCCGAACCGGGAAAGGAAGGAGGTTTTACAATATATTTTACGCTACCGAAAAAATGAAATATGGAAGACAAAAAATTTAAAGTAATCATCGTTGAGGATGTCAAGTTGGAGCTGAAAGGGACGGAAGAGATTTTCCGCCATGAAATTCCCAATGCGGAGGTAATAGGTACTGCTATGACTGAGCAGGAGTTCTGGACATTGATTGAAGCCGGCGTGCCGGATCTTGTTCTGCTGGACTTAGGATTAGGAGGTTCGACCACAATCGGGGTGGACATCTGCCGGAATATCTTCAAGCGTTATCCGGGAGTACATGTGCTGATATTCACGGGAGAAATATTGAATGAGAAGTTATGGGTGGACGTACTTGAAGCCGGTGCCGACGGCATTATCCTGAAAACCGGAGAGTTGCTGACCAAAACCGATGTGCAGGCAGTGATGGACGGCAAGAAGCTGGTCTTTAACTATCCGATACTGGAGAAAATAGTGGAACGCTTCAAGAAATCTGTCCTGAATGATACAAAACGTCAGGAAGCAATCATAAGCTATGATATTGATGAGTATGACGAGCGTTTCCTCCGTCATTTGGCACTGGGCTATACCAAAGAAATGATTGCCAATCTTAGGGGAATGCCTTTTGGAGTCAAGTCGCTGGAGAAACGACAGAATGACTTGATTGGCCGTCTTTTCCCGCCTAGTGAACGGGTGGGGGTGAATGCCACTCGTCTGGTGGTGCGTGCATTGGAACTCCGAATTCTGAATATAGACAATCTGGAAGCCGACGATGAGTAAACTCCGGATGCCACATCCCGCTACGATGTTCTTCCTGCTGACGCTGGCAGTCATCCTCCTTTCATGGATATTCGATGTCTATGGCCTGAGCGTGCTGCAACCGCAGACTGGAGAAGAAATACGGGTGCAGAGCCTGCTGAGTCCGGAGGGCATACGCTGGCTGCTGCGCCATGTCATAACCAATTTTACGGGATTCGCTCCGTTAGGGCTGGTGATTGTGGCTATGTTCGGAATAGGGGTGGCACAGCATTCGGGTTTCATCGATGCATGTATTCGCAGGGGGGTACGACGTCCACGTGATCCTTGGCGCATTATTCTGCTGGTCATTGTCTTAGGACTGTTGTCCAATATAGTGGGAGATGCAGGATATATCATTCTGTTGCCGATAGCTGCGACTTTGTTCCAGTCCGTCGGTCTGCACCCCATTGGAGGTATAATTACAGCTTATGTTTCAGTCTCTTGTGGCTATAGCGCTAATGTGTTTTTGAGTACATTAGACCCCATGATTGCCTCTGTAACGCAAGAAGCGGCTGATAGGATGAATATTGCTCCGGGGCAGACTGGACCGCTGTGCAATTATTATTTTCTCTTTGTTTCCACGTTCCTGCTTGCATTTATCATTTATCATATTACCCGCAGGAGCTTGTTGCCGCACTTGGGAATGTATGCAGGGGATATTCATTTTAATGGCTACAAACAACTGTCCCGCAAGGAACGGAGAGCTATGTTGGGAGCTGTATTTGCAGGCTTGCTGTATATTGCCATTATTCTGTGGGCTACATTCTCTTCATGGGGGATATTGCGGAGTGTCAATGGTGGGTTGATTCGTTCTCCGTTTATAGTCGGTATTCTGTTTTTGCTTTCGTTTGGAATAGGTTTGATGGGGATGGTCTATGGTTTTGCCTCCGGCCGATACCGTACGGACGGTGATGTGATAGAAGGGCTTACGCAGCCGATGAAACTGCTGGGCGTTTATTTTGTGATAGCTTTCTTTGCCTCACAGATGTTTGCTTGTTTTGAATATTCCCACTTAGACAAGTGCATTGCCATTTTAGGCGCCAATCTGTTATCTTCCGCTTCTTTGAGCAGCTTATGGATATTGATTCTCTTCATTCTTTTTACGGCGCTGGTCAATCTCTTTATGGTATCTGCCACAGCTAAATGGGCTTTTATGTCTTTCATTTTTGTTCCGGTATTGGCAAGTATGGGCATTTCGCCGGATATGACCCAATGTGCGTTCCGTATAGGTGACAGTGCAACAAATGCCATAACACCTTTTATGTTCTACATGCCACTTGTTTTGACCTATATGCAGCAATATGATAGGCAATCCACTTATGGTTCACTGCTGAAGTATACTTGGAGATATTCTTTAGTCATTCTGTTGGCATGGACCGCCTTATTTGTACTTTGGTACATCAGCGGTTTGCCATTAGGACTGTAATGTCATAACCAATGAACAACCCGCTTTCGATAACCCCGGTAATGGCTTTCAGTTTCTGTTCCAAATCAGGAACAATGTTGCTGAGATGAATGTCAAGAATGAAATTACCGTTTTCGGTAAATACCGGGCCGTCTTTTCCTTCTGCAAGGCGTAGGCTGATTTTTGAAGCTCCCAATAAGCGTATTTCGTTTTCCACATGGGAGAGAGCATGTGGAAACACTTCCACCGGTATGGGGTATTTGCTCCCCAGTTTGCTGACAAGCTTACTCTCATCGATAATGATGTAAGTCTTGCCACTGCTTTTAATGAGGAGTTTCTCCTTAAACATGGCTCCGCCACGTCCTTTGATGAGGTTGTTCTGCGGATCCACTTCGTCTGCACCGTCGAATGTCCAATCCGGACGCTTATTCCACAGAGTAGTTTGCGGCAGGCCAAGCTGTATACATGCCATCGAAATTTCGGCAGATGCCGGAATGATTTCTATATGCAAAGATTCTTGTTTAACTCGCTGAGCTAATGCAAATAAAGTGAGATAAACGGTAGAGCCGGAGCCTGCTCCTATGACATCACCGTCTTTGGCCAGTCCGGCAATTTCCTGGGCAACCAATTCCTTATTCGCTTTATTGCTGATTTTATTTGACCATTGCAATTCTTGTATCAACTGATTTTCCCATTCCATCACTTTAAAGTTTAGTTGTTATTACTCTTTCATTCATTTTCGGGTCAATGCTACTTTCCCTGCTTGAATATTCCTCCATATTTTTACTTTTTATAATTAGTAACATTGATAATTTGCAAAATGTTTTAATATATCTGTATATAAATACCGTGTATCTTGTTTGTAAAGGTAACTAATCATTACTTTTTATATAGCAAATGAGCCTTTTGTACATAGGTAACGAAAAAAGGTGGTACAAAAATTTGCAATATTCGCAAAAAAGCGTACCTTTGCACCGCAATTAAGGCTGGTTCCGTAGCTCAGCTGGATAGAGCAACGCCCTTCTAAGGCGTGGGTCTTGCGTTCGAATCGCAACGGAATCACAAGGAAAAATGCTAATAGGTTCATTGATAACTTGTTAGCATTTTCTTTTTATGATAGTTGCACAACATTTGCACAACTCGCGAATAGGGAAAGAAAAAGCCGGGAAATAATTCCGGCTATATTGTTGTTTTAACCCCACCGCTGATTTTGGGAGTTGGGTCGTATTCTGCTTTTTGTCTTCGTTTCTCATCCTCGTCTTTGAGGTACTTGTTCCTTATCTCTTTGATGTCATTCGTCATTCCCCATACCTTGAAGAAGAGGATGATTTGCAGTACTCCGAATATTAGGAGTATGATGGTTAGAAGTCAATCATAATCTTATGTGTCTAATTTGTTATTTTAGCCATTTTGCAACTCCACCATGATGTGAACATGTTCCTCTACGGCTTTTGCTAAAACTATATGTTCCATCTCTACATAAAGCTGTTGCTCCAGGAGGCGCGGGAATTATAATAAGTTGGAGATTGTACTCGTTCTCCCTTTGAATTTGTATAATATTTAATAGATGTACTGTTATTGTATGTAGTAGTACATTCTATTTTTTCTTTTGAAAGGTATTTAGTCGAAACATATCCTATGTATCCATTATAGTTTACTGGAATCCATTTACATTCACAGTCTTCATCTATGGTAACTTGAGTGCCTTTAGGTATTTGAGTAATAATAGCAGAGGTCGTATTAGGAGCCTCTCTCAAATTTAGATTTACCATAACATATCTTATGGTATCTTGCTGAATGGAAAGTTGAGCATTTAACAAGCAAGAAAATAAAAAAGAAAAAATAGTATTATTCCTCTTTTCATAATCTTAGATATTTAGTTTGTCCTTTAATTCATTGTTGATTTGGATTTTTCTAATAGCTTTTTAGCCTTTTCTAATCTTGTAATATATTCCATTACGTCATATTGGACGAAAGCCCATTTTCCGTCTTCATATCTAATGCTTTCATTGGTTTCAAGTGCTTGCATCACTTGATTGTATAATGATGAATCTTCTTCAATTATTCTTCCAGCTCTACGTTCATTTTCTTTCATAAATACACTTATGGCTATCTTAATAATTCTGATTTCATTATAATAATCTTTCTTTTTCCGATAAAGAATCATTAGTCTATCATATGGATGTGTTGCTGGAAGTTGTGGTATGATAGCTTTTTCATATACAGCTATAGCTTCATTTATCATACCTTCCTTTTCTAAATCTATGCCCAATTTAATTAATCTTGAATTTTCATCCTGTACTTCTTGTTGAGATATTTCTTCAAGTTCTTCTTCCTGTTTTTGTTTAAGTATCTCAAAACGAGATTTTTCCAAATGGTTTAGTCTATATTCGAGTTCACCTTCGTCTTTACATAAAACCTCTCTCGCTTTAATTCCACTTGTTTCTCCTACAATACCAGCACGTTCCAGTTGGTCCATAATACGCCCTGCTCTATTATAGCCTATAGCGAATTTACGTTGGATCAATGAAGTGGAACCTTGTTGGTGGATAACAACTAATCGAGCTGCATCTTCAAATAGTGGATCAAGTCTTGTCATGTCAACCTTTTCTACGGAGGAGGGGTACTCTATTTTTTCTTTCTTTTCCTCCGTTATAAATTCTTCTTCGTTTTTTACTGTATTTATAATAGTTTTGTTTATAGATATTCCCGTATCTTTGGTATTATTATCGTTGTCAACCTCATTATTTTTTTAACTGTTCCCTTCTTTTCAACTGACGATAGATGAAATGCAAATCCTATTATAACAAGAAATATGGATATAGAAAAATGTACACCACAGATTGGCAATATGACTGCAAGGGCATAGCATATAAACGAGAAAAGACATCCAGTATAATTCTTAATTTCATATCCAGAATCTGCATTATTTGATTGCGTTCTATGATTGGACATATTATTGCCACGAACTTTTGTCCTTGAATATATTCCCGTTCCTGGTATTCCAGTGGTTACATAAGTGCCACGCTCCCCAAAGTTAACTTTTGCTCCACGTGGACCGACTGACCAACTTGTACCGGATTTGCTAATATTCATGTGTAGCCCAGGAAGTATCTTGATTCTTTTTCTAAAATATAGTGCCATGAGTATATATTTTATTTATTTCATGTATCTTGGTTGAATTTTCATAGCATTATCAATGAATTACATTTGCGTTCTTGCTAACTTCCCAACAACTTTATATAGGTAAAGAATATCGCTGTCTATATCAATTTCCATATCGGGATATTTTCTTTTCCCATCAGGATTGGTTGCATTGTTGTAAGAAGATAATATTGTTCTTTTCCGTTCGTAATCAATATGAATCATTTTAAGAAGCCTATCCTCTTTAGTTATAATCACATACGGCTGACCGTTGTCTATATTGTGCTTGTCTTTTATTTCACGAACAAATATAGTGTCTCCCGACATATACATATCGTACATAGAATCACCATATACTGTTATCCCATAACATCCGGCAAATTCGGGTATGTTGACGTATCCTATTATTTCATTTTCATCGCCATCAAACCCTATCCCTTGCCCTGCACATACACGTATGTCAAGTATCTTAATGTCTTTATCAGTAGTAGGAGTGCTGGTAATGGGGAAACCCTTACCCAACATATCGCCATTTCCCGTGTAAAACCATTCTTTGTTGAATGTAGAGTATTTACTGCAAATAGCTTCAATATAGATACCTGTATATGTGGTATCTCCTTTGAGGGCTTTCGATAAATTGTCTTTATCCTTGCCGACTAATTCCGCTACATCGCGTTGATTGGCTAAATCTTCTATAAAAACGATATAGTTTATCGCTTTTCTTATTCTCTTCCCAATCTCAGGATTGAATTCTTTTGGTTTTACCATTTTATTTGGTATATTTGTTCCGAAATCATGTTGCGGATGATTCCAACTAATTTGTTTAACTATTCCCGTAAGGGACTATATAGGCGACTTCCTCAAACCGCAACTTTGGGGTTGGTCGCTTTTGTTTTATTGATATGAATAATGAACTTGCAAAATTGATTCCTAATGACATCAGTAAAATAACAGTTATTACATTACTTGAGCTATTAATGAAATTTGGTACTCCTAAAGAGGATATTAGGATTGCGCTTTCAATAATTCAAGGAGTACATTCTGCATCCCAGCATAACGTTGATGCTTTTCTTCTTCGCTATAGCTCAGAAATTCATGTAGAAAATCTTCTATCTCCTCAACCTTAAGAGTGCCCTTCATGTCGTTTATGAGATGGCTTATTAGGTTTTATTTCATTATTTATCAAAGCCATAATAGTCTGCAAAATATATTCTCTTGCCAACATCTTGGCAAAGCCTCCATTCGTCTTTATTTTCATGAAATGCTTTAAACATAAACTGTAAAGAGCTTATTAAATCTCCATGTTGTCGGGCAATGAGAATTGGAACAACTCTCATCATTTCCTTTTTTACATCAAATTGTGTTTCTAAACTCGACTTCTTTATTTTTCCTTCAAATTCAGCTCTAAACTTATCAATTTTTTGACTTGTACCTTTTATATCGATGAATGTGTATATATTCCATCCTATCAATACAGTAACCAATAATGACAATATTCCTACTATCACTCCTTGGTAATCAAATCCTAACTCGGGAGTCCTATATGCGGCTATGCAGGTCGCTATAATAGCAATTGTCATTGCCACAATACTCAATCCTAAAGCCCAATTTTCTTTCTTCATATTATAATAAGGTATAAGATGCTCTAATAGTTAAATGATGTTTATTATACCAATAAAAATGGTATACATTGTTTTTATACCAAATTTATTGGTGTATTTGCATCATCAATCAATCACGTAGCAAAGATAAATTAAATGATTGACGATACAAATAGTATAAACATATTAAATCACACGATTATGAGCACGAAGAGTTTTTTACATGAAGTTATGAGCCTTGCATGGCAGTTCGTTCGCAAGAACGGTTTCACGATGTCAGAAGCATTAAAATGCGCTTGGGCTAACATGAAATTGAAATTGCAGATGAAAAGCAAGATTGTGAAATTCTACTTTCAAAAGGTGGACGGTTCTGTGAGAGAAGCCTACGGTACACTAAATGAAAAGTTGATGCCTGCCATTGCTGGTACTGACAACAGAAAGAAGAACGACACCGTTCAAACTTACTATGATACTGAACGCCAAGAGTTCAGATGCTTTAAGAAAGCTAACCTTTTAAAAATCGCCTGATATGAGACAGTTTAGAGTATGTGACAGTGTAGAAGCCTACGGGCTTGAAAAGGCTTTAGATAAGGCTTGTATAGACCTTGATAGAGTTGATAAGATGTCTGACACAGAGGCTTGTGCTTTCTGTAATACCGATACCAAAGAAGAGGCCTTAGAGGTTATTCAAGAAGAGATTGATTACATAGAGTTTCAACTTGATAGAATAGCAGTATGATAGAGGCATTGATAGTATTAGGCTGCTTGTATGCAAGTTATAGGCTTTTCAGAAAGCCGGGCGAGAAGTTCTTTTACGATGATTAATCACACGATTATATCACGCACGACAGCCCTATTGATAGCTAAAGACTGGCATCCGATAGCGAGAATCGGGTAGGGTACTATTGATTGGTTCTTTGATAAGTCTGTGAAAGCAATTACGGTGTAATTCATAAGCCGTTTTTGCCAACCAAAGATAACGAACGCACATAAGCAAGTTGGGGCTTGCGAGCTGTGCAATGTTTAACAATTAATAGATGTGTAACCATAGTCTTTGAGGTGTAAGTAATGACGGATTAGGCGACCGACACGCACATCGACAATATAGCCCTATTGACAGCTAAAGACTGGCATCCGATAGCGAGAATCGGGTAGGGTGCACAACCGCAGCAAAGATTAGTGCTACTACCGTACTAAAAGCCACGGGCAAAGCGAAGTGCGCACCGTTTCGCTTTATCCTTATACGGGCGGCATAAACTTAAAATTAAAAGAAGTTATGAAAATAATTCAATTCTCTTTATCCATACTAATAGCTATATGTGCTATTGGCATGTTTTATGGGGCTATCACGACATACAGTCCAATAAAAATCTTTTCAGTAACAATAATGAGTATCATTCTTATTGCGTGTTGCTTACTCGTTACAATAACTTTCAAAGAACTCAAATAATTAAATTACACAATTATGAAAAAGAAAAATTACAGTGTAATGGGACTGGTTCAAAAAGCTATCATAGACAGCATGAACTTCTCGAAAAGAGACGAAAGCCAAATATTTATTGAAATATCCCCTCATGTTGATGCTGTTCAATTCTATGCTTATCAAGGTAGATGGGATATTTCTAAAGAAAGAGTATTCGACTTCCATATCTATGCACGTGGTAATTTATCACCCACTGTAAAAGAGGCTAAAAAGGTGCTCAAACCTATTTACGACTTCATTAAAGAAAACTCAAAGAAGTAATATAACTTCAATGTGTTTTTTGTCGTGTTTATTATGTGTATCGGGTGTGCCGTCTGTGAAGATAGCGCACCTTTCTTATTGGGGCGTTCGGTGTAATGGTTAACACACCTCATTGGAGGAGACTGGCGGTTCGAGTCCGTCAACGCCCACCAATCATTCTAATATAACATTTATGGAAAAAGTAGAAAGTAAAGAGAAAATGAGAAACATGAAGAGAGGAGCCACGATAGAGCTGCCTATATCTTCACTTGAGACAATCCGCAACAACGTATCACTTCTAAATGCCAAGCATCTTCTTGAGGGTAAAAAATGGGCTTCAAAGTCTTATCCGAAAAAAGGTATTGTCGTTGTAAAAAGGGAGTCATAGTCATCTAACTCACACGATTATGGAACGGGTATTCACAGAACTCACCCCTGAATGCGAGATTACAGCACGGATGTATGCACAAGGGTATGAGAAAAAGGAAATCGCCAATTTTAAATGCCGGGCGGTTAGCACGATTAATAACCAATTGCAAAAGGCTTTTGAAATATTGCATGTACGGAATGGGAGAGAACTTGCAACAATGCTTTATGAACGGATAGCCGGTGTGAGGCTCACGATGGATTTTTCGCCTATAGTCCGTGTGTCCGTCACATGTTGCTTACTGTGTATATTTTCTTTGTCACTTTACCACGAACAAGGTGATATGAGGAGGTTACGAAGATTTAGAATTGAACATATAGAAAGGGTAAGAGAATGAACATGGAGGATATTTTAAATAGTGGTGCCAATGTTACTTTGACAATAAAGTCCACTGATTTGAAAGAGTTCGCAGAACATCTTGTAAAAAAGACTGTGAGAAGTATTAGAGACTCTTTCATCAGACCGGAAGAGGACTACTTGACCATTAAAGAGGCAAGTCAGATTCTACATACCGATAAGTCAACCTTATGGAGATGGCATAAAATTGGATATTTGTGCAGGTTGGAAATAGGAGGTAAGAGATTGTACCGAAAAAGTGATGTAGATGCTATTCTACAGAAAGAGAATAATTAACCCTTTAAATTTTACGATTATGAGTCTTATAAAAAAATCAAATGAATTAGTAATCCCTACCACAGTGAAAATGATGATTTACGGCCAGGCTGGTATGGGAAAATCAACAGTGGCATTGAGTGCACCGAAACCGTTATTATTGGATTTCGATAATGGCGTTAAGCGTATGAATATGGCACATTTGGAAAACATAGACACAGTACAGGTCACTTCTTGGAGTGATGTTCAACAGGTCTTGCAGGAGGATTTGTCTGCTTATCAGACCATTGTAGTTGATACCATTGGTAAGATGATGGATTTCATCATTACTTATAAATGTGGCAGCCGCCAACCGTCTATCAGGGATTGGAGCGGTATCAATGCGGAGTTTTCATGGATGACACGAACACTTTCGGGGCTTAACAAGCACATCATTTTCGTTGCCCATCGCGACACAAGAAAAGAAGGTGATGATACGGTGTTTATCCCTGCCTTGCGTGAAAAATCCTACAACTCTATCGTTACTGAACTGGATTTGCTCGGTTATCTTGAAATGAAAAGCGAAAGAGGCGTCCAAAGACGTACCATCACTTTTGACCCAACTTCAAGAAATGACGGTAAGAATACATGCAATCTTCCTTCAGTGATGGAAGTTCCTACCATCCTTGACAAGAATGGTAATCCAACCGCAAAGAACGACTTTATCACCGCCAAGATAATCAATTCGTATTTGGGTATGCTTGCTGCCAAGAAGGAAGCGCAGGAAAAGTATGACAAGGTGATAGAAGAAATAAAAGAAAGCATTGAATTTATCACCGATGCCAACTCCGCTAATGAGTTCGCTTCACATATCAATGAGTTTGAACACGTTGGTAGTTCTTTGATGATGGCGAGAAGTTTGTTTGCTGCAAAGGTAAAAGCTTTGGGACTGGTATTCAATAAGGAAACTAAAATCTACTCAGATGCAGCCTAACTATCGTATATATGCAACATTATTGGATTCTTACTTCAATTACCTTAATAGCGATGTCATATATGAGCGTTATTATGGGTGGAGTGAGAATCCGCCATGTACGGAAGAAGAGTTTCGGCAGAAGCAGCTTCAAGAACTGATAGACCGGATTAACCGCAGGCCATTCGACAGCGAAGCGGCAGACAAGGGAACAGCCTTTAATGAGGTTATTGACTGTATGGTTGAAAATCGGAAATCCGAAACTGTGCAGGTTGAAAAGGTATATAAGGTAATACGCGAAGGAGCTTGTGATGAAACAGGTAAACCTTTGTATTACGATGAGGTTCAGACCAACGAGGTTATAGGTTTGAAAGCTACCTATAATAATCGTGTTTTTACTTTCCCAATCTCACTTTGCCGAGAGTTCGCCGGTTACTTCAAAGGAGCATTAACCCAACAAAGAGTAGAAGCGATTCTTCCAACCGCATACGGCAATATTTGGGTTTATGGGGTAATTGACGAGCTGATGCCGGCCAGCGTCCACGACATCAAAACAACCGGTAGTTATACCGTGGGAAAGTTCAAAGATCACCACCAGCATTTAGTATATCCATACGCTTTAATGCAGAACGGCTCAGATGTGAGGACTTTCGAGTACAACATCGTAGAGTTCAACAAAGGCGGTTATGTGGTAGATACCTATACAGAAACATACGTTTTCAACCCCGAACGTGATATACCTATCCTCACTAACCATTGTGAGGAATTTATCCGGTTCCTGGAGGAAAACAGGGAATTAATTACCGATCGTAAAATATTTGGAGGAGAAAACTAATGGCAAACCAAATCACGGGACGGATAATCGAAATTGGACAAACCGTTCAAATACCATCCAAAAGCGGTGGTTCCTCATTTATAAAACGGGAGTTTATTTTAGATGCTACCACTTACGACCCTTATACGGGAGAGCGTAGCGAGTATGAGAACATTATTCCCTTAGAGTTTTCGGGTGACAAGTGTACAGAACTTGACCGCTTTAATCAGGGTGATGTTGTTACTGTATCATTTGTCTTACAAGGGCGTTCTTGGACGAATCAAGACGGAGAATTCAAACGTATGGCATCTATCCGGTGCTACAAAATAGATGCGCGTGGCGGTGTATCGCAATCCCCACAAACAACATCGGTACAACAGCCAGCGCCACAGTCGACCTATCAGCAACAGCCGCAGAACTTTCCGCCTCCGGTTGATGCTAATGGCAATGTAAAGGACGATTTACCTTTTTAGCGTATGCTGTTCGACTTGAAGAATGATATGGAAGAGATTTGGAAAACAGTAAAAGGTTATAATGGATATTATCAAGTTTCTAATACAGGTAAAGTTCGGAATCCTAATAAGGTGCTTACTCCAAATGTTGGAGTAAAGAACGGATATGTTTATGTTACTTTGAGAAAAGATAAAAGACTGTTACATCGAATTGTTGCAGAAACTTTTATCCCCAATCCATTTAATAAACCAGAGGTAGACCACATTAATGGAATTAGAACGGATAATAATGTTTGTAATTTAAGGTGGGTAACTCGCACGGAAAACAATAATAATCCTATTACTAAAAGCCGTTTTAGTAAATCTGCTAAAGGTAAAGTTATCAATGCAGAAACTAAAAAACGAATGTCAATGAGCCGAAAAGGGGAAAAACATCCAATGTATAATAAAAAGCATTCAAGTTTTTCTAAAAGAAAGATGTCTATAACTCATTCAATTCCAGTTGTGCAATTTGGATTACAAATGAATTATATAGCTGAATTTGAAAGTGCAAAAGTGGCTTCTCTTGAAACACAAGTTGCTGCATCAAGTATCAATGCTTGTACGCTCGGCAAAAGGAAAACGGCTGGTGGCTATATTTGGAAAAAGAAAAATGATATTTAATTTATCAAATCATTATGAAATACCCAAGTTCAAGGAGTATGTAAACAAGCTGTTTAGTGAACGTGCGGTGGTGGAAGTGAAAAAGAAACTACCTAACCGCACGCTTGCCCAAAACAGCTACTTGCATCTTCTTTTAGGGTATTTCGGTAGTGAGTACGGTTGCAGTCTCGACGAAGCAAAAATTGATTTTTATAAGAGGACTTGCAACCGTGATTTGTTTGAACGTAAGACGGTCAACAAGAAAGGCAATGAAGTAACCTATTTGCGCAGTTCTGCCGAACTGACAACAGGTGAAATGACCCTGAGTATTGACCGTTTCCGTAATTGGAGTGCATCAGTGGCAGGTATCTATCTGCCGGCTGCAAATGAACATCAAATGCTGATATACGCCCAGCAGGAAATACAAAGAAATCAAGAATTTATTTAGTTATGATAGAAACAAGAAAAACAGAAATCCGGTATGTGACATCTGACCCGAAGAAGATGCTCAACATGTACCTTGCAAAACGTGTCCTCAAAACATGGGAGGAATCTTTCATTGATGAAGATACAGGTGAAACAGTAACCATCGAACGGAATGAAATTCTTTTCGACCGTGGCACGCTGATAGACCAAGACACTTTGGCGAAAGTTCGTTTCAGTATGGAAGCTGACGGAATTAAGGAAGTGGAAGTCAGCAACCAGAACCGCTTGGCGTTCGAGAATGAAAACAAATTCTTATATCCCTATCTTGCACAGGCACAAATAGGGGACAAGAAACATAAGTTTCTGCTGTATGCCACCGGATTGGAGAATTCTTGTAGTATCTTGAAAGATTACATCGAACTAAACTATATGTTCGGATTCACCTTGACAATGGTCAAGGAGTTCGATTCTTGCGTGATTCTTACTGACAATTTGAAAGAACGCAAGGTAGATGATGCCACCCTCGAAGAATTAAAAGATACATTCCTTTTAAACGATTCTGTAACGGAAGAAGATGAAGAAGAGGGAGATTCCAAGCCCAATGAAAAGAAATTCTATCAGATTGAGACGAAAATCACATTCACGGAAGGGGAGAATGAAGACGAAAGAGTCCAAACCTTTGTCGTGAACACCTTCAACGTTGACAGAGCGATGATGCTTATTACCCACTATCTCAAAAACAAAGAGGAAGAATGTGAGAAACAAGCCAAAGAAAAGGGACATGAGTTCAAAAAGAGAGAAATTCACACGGCTATTGAATCAGCCAAACCTATTCCGGTCGGGCGGTTTATTCCGAAAGAGTTTTCAATGGCTTATATGGAATAACTTTGTTAACCTGCCTGCCATATCTTTATAGATAGAGCAGGCAAACACGGGTAAGTGTTGGGCAAAGAGATCAGTTGGGAATCTCGCTTATCTACTTGAGTTTAAATCTATATTCCCCGCCACAATAGAACGTTGGTATTGGTAAATCCAATATAGGGAACTCTATATTGGATTTGCCTTTGATAATGGTAAATTTATCCCATTCATTTTTTCCTGCATAAACAATGTATTTTCCATCATTTGTCCTTATTATATTATTGGGATCAACAACATTCATTGTTCCTTCATTTATACTATATGATATACAATGGCGATATAAGTTAGATCTTTCAGAGGCTTGCGCTACTAACCAATCATTGAATAACGCAGATTTGTTAGGCCTCATATACGTCCCAAGCAATCGCTTACTGTTACCTTGGAAATATAATTCTTTATTGGTTATACAATAAATAAATCCTATTAGTTTACCCTTATGTGTATTACAACAAAATCCTGTGTGAACACAGTGAGCGAGCCTGTCATAGTTTTCAATAGAAATATGACACGCTGTGTTTATAACAGATAGTATTTCTATTTTGTTTCGAGAATATAACTTTCTTAGAATTTCATCAAGTTCCATAATCTAATTTATTGGTTTAGGACAAAGATATAAAAATATAATTTCATGTTGTTTAGATACAAAAAGAAATCAAAGCAAAACAAGCCTTTACCCTTGTTTGATAAAGCAGGGATAACAGTAAAGAAGAAGCCGGATTTGAAAGCTAAGCTCGACAAGGAGTTTTCCCTTTTTATCCGGCTTCGTGATGCAATGCCAAACGGGTATTTTAGATGTATCTCGTGCGGACAGATAAAGCCGTTTACACAAGCAGACTGCGGGCACTATTTCAGTCGTACACATTTGGCAACACGGTTTGATGAGAATAATTGCCATGCCGAATGCCGGCACTGCAACAGGTTCAAAGCCGACCATTTGGAAGGCTATCGGGTGAATCTAATTGCTAAAATCGGTCAACAGAAGTTTGATTTGCTGAAAGTCAAAGTTGCCAGCACTTCCAAAATGACTGATTTTGAGTACGAACAGCTAATCAAGTATTACAAAGCACTTAATAAGAAGTTACGAAAGGAGAAAGGGTTATGAATGATTTGGAAGCAGGAACATTTGTTATGATGGTCAAGAATGATGATGGTTCATTCTCTCCGGTTGGATTAAGTAAGGAACAGGCTTATATAATCCGGACATTTCTTTCCAAACTTAGTGAGGTTTCCCCTTTTATCATTAAATCAGAAGATAGATATGTACAAACTACGTGATTACCAACAGAAAGCCTCTGATGCTGCCGTTTCTTTCTTCAATAACAAGGCGAAGAAAACAAATGCCATTATGGTGTTACCGACCGGAAGCGGAAAGAGCCTTATCATAGCGGATATAGCCGCAAGGCTTGACGGTCATACCTTGGTGTTCCAGCCCTCGAAGGAAATACTCGAACAGAATTTCAAGAAACTCTGTTCATACGGTATTCTTGATTGCAGCATCTATTCTGCATCCTTTAACTCAAAAGAAATAAGCCGGATAACATTCGCCACCATCGGCAGTGTGAAGAATCATCCCGAACTGTTCACCCACTTCAAGAACATCATCGTGGACGAATGCCACCTTGTTAACCCTAAAGAGGGTATGTACAAAGATTTTTTTGATGCGGTGAAGTGTAAGGTTCTTGGACTGACAGCTACACCGTATCGTTTAAGTTCCAGCCGTGACTTTGGTTCTATGCTGAAATTTATCACCCGGACAAAGCCTCATGTCTTTTCAGAGGTCATTTATCATGTACAGGTATCAACCCTATTGGATATGGGCTATTTGGCGAAGTTGAATTACTATCCAATGAATCCTTTGGGATGGAACGAACTTAACTTGAAAGTAAATACTACTGGTGCCGACTATACAGATAGGTCAGTTCAAAGAGAATATGAACGGATAGACTTTTACGGCTATCTCGTTCATATTGTCCAAAGACTGATGAATCCCAAAGCCGGAGGAAAACGGAAAGGTATTTTAGTCTTTACCCGTTTTCTGAAAGAAGCGGAGCGGCTTACCTGGTCTATACCCGGAGCCGCAATCGTTTCGGGTGACACCCCAAAAGGTGAGCGCGAAAGGATACTTGAAGCATTCAAAGCTGGTGAGATTTCGGTAGTAGCCAATGTGGGTGTACTTACGACTGGCTTTGACTATCCGGAACTTGACACCGTTGTTATGGCACGTCCTACAATGTCACTTGCCATGTGGTATCAGATAGTCGGTCGTGCCATCCGCCCGCATCCTTCCAAAGAATGTGGATGGATAGTTGACCTCTGTGGTAACATCAACCGCTTCGGTGAGGTAGCAAACCTGCGCTTACACGACAGTGGTAACGGTAAATGGGCGGTCTATTCTAATGGCAGACAATTAACCAACGTGAGATTCTAAAACTATGGACGAAGGATTTTTGAGGCTAAGCCGCAGGTTTTTCTCGAATGAAATGTGGAATGAAGCCCGTACTTTTAGCAGTTGCGAAGCGTGGTTAGACTTAATTCAGTCTGCACGATTTGAGGCAACGCCCCGAAAGGAGAGTATCGGAGGTCGAGAAATCTCTTATTCAAGAGGTCAATATCCTGCATCCATAAGATTTCTGTCACAGCGTTGGAAATGGTCTGAAAAGAAGGTGCGTTCCTTTCTTGTGCATCTTAGAAAGAAAGGTATGATAAACTGTTGAGTGCAATCAAGGAATGAACCTTATAACCTTATGTAAATATGAAGAATATAATCCAATGGGCACAACCAAGGGCACAAGTAAGGACACAGGTATTGAAAAGGAAATCAATGAATTAAGACACGAATGGGCACAACTAAGGGCACAACTTGGGGCACAGCCATGAACAACAATCTACCACAAT
>ENA-OQDC01000434-OQDC01000434.1-human-gut-metagenome-genome-assembly--contig:-NODE-434-length-29965-cov-3.722434_pt1 | contig 29965 bp, 22 predicted proteins | sample MGYA00242770_ERZ504601 | MGnify/ENA primary metagenome ERZ504601 (study PRJEB26092, sample SAMD00036305) | human gut metagenome | host: Homo sapiens | study: EMG produced TPA metagenomics assembly of...
TTGTAAGTAAGATGAAGAAAATTGTGTGGATGGCCTGCGGAATGGCCTTGATGTGTGCACCTTTGAGTGCGAAGTCGCGAACGTCCGCTACGATGACCCGCAGGAGAAGTGCAGAAGAAGGAAGTGCCAATCCGGAGAAGGCGGCCCAGCGACGGACCGACGAGATGGATAAGGCATTGAACCTGACGGAGAAGCAGTACAAGAAGATTTACAAAGCTGGTTTCCTGAAGGAAAGGAAAAGGAAAGGTAGGAAAACATGATGCAGCGTCATCCGGAAGGAATGAACGGACAGCCTCCCATGGGAGGAAGACCTCCGATGGGTGGAGGACGCCCTCCGATGGGAGGTGGAATGCCACCGCAGGGTGGAGGATTCCCCGGAATGGGAGGATTTCCGGAAGGCATGAGCCCGGAAGAACGGATGAAGGAGCATGCCGAGAAGATGCAGAAGGAGCAGGAAAAGCGGGAGAAGAAAATCCGCAAGATTCTCACTGAAGAACAGTATGCCACCTGGCAGACCGTGAAACCGCAGCCGCAGGTATTGCCTCCGATACCGGAAGGCGAGAGACCGGGGCCGGGACCTCGTGGATTCGAGGAAGAGGAAGCTCCGTTGCTCGATGCGGCAGCCGAGTGAATGGGATACCTGATTTTCCCGCGGGGTGATTCTTGGAATGTGCGGCAGATGTCGTAACTTTGCGGTTCATTCAAAAAAGTCTACGTTATGCCCGTTATCGAAATCACCTCGCTGGAGCATCCCGGAGTGGAAGTGTTCAGCACCCTGACCGAAGCCCAGTTGCGCAACCGCATTGACCCACAGCGGGGCATCTTTATCGCTGAAAGCCCGAAAGTGATTCGGGTGGCGCTGGAGGCCGGCTATGAACCTGTGTCCTTGCTCTGTGAGCGGAAGCACCTTACGGGCGATGCGGAGGACATTGTGCAGCGCATGGCGCATCTGCCGGTCTATACGGGCGACCGGGAACTGTTGGCCCGGCTCACCGGTTATACGCTGACGCGGGGTGTGCTGTGTGCCATGCGGCGTCCGGCTCCGCGTCCGGTGGAAGAAGTATGCCGTGGAGCACGCAGGGTAGTGGTTATTCATGGGGTGGTGGATACCACCAATATCGGGGCCATCTTCCGTTCGGCAGCTGCATTGGGAATGGATGCCGTACTGCTGACCACGGATTCGTGCGATCCGCTGAACCGTCGGGCGGTACGCGTGTCGATGGGGTCGGTGTTTCTGGTGCCCTGGACGTGGGTAGACCGTCCGCTGGAGCGGTTGAAGGAATTAGGCTTCCGTACGGCAGCCATGGCGCTGACCGACCGTTCCGTACCACTGGATTATCCGCCGCTGAAGGAGGAACCGCGACTGGCCCTGGTGATGGGTACCGAAGGCGACGGACTGCCGGAAGCAGCCATCGAGGGAGCGGACTATGTGGTGCGTATTCCCATGGCACACGGGGTAGATTCGCTCAATGTGGCAGCTGCTTCGGCCGTAGCTTTCTGGGAGTTACGATGTGGTGAGAACCATTGAAAAATACGGGGTTTATACTCCGAAAAAAAACTCCTTTACGCTTGAACTAAAACGTAAAGGAGTTTTCAGTAAAACGTCCTTGCGTTCAATCCAAACGCAAGGACGTTTTGTATGAAATGCACTTGCGTTCTCATTGAAACGCAAAGGCGTTTTTTCAAGGGTCAGATTTCGTCCGGCCAGGGGCACGGTTTCCGGTCTTTTTGAACGATGGGCGCTGTGCGCCGGAGCTGCGGAGGAACTCGCCGAGGTTGGCCGAGAGGGGATTTCACTACGTCCGGATAGCGTTCGGCCAGGTTGTGCTTCTCGCTGATGTCGGCCGGAATGTCATACAGTTCCTTCTTGCCCGTTTCGTAGAAATAAATCAGTTTCCATTTTCCCTGACGTACGGTGCAGGTTGCGCCGATGCCCGGGCCTCGTTCGCCCCACAGGTTCGGACAGTTCCAGTAAAGACTTCTGCCTTCCGACGGGTCGCCGGTCTGCTTGAGCAGGGGTACGAAGCTTACGCCGTCCACGGTCTGCGGTGCCTTCCAGTCGGTAATGCCAGCCATTTCGAGGATGCTGGGGAAATAGTCTTCCACGATGACGTACTTGTCGCAGCGGGTATTGGGCTGAGTCACTCCCGGCCAGCTCACAATCATCGGTTCGCGGATACCGCCTTCGTAGGCCGAGCCTTTTCCGCAGGTAAGCGGTGCGTTCTGCGTGTAGAGCGGTTCATCTCTCCATTCCTTACCGGTGGCATATCCTCCGTTGTCACCACAGAACAGGATGATGGTATTGTCGGCTTCTCCGTTCTTTTCCAGCCAGTCCATGATGTCGCCCAGACTCTTGTCCATGCCTTCGATGAGGGAGGCGTAGGCCGCTTCCTTGTCCGACATGCCTTTCTTCTTGTACTTGTCATAGAAGCGCATATCCTTGTCGATAGGGATGTGGATGGCATAATGCGACATGTAGAGGTAGAACGGCTGGTTGTATTCCTTGGCCTTGTCGAGGGCTTTCAGGGCTTCTTGTGTCAGGGCTTCGGTGACAAAGGTACCTGTTTTCCAGTATTTCTCCAGTCCTGGGACCGACATGAGCGAGGTGGGATTACCTTTTTCGTCGTGTCCGTAGCTGAGTTCACTCAGGTAGGTGGCCAGTCCGCCTGCTGCATGGCCGGCAATGTTCGTTTCAAAGCCAAAGTGACAGGGGTTCTCTCCCGGAGTGTCGATGGCTCCCCAGTGTGCCTTCCACAGTGGATGGTGTGGTAGCCGCTGTCTTTCAGGTATTGCACGAACGACTTGGCCACGAAGGTGTGGTTCGTGCCTTCCACCTGCGCAATGCCGTTGTAGTTCCAGTCGGGAAGTTGCAGCACATCGCTTTGGGCATCGGTGGTTTTGTTCTTCTGCAAGGTCCAGTTGGTCACCCGGTGGCGGGCGGCGTTGGCTCCGGTCATCAGACTGCAGCGGGTGGGCGAGCTGATGCTTGAGGCGTAGGCCTGCGTGAACATCATTCCCTGACGGGCCAGACGCTCCATGTTAGGAGTTTCGTAACGTTCGTTGTACATGGTCTTCTCTGTCCAGAAAGGCAGTGAAGTGTCCTGCCATCCCATGTCGTCCACCAGGAAGAATATGATGTTCGGACGCGGGTCGGGACGGTCGTTGGCCAGGGTATGCAACGGGGTGAGCACAGGAGCTATCCCGAGAAGTGCTAAAAGATTTTTATTCATAATATCTTTCTTTATATTAAGGGATTTACGTGATAAACACTAAAGTTTCGGATGAGGGGCTCAGCCGTGCAATCTTCTACCACCAGACGGAAGGATTTGGCTTCTATGGCAGGGAAGGATTCAATGCGCTTGTGCCCCACGGAAGTACCTTTGGCCACGGTAGTCCACTTGCCGTTCACCTGGGCTTCTACCCGGTAGGCACGGATGCGTTCACCGCCGGTAATGTCTTCCTGAATCTGGTAATAGTTGACGGGCTGTGCCTTGCCGAGCGAGAGCGATACTTTCTTCTTGTCGGTAGCTGAAGTTTCTGCCAGCGGCTGGCCGAAACGGCGGTTGATTTCGGCACCCATTCCTGCAGGCGGCGCACGTCACCTTCTGGATCAGTCCGTCGGGTTCGGGTAAGTCCTACCATCAGCGTGGCATTGCGGCCTACCGATTTCTCGTACATCTCCATCAGGTTGGCTAACGGATAGACGGCCTTGTCGTCATCACCCGGTTCCCAGAACCATTCGTGGCGTCCGTTGTACCGCGCAGAGGTGTGTCGGCCATGGCAGGCACCCAGAACTTACCGTTGGGGTCGCCGTGTGCCAGCAGCTTGTTGTGGTCGGTCACTCCGTCGGTGGCGTTGCTGTGGCTGTACGGGTAGGGGAAGCTCGACCAGCAGGGGTAGCCTACGGTACCGCTTTCCGAACCGCCCCAGCGCAGGTCGGCACGGTTCACGTTGTGATAGACAGACAGTTGGGCTGGTACTTGTTCACGATGGGTTCCACGTCGGGACCCAGACCTTTCGGTCGTCGGCGCCGCCGTCAAACCAGATCATGAAGAGTTCGCCGTAGCGGGTGCAGAGTTCCGTCACCATCTTTTCGCACAGGCGCTTGTACCACTCCTGGCGGTTACGGGCAAACTCGCCTTCACCTTCTGCCTTGAAGTTGTGGATACCCAGCAGGGAGTTCCAGCGGATGCCGATGTAGATGCCCGGTTGTACACCGTACTTGCGGCAGGAGTTCACGAAGTCGCGCACGATGTCACCCTTTCCGTCGCGCCATTTCAGGGCCTTCATGCAGTAAGGATTCACGTCGCTCTGCCACAGTCCGAAGCCGGTTTCGTGGGTGGCAGTGAGGATGGCAAACTTAGCTCCGGCAGCCTTGGCCGACTGAATCCACTGGTCGGTGTCGAGCTGGTCGGGATGGAAAATGTTATAGTCTTCAATCGGGTTGATGCGGTTGTTGCCTTGTCCGTACACCAGTCCGTCGAACACGTGCAGGTCGTAGTGGAACACCACGCCCAGTTCGGCTTCGTGCCATTTAAGCTGGTGAGGAGCCGGGCGGGGACCTTCGTTGTCGGTATTACGCGCTGCAGTAGTGGTCGCGCAGAGGGCGAACAGTGTCAGTAGTGTCAGTAATGTCTTTTTCATATTCATGGTTTCAAGTATTTTTCAAATGGGTCATGGGTCTGTTCGAGCCATGAAGAAAGAGTTCGTTTCAGTGAATCACAAAGAGCCGGCTGGCTTTCCGCAAGGTTGTGCAGCTGGCTCGGGTCGTGAAGCCGGTCGTACAGCCATACGTGCGTGGGCTGGCCTTCTTCCACCTCTGTCACATACGTGTAGCGTGCGGTACGGATGCCGCGTCGGCCGGAAGTAGAATCCGAAGGCACGCAGTAGTAATAAGGCTGGAAAGCCTCCTCAGGCGTTTGTATTTCCTCGTTCAGCAGCAGTGGTCCCCAGTTGTGTGTCTGTACGGATGCCGGTATCTGTGCTTCCATTCCCATGAGTGAGAGCAGGGTAGGATACAGGTCGGCAAACGCCATGGGCAGGTCACTTTTCTGCGGATGCAGCTTGTTCTTCCAGCAGCAAATCATGGGGATGCGCATGGATTCTTCGTAGAACACGTTCTTGCCTTCCACTCCGTGTCCGCCCATGCAGATGCCGTGGTCGGAAGTGAAGACGATGAGGGTATTGTCGTACACGCCGCAGTCTTTCAGGGCCTGGACGATGCGTCCCACATGTTCGTCCACTCCGGTGATGCAGGCGTAGTAGTTGCGGATGTTCTCGCGGAAGTAGTCGCCTTCAGGAGTGCCCTTTTCCGGAATGTAGGGCAACTGTCGGGCCAGTGCTTCCACATCGAGCGAGTCGTACAGCCGTTTGTAGGTTTCGGGCACCAGTTCGTAGCCCGTATGCGGAGGATTCATGGACACCACCATGGCAAAGGGAGGGTCGGTTTTTGTGCCTTCCGTACGGATGAACTCGATGGCGCGGTCGGCCTCGTAGGCTGGTCCCCACTGGTTGACGTAGTAAAATTCCTCCCGTCCGGATTTCGTATCCCAGTACATCGGTTTCAGGTGATTGTCGTACGTGCCGTAAGCAATCCACTTGTCGAACCCATGTCGGCGTTCGGGCGGACACCATTCGTTCCAGGCCACTTCTCCCTTGTTGTTGTACGTATCCACGTAGGGGCGGTATGGGGCATCGAGGTGCCACTTGCCGATGTAGGCCGTGCGATACCCTTCTTCCTTCAGCACATCGCTCCAGCATACGGCTTCTTCCGAAAGCTCCACGCCGTAGGGGGTATTCTGTGAGTTGCAGTTGCCCGTCACTCCGTTGGCTTCCGGATACATTCCCGTCATCAGCATGGCCCGTGCGGGCGATGACACCGGATAGCTGCTCACGGCATCGGTGAAGAGGATTCCTTCAGAAGCCAGGCGGTCGAGGTTCGGAGTCTGTACGGGTTCCTTTCCCATACATCCCATGGCATCGCCCCTGAACTGGTCGGCCATGATGAAGACCAGGTTAGGACGTGCGGGCTTGGATTCAGGGCGGGAACATGCCGAGAACGGAAGCACGGCGCCTAAGGCAGAGGTATAAACGAGTAGTGTCAGTTTCATATCAGGGATAAAACAAGCTTCAGTTCAGGTAATTGTGATTTTAAGTCTCAGTTAGATAAAGAGGCGTGCCAAAGATAGGAATAAATGTTTAATCCTTGGCACGCCTAATTTATAATAGATTTAAAAGAGTTCTATCATTACTGGTTGGCAAAGCTACCAGCTTTTACAGGCCATCCCGGATTCTGATAAACAACCGACGTAGAAACGTCGCCACCTTCTTCAGGAGTTGACATACGGAATACATCGTATGACAACGGAGAGAGGTAGTTGGCTTGTTCGAAACAATAGCCGTTGTACTTGTTTACGAGTTCGTTCTTGCCTTGCGGACGCAGGTATTTGCTGACAGATGCTTCGTTAGGAGCTGTATAGTCAAGTTTGCAGGCTGTGCAAGCAGCTTCGAAGCCTGTATGGAATTCATCCCAGTAGTTCATACCTTCTACCCAGTAGTTTTGCATCTTGTCGAGTGCACGCCAGCGATACAGGTCATCCTTACGCATACCTTCTGCAATCAGTTCGCTGCGGCGTTCACGACGGATGTTGTAAAGTGTTGCGTCCACCAGTTCGGAGCCTGAGTAACGGGCCAGGTCGATTTCCTTAGTCAGGTCGGTAGCTGCAATGGTTTTCTTGTAATCTGGATCTACACCTGCACGGGTACGCAATTCTGTCCAGAAATTTTCGAGTGTTTCATCTTCCAGTGTATTATATCTCAAGTAGTAAGCTTCGATATAGTTCAGATAAGCTTCGGCTGCACGGAAAATAGGCAGAGCCAAAGGATAAGCGCTGTTGTAGGTTACGTCGTTGTCTACCCAGCCTTTGCGAGGAATATAACCGGTACTGGTTACGCGGATACCACTGGCAGCAATCAATCCGGGAAAGCCGTACATGATGTCTTTTCCATTGGAAGTGATGAGTTTGTCACCCGGTTTTGCTACAGAGCTTACCAGGCGCGGGTCACGATGTGACATAGTGCTTTCCAGACTCTTGTCGCCCTGATAATAGTTGCCGGCTGCATAAATAGGCAGACCATTGTCCATCAGATAACTGTCGACCAGTGAGCGGGTAAATCCAGTGTTGTCACCGTGAACAAAGATGTAAGTGTCTGTACCGACTTCAATGGCACCGTATCCGTGAGTAGCACCCACTACCTGATTCTGTACTTTGGCATCTTCGCTGTACATACGCCACAGCAGCACTTCATTGCGTTGTCCTGAAAGGTCGGTCTGATTGTACAAGCTTGCATAATCTGGTGATAAGGAAGAGGCAAGACCAACTTCCTTGGCAGACTTGATGGCTTCGTCCAGGAAGAATTCAATTTCCTTGTTCATGTCAGTATGGAAGGAAGCGGCATCACCCGGCCATCCCGGTCCACCCGGAACACGTGCCGTACCTGCATGGTATTTTTCCCATGTAGCTTCGTACAAAGCCACGCGTGACTTGAGCAGCAAAGCACATTCGCGGTTCAGACGATGAGCTGTAAAACTGTTTGATTTGGAGTACATCCGTTCACTGGCATTGTCCAGGTCGCTCAGGATAAAGCGGACTACTTCGTTACGTGGCTTACGTTTGTTGGCTTCTACGTTGGCTGCATAGTCCCCATCATTTAATACTTGAGTCAAGATGGGAAGGTCACCATAAGCTTTCAATAAGTTGAAGTAAGCATAGGCACGGAAGAAATACATTTCGCCGATGTAATGCTTCACGTTTGTCATTTTAAACTCAATGTGCCTTTTTTTATGTTTTCTTCTGTACGTTCCAGGAAGAGGTTGCAGTTACGAATGTTGCTGAATCCGTCATAGCTACCAGTAGAAGGTACTTGAATACGCTGAGGGAGGAAATTATCCACCTGATCTACTGTCGTCATGTCATCACTGTTGTTGTCTGTAGTGAAGTATCCGAAAGTACCCGTACCTGTGCCGTGATCGGCAGTAAGCCGTACATGTTGTTGCAATAAGGCTCCAACTGGTTTTCGGCAGTGAAGAAGTTGCCGTCTACATTGTCTGAAATAGGTTCTTTATCCAAGAAGTCTGAGCAGGAAGTTCCTACCAGCAAGGTAGCCGAAAATAAAAATATATATTTCAGTTTCATAATCATAGATGCTTTAATTGGTTATAAGGTTACGTTTACGCCACAAGAGAGTGTACGGCTCAACGGATAAGTCATACCGTTCTGATACAATGCTTCCGGGTCGAAGTTTTTGTTGATGGAAGTACCTGTCCACAAGTTATCACCTGAGAAGAATACTCTGACGCGTTCCAGTCCGATTTTGTTGACCCAGGCTTTCGGCAGGGTATAACCAATCTGCAAGTTTTTCAGACGGATATAAGCTGCATTCTGTACGAACTGTGACTGGCTCTGACGGTTCTGGTTAGATTTCCAAAGAGGACGCGGATAATATGCACCGGTGTTTGCACCCAACGGGTCGCCTTCCGGACGGAAGAAATCCCAGTGTTCTTTGTATCCGGTAGAAGACCATGCGTCGCCGTCTACACCCCAGAATACCATACCACTCAGTAAATAATCACGCTTAGCTACACCCTGGAAGAAGATACTCAGGTCGAAACCTTTCCATTCAGCACCGATGTTCAAACCGAAACGGAAGCGCGGTGTGTCGTTACCAATCACTTTGCGGTCGCCCGGATTATCTACTGTATTTTCTCCGTTGGTGATTTTACCGTCACCATCCAGGTCGGCATACATCATGTCACCGGCTTTCCATCCGGAAGCAGCAAGAGTAACATCAGGAATAGTGTTCTGGTCTACTTTTTCCAGATGTTTTGCCATTTCTTCGTCAGTCTTGGCCATACCTACAGATTCATACCCCCAGATTTCTCCTAAATACTGTCCGGTGTAATAAGTGGAAAGTGATTTGCTGGCATTGGGGTATTCTGTAATCTTGGTACGTGAATCAGAAAGGTTGAATGCTACATTGTAGTTGAATTCACCGATACGGTCTTGCCAGTTCAACTGGAATTCCCATCCTTTGGTACGCAAAGAGGTATTGTTGCGTTTAGGAGCTTCTGCACCCACAATCGGAGAGATTTCCTGTGCCGGTCCTACCATGTCTTTCGTGTCACGGATAAAGTAGTTGAAGTAACCGCTCAGACGGTTGTTGAAAGCACCAAAGTCTACACCGTAGTTATAGCTGTATACACGTTCCCAAGTCAGCAGGGAGCTTACCAGTCCCGGTGCACCTGCGATGTTTGATTTGTTGGCCATATCGAGCAACCAGCGTCCGCCTGCGTCAGGACTACCTACTGTTACATTCTGAATAGCATAAGTAGGATAGTAAGAATCTGTGTTCTGGTTACCGAGGCTACCATAAGAGAAGCGGGGTTTCAATGTGTTGACCCATTTGCTCAGCGGTTCCCAGAAGGACTCGCGTGCAACGTTCCAACCGATAGATACAGACGGGAATGTAGCCCAACGGCTGTCTGCCTGGAAACGGGAAGAACCGTCACGGCGGATGTTGAATTCAAACAGATAACGTCCGTCAAAGTCGTAGTTCAAACGGCCGAAATAACCTAAGGAAGCCCATTCTCCACGGTAAGCACCGTTACTCTGTGTACCGGTAGATGTATTGACATCGGGATTATTATCGTTCATCACGTCCGAACGTTTTGCCCATACGTTGTTGTAACGGTAGCTTTCGCTGTTCATACCGAGCATTACCTTCAAATTATGCTTTTCGAGGAAATTGAGGCTATAGTCGGCATAAAGTGAAGTGGTAATCATTGTTTCACGCTGCTGTTCGCTGTAAGCCCATGTCTTACCGGCTGCCAGGTCGGCGTCACCACCCAGCCACTGTTCTGGAATAGGATTGTTGTTTTTGTCATAGAGATATACTCTGGCTACATTGTAAAGATGTTCGAAGCTGCCTGTACGCAGAGCCAGGTCACCGTGAATGGTCAGTCCCTTCATCGGAGTCAGAATCAAGCTACCCTGTGTGAAGTAGGTATCATCTTGCGTATTGGAACGTCCTCCTGAAGTCAGCTGCATCAGTTTCGGGTTACGGGTATAGTGACCGTTGTTGTCGTAAAGCGGCATGTTGGGGTGCAGCTTGGTAGTTTCAGCAAAGAAACGGTCGCCGTACAGTTTCAGGAAGGTCGGCATACCGATGTCTTCACGAATGAAACGGCTGTTGAATTCCAGACGCATCCATTTGGTAATTTCTGCACTGATGCGAGCACTGGCATTGTAACGTTTCTTGTTGTCGTTTGCGTAGTTCATCTGTCCGTCCTGGCTCAGGAATGCCCCTGACACGTAGTATTGTATTTTTTCATTACCACCCGACAAGCTTACGTTATGTTCTTGTCCGAAAGCGGTTTTGTCGATGAAGTTGCGTGGCCAGTTCTGGTTGTCATTGGAGTTCTGGTTGAAAGCAAAGCAGTTACCGTTCTGTGAAAGAGACGGGTCGGCAGTGGTAGTAATCTCACCGCGCATGTACTGCTGGATACGATCCATTGTGATGTCCGAGAAGAAGTGTGCTTCACCGGAACCTGTGTTGTCGATGGCACGGTTGAAGTACTGTGCAAAAGTGTAAGCGTCGAGCATGTCGGGGATGTTGGTCGGACGAGACCAGCGCAGGTTGTTAGAGTACGAGATGCTTGTCTTACCCTGCTTTCCTTTCTTGGTTGTAACCAGGATAACACCGAACGGAGCACGAGAACCGTAGATGGCAGCAGAAGCCGCATCCATCAATACCGAGATGTTGTCGATGTCCTGCGGGTTCAACTGGTTCAGGTCGCCTGCTACACCGTCAATCAGCACGAGGGGAGAAGCGCTGGAACCTGTTCCCAAGTTACCTGTACCGCGGATGTTGAAAGAAGGATTGGCATCCAGTTTACCACCGGCATCAGGAATGCTCACATTCAATCCTGGAACGACACCCTGCAAAGCCTGACCTACAGATGTTACCGGACGAGATTCCAGTTTCTTGTTATCTACCGAAGCCACGGCACCGGTCAGGTTCACTTTCTTCTGTGTACCGAAACCTACTACTACCACTTCATCGAGTGTCTGAGTATCTTCCGACAAAGTGACCTGATAGGAAGTCTTTCCTTTTTGTACGGGATTTCCTGGGTTTGATAACCGATGTAGGATACTACTAATGTACTTCCTGAGGCAACGTTGTTCAGCTGGAAGTTTCCGTCCAGGTCGGTGATACAACCGTTGCTTGTACCTTTAACTACTACTGAAGCTCCGATGATGGGCTCATTCAGTTTCTTGTCTGTAACAATTCCGGAGATGCTCACTTGTTGCGCTTGCAGTGGTAATAGTCCCGCTAGCAAGGCTATGAGCAGAGAGATGAATTGTGTTTTCATGTGACTCATGGTTTTAAGATTAAAATTTAAATTTGATGGTTAAACAAGTTGGCTAAATTTTTCTGTCGCAAATCTCCGAAATAAACGATGTAAGGGCAGTGGGTAAACGTTGCATTAACAGTCGGTATTCTTCTTATCTGCGCTTTTATGGGGGTAAAAACTGTTTTTTTACCGGTATTTTGACTTTTTAGACAAGATTTTTGTTTCTTTGCGTAACCATTACATAGCTTAATCTGAGAAATGAAAAATAAATTCTGCCTGCTCATTGTATTCTTTCTTTGTATTTTCCCGCTTTTTCCGGCGGGTGCACAGACACTTTCCGAGAAGGATTTTCAGGTATTGAATATGAACGACGGATTGTCGGACAACGACATTCATTCCGTGGCAAAGGATACGGAAGGCTTCATGTGGTTCGGAACCGGCAGTGGACTGAACCGTTACGACGGACGTACCTTCAAAGTGTTCCGGATGCCGGGAATCTCTTACCGGAGAATTGACAGGGTGGTGTCGCTGGATACGGATTACCTGCTTCTCCGTTCGGAGCAGAACCTGTTCTTGTTCGACAAGAAATACGAACGTTTTCTTCCGGTATGCGATTCGGTGAGCAAACAGCCTGTGATGTTCGCCGACTTTGTGGCCGATTCTGACGGCAGTTGCTGGGGCGTATCTTCCGGTGAATTGTCGGAGGTGAATTTTCCGTCCTCTTTTGTGCAGGACACAGCGTTTGTCTCTGTGCGTCATGTTGTGAACAATTCACAAAGTGATCCGTTTGTGGTGCTGTGTATGGGAGAAGATGGGAAGATGCTGTATTGTGCAAGCCGGAATGGAACTGTCTATCGTTTTACGCCCGGACAAAGGCAGTTGAAGAAAGTTTGTGACGGGCAGTTGTCGTCTAGTAAGTGGGTTTCCTCTGTACTGAACGATGATTCGTTCATCTGGATTCCTACCGTGGGCGACGGATTGTATGGTTACGACCTGACAAACGGAAAGTTGCATCACTGGCAGTATATTTCAGAAAGAATGGGGGAGCAGCTGTCGCATAACGATGTCTTTCGTTTGCTCCCGATAGGGAATTCCCGGTACCTGGCCGTTACATGGAACGGATATACTTTGTTGAGTCTTACGCCGGAACGGGAAATCAAGTTGCGCGATTTTCAGTCTTTCCTTCATAACGGGAAACAATATTTCGAGACACGTATGATTTCGGGCTATTACGACGAGGAAGGATTGCTGTGGATTGGTACGGAAGGAGGAGGGGTGCTGTTTTCCGACTTGCGCCAGCTGTTTTATCACCAGTATGCACAGACACGTTCCAATGAAATTTGCGGCATCCAGATGGATGAAGAAGGTTACGTCTGGCTGGCTACGTTTCACAAGGGAGTGTTGCGGAGCACGCAGCCTTTTGACGTATCACATTCGCTGTCATTTGAATCATTTGATACCGGTATTCCCGGCCTGAAAACCGTGCTTTGCAGTTCGTCGGACAAGAATGGAGGTTTCTGGTTCGGTACGCAGGACGGACGGGTGCTTCGTTACGGGAAAGACCGGAAGTGGGATGACATGCGGATTGGCACCCCCGGACAGCCTTCTCCGGTGGTATGGAGCCTGCTTATGGTTTCGGACGAACAGTGCTGGGCGGGTACCAGCGACGGGTTATACTGGGTGGACTTTCAGCGGGGAACTTCAACGCACGTCAACTGGAGTAATTCGCAAATTCCGGATCATATCCATATACGTGCGTTGGCAGCCGGTGATAATCAGACCTTATGGCTGGGAACTGGAAGAGGCTTGCTTCGGCTGTGGATGAACGGTACCAAGGTGCTACGGACACATGCCGGATACGAAGCCAGAGCCGGTATGCCGGACACGGAAATCGAAGTCCGTGCCTTGCTGTATGGGACAGACAAGAAGCTGTGGGCAGGATATGCCGGAAGCGGTCTGGTGGCTTGTTCGCCGGAAGGAGACAGCATTCTGACCCGTTATACTACCGCTCAGGGCTTGTGCAGTAATTTCGTGACCGTACTGGCCGAAGACAACGACCACTCTCTTTGGGTAGGCTCCAACTCCGGTATTTCCCGTCTGAGCCGTCATTTGCAGTCATTCTATAACTATTATATTTCGGGTAGCAACCGCTCCGTCTTTTTCGGCAAGGACTTTCTTTTCTGGGGAAACCACAGCATGCTGACTTATTTCCGTCCTTCCGACCTTCGCTTTAATTATCCGAAAGAAAAGGGACGGGTGATTTTTACCGACCTGGAAGTGAATCACACTCCCGTACAAATCGGGCAGAAGGTCAACGGGCAGGTGGTGTTGCCCCAGTCGTTGCTTTATACTTCCGAACTGCATCTGACACATGAAAACCGCAGTTTCTCCCTGCTGTTTACCAACCTGCTCTATCTGACCAAACTCCAGAAATACCTTTTCCGCCTGTATCCTTATCAGGAGGAATGGATTATGGCCGATGAAGGAGAAAAAATCTCGTACGACCGTCTGCCGGCCGGTACCTATACTTTCCAGGTGAAGACCATTTTCCAGGACCAGAGTGAAGGGGATGTCAGTACCCTGAAGGTGGTGATTGCTCCTCACTGGAGCGAAACCCTCTGGTTCCGTCTGCTTGTGGCAGCTGGCCTGATCAGTATCGTGTTGATTTACCTGCATCGTGTGCGGTTGAAGCAAAAGCGGATACAGTACGAACTGCGTCTGGAGCATGAACTGTTTACGGTCAATATGGAACGTAACAAGGAAGTGGAACTTCGCAAGGAGCGTGAGGCTTTTTTCACGATGGCAGCCCATGAACTGCGCACTCCGCTTACCCTTATCTTGTCTCCGCTGCGTGAACTGCTCTCCAAAATTACACCCGCACATCCGTTTTATAGTCGTCTGTCTGTCATGTTCAAGTATGCCGAAGGACTGCATACCCTGACCGACCGTTTGCTGTATATCCAGAAAGCAGAAGCCGGCATGGTGAAGCTGCGTCTGTCTGCAGTGGATGTGCTATCCCTGATGAGGGATGTGGCAGAAGGTTTTCAGCCGCTGGCAGCCGAACGCCAGATAACGTATGAATGGGTGCAGGGGTCGGAACATATTACGATATGGGCCGACAGGGAGAAACTTTCATCAGTCATTCAGAACCTGATTTCGAATGCCTTTAAATACACAGCCGAAGGAGGAAAAATCAGTCTCTCGGTAGAACGGAAGGAGTTCGACCAGAAACCTTTCTGCTGCATTTCGGTGACGGATACCGGAAAAGGAATAGATGCCGGATTGCTGCAACACATTTTTGAGCCTTTCGTAACCGGCGATGCAGATCCGGCAGTTTCTACCCGCATGGGAGTGGGACTGAAAATTGTGAAGCACATTGTGGAGATGCATCACGGACGGGTGAACGTGGAGAGTGAACCGGGAAAAGGAACGTCGTTCGCTGTGTACCTGCCCGAAGGAAAATCGCATTTCGAAGAAGACGATTGCACGTGGGATGAAACTCCGGACGCGGATGATAAAGAAAAGGGAAGAGAAAGTATCTCAGACCTGATGCTGTTGCCGGAAGCGGAAGAAACCTCACAGAAAACGGAGGAAGAACGTACCGCCGCCCGCCAGACGGTGCTTATCATAGAAGACAATACTGACATGCGCCGTTACCTGCGCGACCTGATGAAGAAACATTATCGGGTACTGGAGGCGGAGAACGGAGAAGAGGGAGTGAAGGTGGCTGTAGAACAGGTGCCCGACCTGGTACTGTCGGATGTGATGATGCCGGTGATGGACGGATTTACCTGCTGTGCCGAGTTGCGCAAGCGGAAGGAAACGGCTCACATTCCCATTTTGCTGCTCACGGCCAAGGCAGAGGATAAGGACAGTGTGGAAGCTTCTTATCGTGGAGCCGACGATTATGTGCGTAAACCGTTCAATCCGGAGGTGCTGCTGGCCAAGGTGGCCCATCTGCTCGACATGCGTCGTCGCCTGAAGCAGATTTATACCCGCACGCTGCTACATACTTCTTCCGTATCGGCAGAGAAACCCGAAGGCACCGAAAGTGAGTTCATGCAACAGGTGCTGTCGTGCATCGAGGGCAATGCCAGCAATCCGGAGTTCAATGTCAAAGTACTGGCCGGAGAACTCCACATGAGTCAGGCTACGCTCTACCGCAAACTGAAGCAGCACACCGACTTGTCGGCTGTGGAACTGATTCGCCACATCCGTATGACGCAGGCTGCATTCCTGCTGATGGAAACCAGTCTCCCGGTCACGGAGGTAGCCGAGCGCGTAGGCTTCAATGACCTGCCCACGTTCCGCAAGCATTTCACGGACATGTTCGGCGTGTCTCCTTCCAAGTATGCGGAAGATAATCAGAAGAACAAGTAAAAAGACGGTTCAGCCCCTTTGCAGCGTTCTGTATTCATTGGGGCTGTGACCTACCACCCGCTTGAACATGCGGCTCATGTGCTGCGGATACTGGAAGCCCAGGCTGTAGGCAATCTCACTCATAGGCTTGGTGGTAGAAAGCAGCATGTCCTTGGCTCTTTCCACTACCTTTGACTGGATGTACTCGGAAGCCGTCTTACCCGTCTGCTTACTGATCATGTCGCCGAAATAGTTGGGCGAGAGGAATACTCGTTCGGCAAAATATTTCACCGTAGGCAGTCCTTCTTCCTGAGGTGTCTGGCCGTCAAAGTATTCGTCCAGCAGCTGCTCAAAACGTACGATGATGTCCTTGTTGGAGGCTTCGCGTGTGGTGAACTGCCGCTCATAGAAACGCATGCAGTAATCCAGCAGCAGTCCGATGTTGGCCGTAATCAGCCGCCGGCTGTGCTTGTCGGCAGGACGTCTCAGCTCCGTATCGATTTTATGCAGGCAGTCTATCACCGTGTGCCGTTCTTCTTCCGAGAGGTGCAAGGCTTCGCGGGCTTCGTAAGAGGAAAAAAGAATAATTCCGGATGTCGTGTCCCAGTTGGGTACCATGAATCAAGTCCGGATGAAAGAGCAGTCCGTATCCGGTGGGACGCGTTCCTTCCTGCGCGTGGATGGAAGCCACCTGTCCTGGTGCAAAACAGACAATGGTTCCTTCCTGATAGTCGTAAGGCTGTCGGCCGTAGGTAATGTCTCCGCAGAGCGTATCTTTCAGAAACAAGGCATAGATGCCATAATTTATGGTAAATGGCTGTGCAGGCTGAGTAATCTTTGAAAGGTCTACCACGGTAACCATGGGATGATACGTCTCCACTCCGAAGAATTTGTTGTATTTATCCACTGTGTCCAGTTCTATCACTTCTTCTTTCATCATCTGTCAATTTTATTTTCAGGCAAATGTAATACTTATTCTCGGGAATACCTACAGCCGTGTGGCAGATTCAAGGAATGTGAACAAACCGGAAGGCGTATTCCAAAAAAAAGTTTAAACGCTCCTCCGGGCCGTGAAGGTGACAAAAGAAAAACGGTATGGAACAAACGAGTTTCTGCAAAATCCCGTGATATTTGTCCGAACGAAAACAAAAAATTATGGACCCACGAGTGTTGAGAAGAAAGATTATCCGGACAGCCTCAGGCTGTTTCCACAAGAACGGAATAAAGGCCACTTCCATGAACAGCATATCCGAGCGCTGCATATCTCCAAACGGACGCTTTATCAGGTGTTTTTGAGCAAGAGTGAACTGCTGGAAGCCTGTGTGTCTTTTCAGATAGAAAAAAGCAGAAAGCAGATAGAAGAGAAATGCCGCACGCTGAACTGTCTGGAGGCCATTGTCTATCTGAACTATCAGACGTATGCCCTTTCGGGAATATTGTCGGCCGATTTTTGCCGGGAGATTGTGAAATACCCGGAAGCCCTGGCACTTTTCAGTCGGGAATACCGTGAACCTCTGCATGAGAAGTGTGCCAGCCTGTTCCGTGAAGCCCAGCAGAAAAAGCTGATACAGCCGGAAAGCAATTTTGAGCTGGCTTTCATGTTTTTTGAAAACACCTTGCTTTATGCACTTTTTGCCCCTTATGAGGAACCGAAGCGTGCCCTTACGTATGGCAATGCCGTGCTGACCTATTTGGCGGGCATTTGTACCGCCGAAGGAAGGAAAGAGTTACACCGCATGACCGCATCGGGCGAATTGCAGCCGGCAGTGTGAGAGTGTGAGAATGTGTCCGACATCCCAGACTGGTGTAAACATACAATGATGTGGATTTATGAAAAAAAGATAAATCGAGCATTGGGGTAGAAACATCGGTAATTTGTATCATTGTCTATGGTTTCTTTTGCGTAATTTTGTCACATCCATAATTAAAACGACAAAAAGGAACAAACAATGAAGAACTTTGACTATCAAACCCCGACCCGTCTGATTTTTGGCCGGGATGTAGTGGCTGGACTGCCAGAGGTGATGCGCCCGTTCGGACGTCGCATCCTGTTGACATACGGTGGCGGAAGCATCAAGCGTATCGGCTTGTACGACCGCGTGAAAGAACTGTTGAAAGATTTTGAGATTTTTGAACTGGGTGGTATCGAACCAAACCCGAAATACTCCACCAGTGTAGTGGAAGGCGTGCGTATCTGCAAGGAACAGCAGATTGACGTGATTCTCTCTGTGGGTGGCGGTTCGGTACTCGACTGTTCGAAAGCCATTGCCGGAGGTGCCAAATACGATGGCGAGACCTGGGACCTGATTATCGGCAAGGCTCCTACGTTGGCTGCACTGCCTATTGTGGACATCCTTACCCTGGCCGCTACGGGCAGTGAGTACGATGCCGGAGGAGTCATCTCCCGCACAGAGACCAATGACAAGGTGGCCTACATCGACTCGCATCTGTTCCCGGCCTGCTCTTTCCTTGACCCGACCTATACCTTCACGGTCAATGCCAAGCACACGGCAGCAGGAGTGGCCGATGCCATCAACCATGTGATGGAACAGTATTTCACTCATGCCTCCAATTCTGTGGCCGACGGTTTCTGTGAAACACTGGTAAAGACTCTGATGAAATATGCTCCGATTGCACTGGAGAAACCGGATGATTACGAAGCACGTGCCGAAATCATGTATGCCTGCACCTTTGGCTGCAACGGTCTGCTGGCCCTCGGTACCGGTGGTTCTCCCTGGCCCATGCACGGCATCGAACATGCCTTGTCGGGATATTATGACATTACGCATGGAGAAGGTTTGGCCATCATTACTCCGCACTGGATGCGCCACGTGCTCAACGAGCGCACACAGGAACGCATCGTGAAATTTGGTGTGAACGTCTTCGGACTGGCTGCCGATCAGGCTCCGTCGGAAATTGCTGAGCAGACCATTGCACGTACCGCACAGTTCTTCAAGAGTCTGGGTATGCCGATGACCTTGCGTGAGGTAGGCATTGACGATTCCCGTCTGGAAGAAATGGCACACCACATTGCCGTGAATGAGGGACTGGACGCACCGGGTACGTTTGCTCCGCTGAACGAACAAGACATCCTTTCCATTCTGAAGGCTGCGTTGTAACAAATAATATGGGCTGTCTTTAATAAAAGGCAGCCCATTATTTGTTTGTGTGTTTCGAGTGTTTCAAGTTTTATTTACCGACATCCATCAGCCATTTTCCATCCACTTTGACCATTTTCTGGCTGTCTTCCTTTTCAGTGCCGTCCCCGTAAACTTGTTTGAATTTTACTATAGCTGAATTTCCGTCTTCAGCGATTTCTTCGGAGATAATTTCAATACTCTTGATTCCACCGTTTTTCTCCAGTGTTTTGTCTGCTTTTTCTTCCATCATGGAAACTAATCCTTCACGAGCCTGTTTGATTTCGTCAGGACTTCCTTTGCTGATGTTGATACCATCCACAAACTTTTCATATTTTTTGTTCTGAAGAGCAGACATGTAATCTTCCAGCGCACCGGAAGGGCTGCTTGAACTACAAGATACCATGGCAAGCAGTGCGATTGCCATCATTCCGAGACGAATCATTAATTTCATCATAACTTTAGTGTTTTAGGTTAATAATAAGAGTGTGTTAATTTAAGGAAAATCATAGATCGTTTTCAGGTGTTTGTTGAGTAAAAGGTCACTGGGCAGCAGGTAAGTGCCTCGTACTACGGGAAGGTCCATGTGGGTGATTCTGCCTTCGGAAAGGTCGATGCCTTCTTTCCGGTATGCAAATTCAATAAGTTCCGTACAATACATTTGTGAACTGTCGGACAGATTGTAATCATGGTCAAAGAGAATCCCTCGCTGGGCCATGAGCAAGGCTGTCTGTGCTGCCCGGGCTGCGGCCAATGAGTCCTTTCCCCACCGGACTATTTCTCCGCAAACCGCTCTTTCAGGAGAGAAGAAACGGGTTAAAGGTTCTATTTTCACGCGGTCAGGGTCTCCCTTAAATTCAGGTTCACCCGGAACTGCATGGATGACATGCCATTCTCCCTGCATTTTTTTCAAGATTCCCACATGCGAATATGTACCATTCTTGTCGGCAGCTACTACAATACGGCTCATGAAGCCTGTTCCACGACGAAAAGCAAGGTCACCGTCGGAGAACAGTTCTGTCGGTAAAGTTTGACTGTCAGTTTTTCCCAGATTATGGCAAGAAGGACATACAAAAGATACCCACAGAATGAACAAAGTATAAGATAACTTCCTCATGGAGGACAAAAATAGCAAATAAATTTATTTATGCTAAAAGAATGGAAATAAAATTTGAATAAATGTTTCAGATTGTTATGGAATTTGTCTAATTGTCCGAAATATGAAAGTGTGTTTCCGGAATAGCCTGCACTCAGGCTATTCCAAACAGTTCAATCTCAAAAATTAGGGTAGAACCGCCGGGGATGCCGGGCTGCGAGAATTTGCCGTATCCCATTTCCGACGGGATGTACACCTCCCATTTGTCGCCCACGCACATCTGCTGCATGGCGATAATCCATCCCTCAATCAGGTCGCTCAGGCGGAAGGCTACGGGCGCACCGCTGCGGCTGCTGTCAAACTTCTTGCCGTTGATAGTCCATCCCGTGTAGTGCGCGGTGACGATACTCCGCGGTGTGGGATGCTTGCCGTCGTTTTGGCCCGATGCCAGCACCTTGTAGTAAATACCCTTCGGGAGCGGCATCACTCCCTCTTCCTTTGCCTTTTCGGCCAGCCAGTCCTTGTTGGCCTGCATGTATTCTTTCTTTCCCATTATGAATGATTTTGGCGTAAAGGTACGTATTTTTCCGGGATACTTAAAACAGTCCGCTTATCCATTCCCAAAGTGTCGTGGTCAGGTAGATAGCCAGTTTGGCCACCCAGTAGATAATTACACACAGCACCAGGATGCCCACGGCTGTCACCACGGCTTTGCGGTTCACCTCTTGAATTACCTCTTTGTCACCTTCTACGAACCCCACAATCAGTCGGTAGTTTTTCACATACGAGCGGCTGAAAATATCCAAAATGTCACCGATCCAGAACGGGATTATACCCAGCATCATGTCCACTAACATATTGTAGATGATGGCCAGGGTGAGGGGAATAGACCGGATTTTGAATAGCGACACCGTGAGAAAGGGCAGTGTCATGGCCGAAGAGAAAATATCGCCTGCCGTCGGGAAAAGCAATCCGATGAGAGGGTCGAGGTAGTATCGGTCCATCACATTCTTGATGGTTCTTATCAGTCGGTAGAGCGGGTCGTTTTCCCACTGCATGCGTTTTATGTTTTGTTTCGTATTCTCCATGTAGCAGTTAGTTTGACGCAAAGATACAAAAAGGTGAATGCAGTGTCAAACCCGAAACTTGCTTTTGAGAAAAGACGATGCTGAACCGCATCCCGTCTTATGAAAATATAACGATATTTGGTGGAGATTTCTGGATAATCCCTATCTTTGCTAAAAACGCCTTTGCTTTAATGACATTATATTTGATACGATGAATACATTCCGTTCTATAGATGAACTTGTGAAAATGTTTGAGCGGGAAAAAGTGTTGCTCAAGGAAATGTTTTACAAACGTAAACAGCTCTCATTTCGTTATGATTATGCTCTCGAATTAACTGAATACAAGGAAGAGCGTATTCGTTTTCTTATTGAATACGGCGTGCTGCGAGAAAGCGGTGATTTCCTGGAAATGGAAGATTTGTACTTGAAGTTTTTCGAAGAGGTTCTGCAAATAAACGAGGAAATCAATGTATCGTTCGTGCAAGATTATCTGAATCATTTGAATGACAACATCGATTATTTTCTGAAGGAGAACAACGAACAGCGGAAGTATACGTACCAGCGAGAGGTGAGACGTTGTTTGAAAAACATTGCACTGACTACCGTACGTAATGTGATGGACTTGAAACGTAATTTGGATGTAACTTATAAAACGGAACCAAGTTATCAGGTGAAACTGGCCAAATTGAAAAAACTGGATGAAAAACGGCGTAACATAGCCTTGCTTATAACTCGGAGTGAAGAAGTGATAGACTCACAGCAACCTACCTTTTTTCGTGTGGCTATGGATGTACAGATGCGGGCTGTGGTGAGTGATGTAAAGCTTCAGCTGAACGATTCGTATCATAACCTGATTGAAATAGAAAAACAGATTATTCATTACTTGAACTTGATAGCCTATCAGAATCGTATTTTTGAAAAGGTAAGGCGATTGAAGTACCTGCGCGATCAGTTCCTGCTTGAAGAGAATACAGATATTCGTCGGGTCATTGGCGAAAAGAATCCGGTGTGGATGGAACCGCAGCCCAACTATCGCATCAAGTTGTCTCTGTCAAATCTGCATACTTCTGAAGTGGCATTGGAGTTGATTCGTAAGGTGATGTCGCGGCGGAAGAAGGACGCGCGTGGTCCGCGGAATGTGGCCGGAGCCATTCCGGAAAGTTATCTGTCACAGGCAGGTGAGGTAATGGACAGGGTCAACTTGCAGGAAGTATTCAATGCCTTTGCTGCCTCTGGCACACATTTGTTCCGGTTCGTAATGAATTATTCCTATGGCAAGCCGGTGGCGGAAGAAGACAAGCTGCTGTTTTTCTGCCAGCTGGCTTCACAGTATGCGGATGAGCTGGATTTTACCGACCATTATGAGTCAACCTCTGAGGTGGAGTACCCTTTGATTTATTTACGACAAAACCCTTAATCATACTTGATAAAACGATGAAATACACGGAAGAAATATTCAATATTCTGAGCAGGGGAGGATTTATTTCCGCCAATAGTGTCTCGTCAACCGTTAAGCGGTACTATGATGCGCTTGAAGAAGATTTGACGGAGTACTACGATTATTATAAAGGCATCGGCTTCTATCTGGAAGCGGGCAACGGATATTACCTTTTTACACGTCAAGAAACCAGGGTCGATTTGGAACGAAAGCTGGAAGCTGTAGGCAAATGGATTGATTACCTGAGCTTCCTGAAAACGTATCATTCGGCTTTTGGTCCCGGATTCCTGTTCCGGCGGGCAGATATTGAGGTGCAGATAGGATGTAACATGGAACTGAAGGAAAAGGCCTCCCGCTTGTTCTCTGATAAGAAAAAATTCGGAGAGGTTGTAGAGAAGTTGGTGGCAGAGCTGGAAAAGGCTGGGATGATTGAACTGGAAAACGAGCATGATGAAACCTATAAAGTACTAACCGCATTCCACTATATGGAAGAAATGGTGGACTGCATCACGATATTGGAGGATACAAGCGATGAGATACCTGAATAAAGTCATATTCCTGAATAGTGCGCATATTCCTTATGCCGAAATCCGGGTGGACGGCAATGTGCATTTCATTGGTACGCAGGGAGTGGGAAAGAGTACCCTTCTGCGAGCTATCTTGTTTTTCTATAATGCCGACAAACTGCATCTGGGCATTCCGAAAGAAAAGCAGAATTTCGACGCTTTTTATTTGCCCTATGCCAACTCGTATATCGTGTACGAGGTGGTACGTGAGAATAGCGCATATTCCGTAGTGGTGTCCAAATCTATGGGACGGGCTGCTTTCCGCTTGATAGATGCTCCTTATCGGAAAGCATGGTTTGTGAACGACCGTCACGAGGTATCTGCCGATTGGAGCGAGGTGCGTACGCGCATTCTTGAGGCAGATGCCCGTTGCACGATTACTCCGCTTGTTACGAGCTATGAAATGTTTCGTGACATCATCTTTGGAAACAACCGCAAGCCCGATATGGTGTCTTATCGTAAGTTTGCCATTGTAGAAAGTAGCAAGTATCAGAACATTCCTCGTACTATCCAGCATGTATTCTTGAATTCCCGTTTGGATGCCGATTTTGTGAAAGATACCATCATCCAGTCCATGAATGAGGAAGATGTGTCTATCGACCTGACTTATTACCGGAGCCAGATAGAAGCTTTTGAGCAGGAATATGATGATGTCATGCGATGGCTGCGTCCCAACAAAAATGGGGAGATTGTGGTGCGCAAGCAGGCGGAACAAGTCATTCAGCGTTACCGGAGCTTACTTTATTCTCAAAAACAGCTGGAAGAAGGAAGAGCTGAATTGAATTATGCAGAGAAAGCAGCTCATGACATGTTGCCGGTGCTCGAGGAACAGATTCAGGAAGCAGAAGAGAAGAGGGCACGGTTGGTGCGACTTGTAGGAGAAGAGAGAGGCAAGTATTCTGCCGAACGTGACAAGCTGGTGCGCCGGGAAGGGGCGATAGCCGACGATTTGAAGCGTATCCGCGAAAAGCGCTTGTATTATGAGAAAGAAGGCATAGAAGAGGTGATGCGGCGTGTGGCAGGTGAAGCAGCCTTGCTGCATGAGCAGGAAAGTTTGAAACAGACGTATGCAGAATTGACCGCTACTTACAGGGATGTGTTGCAGAAATACGACTTGCTGGTCGGAAAGGTAGAGGCGGCCTTTACCGCATTTGAGAATGAACGGCGAAAGGCTGTGCTGGTCCGTGAAAATGAATTGAACGTCTGGAGAAATGAATTGTATACCCGCTATCGGGAACAAGAGGTACACGTGCGGAATATGTATGAGGAGAGACAAAAAAACGTGGAATGAAAACCGGATACGGCTCACCGAAGAAATTTCTGCACTTCGTCAGCAGAAGATTCGCATTCAGTTGACTTGCCATTTTGAGAAAGAAACCGGGGACTATCAGGAACAGTTGGATGCATTGAAAGATGAAGAAAGGCAGACAAGCTGGCAGGTAGCCGACCTGAAACTCACGTGCGACCAGTTGCGGCAGAAATGTACCGATGAGATGAAAGAGAGTGAGTGGCAGTTCAAGCAAGAAGCTGAGGAACTGGTGCGCCGTCGTACGGCATTGGACGAAGAAATTCGGATCTTTACCAGCCTTCTTGACCGTTGGAAAGGTTCCTTCTGTGAATGGCTGGACGCGCACAAGCCGGGGTGGCAGGAAACAATTGGGAAAGTGGTAGATGAAGAGCTGATTCTGTATGCCCAGGATTTACATCCGGTATTGGCTGGGGACAGTGACAATACGCTGTTCGGCGTACGGGTTGAACTTTCGGGAGTGGCGAAAGAATTGCGTACGCCAGCCCGTTTAAAGGAAGAACTGGCCGAAAAGGAAGCTGCCCGTGAGTCGTATGTCCGCGAGCTGGCTCAGTTGAACGGACGTCGGGAGGAAACACTCGGCCAGATAAAGAAGAAATATAACCGGCAGATTCGGGAGGTAGCCAACAAACAGCACCTTTTGGAGGCCCAGTTGCAACAGATTCCTGCCAGACGGAAACACTTGCAGGCTGAACTTACCTCTTGGCAGCGGAAAGAGGCCGAATGGAAACGGGAGCAGACAGAGCAGGTAGAATTGCAGTTAGCTCAGAAGTCGCAGGAACAGGTGCGTTGGGAAGATGAAGACAAGCGTTTACGGGCGGAAAAGGAGAAACGCCTGAAGCAATTGGCCGAAGAACTGCGGAAAACGGAAAAGGCTGAAGAGGAGGTCGTTCGGCAGGAAACTGGCGTTATCCATGAAGAGATTACTCATCAGCGAATTGAAATGGAAACGAAAAAGGCAGAGCTGCGGCGCTCACAGGCTAAGGAACTTGAAGGAAGCGGGGCGGATATGTGTGTCATTATCAGTTACGAGAAACGTATGGCCGACATCCGTCAGGAGCTGGAATACATTGTCCGTAAACGTTCTTTGGTATCCGATTTTGAGAAAGACAAACGCGAGTATTTCGACCGGGAGCCGCAACTGCGCAACGAGAAAAAAACAAACGATGCGCAGCTGGAAGATTTGGAAAATAAGTACAAGCTTCGTATGGAGCGTCTGCTAAGCCAGCAGAGTGAGGCAGATAAGACACTGGAATCCAGGAGAAAAGAGCATGCAGACATTCATAAAGATTTGGCCAGCCTGAAAGCTTTCCGTGCAGACGAAGACCTCTGTCCGTCCGAGTCGTATACCTCGGAAATGCGTCCTACCCGGAAGTCTTGTGGAACCATTATCGGAGACTTGAAGTCGCTTATTATTTCCATTCATAGAGAGATGGACCAGTTCAAGCGGGCGGTCAATGCATTCCATGGCAATTTTACGGCCAAGAACACTTTCCATTTCCCCGAAACCTTGGTAAGCGACTCTGATTTCTATGATTTTGCAGCAAATCTTTGTGAGTTTGTGGAAGATAACAAAATTGTGGAATATCAGACACGTATCAGTGAGCGCTACACCAACATTATCCAGCGAATCTCGAAGGAGACGGGCGATTTGACCCAGCATGAAAGTGAGATACAGAAAACCATTCGTGCCATAAACGAGGACTTTGTAAGGCGGAACTTTGCCGGAGTCATCCGTGGTATCGAACTGCGGACTCAGGCCAGCGATGACAAGCTGATGCAGCTTCTAGTAGAAATCAAGCAGTTCAATGAAGAACATCAGTTTAACATGGGAGCTCTTGACCTCTTCTCACAGGACTCGCGTATGGAAGTGAATGAAAAGGCGGTGAAGTATCTTTATTCATTCAGCCGTCAGTTGAGAGACAATCCGTCTCGCAAAAGCCTGGTATTATCTGACACGTTCAATCTGCAGTTCCGTGTGAAAGAGAATGATAACGATACCGGTTGGACTGAAAAGATAGCCAATGTAGGGTCGGACGGAACGGATATTCTGGTTAAAAGCCATGGTCAATATCATGCTGATTAACGTGTTCAAAGAGAAAGCTTCGCGCAAGTTCGGAGATTTCCGGATTCATTGCATGATGGACGAAATCGGCAAGCTTCATCCCAACAATGTCAAAGGTATTCTGGCTTTTGCTAACTGCCGGAATATCGTACTGGTCAACAGTTCTCCTACCACCTACAATGTGGAGGATTATCGTTATACTTATCTTTTGAGTAAGGATGCTCAGAGTTTTACGCAAGTGGTGCCTTTACTCACACGCAAGCAATAGTTTATGGAACAGAAAAAATTTACTCCGTCAATATGCCGTAAGGTACTTCGTCTTATACAGGGAGAGACACTTCCTTCGAGCCTTTTTCCACGCTGGTTTGCCGATGAACTGAAAGAAGAAGGGTTGCTTTCTATTATTACTCATGGAAGCCGAAACTCTTATCGGTTGCTGAATGTAGAGGCAAGCATCCGTTATGTGAAGAACAAGTATACGGGTGGGGCCGAACTGTCCCGGTGGATAGAGCTGACCGATGGACACAACCCTGATCTGGACCGGAGTGTACTGGTAAATGAAACCGGCGACTCCAAGCTTGTTCGTGTGCGGACCTTCCGCGGCTTTCTGGTAAATTGTTGCGAACCATTGGAGGTGACGATGGGAGAGAAATCTTTCACTCTTTCTCCGCTGGAAGGTATGGCTTTTTTTGTGCAGGAACCGGAAAAATTCAGCATACCCTCCGATGTACTTGTAGTGGGTGTGGAGAACGGCGACAACTTTCGTCAGCTTCACCGTCAGCGACATTTGTTCAAGGCCCGGAAAATACTCCTTGTGTCACGTTACCCTCAGTCGGATGACCTGCGCAATTGGCTGCTTTCGGTTCCCAATGATTACCTGCATTTCGGCGATTTCGACCTGGCCGGCATTCATATCTATCTCACCGAATTCTATAAATACCTGGGCAACCGGGCTTCTTTCTTTGTGCCGGACGATATTGAAATAAAACTGAAGAATGGAAATGCCACCCTGTACGACCGCCAGTATGCACGCTTCAGCCATCTGGTGCCGGAGGATGTACGCCTCATTCCGTTGGTAGAGATGATTCACCGTTATCATCGGGTTTACGAGCAGGAAGGATACATCTCTTTCAATTGTTTTTAGGTAAAATTACGCTTTATTACCGCCGCATTGTTTCGATTTTGGCGGAATGCGTCTATTTTTGTCCTTTATTGTGTACCTATGAACAAAAAACTGCTTAAATACTGGAAAAACTGCCTGCTGGATGCTGAGTGGAGTAACAGCATGTTCTATAAAGAGCCGCGTGTGACGCTGGCGTTTGAAGACCGTATGCCGGAGTCGATACCGGAAGAAGACATCGAATTGCTTTTCCCCGACGGAAGGGAGGACGGGAAGAAGTGTAAGGTGCGCATTGCCCCCTGTGTGCTGCTTCCCGAATATGAGAATGACAAACCTATTGGTAAGACGTTTCCTGAGTATCCTTTCTTCATTACGGCGATATTAGGACCCGACGGTTCCTTACAGTTGCCTGAAAATCCGATGGACCGTGTGCCGATGTTCGTCCGCAAGTTCCTTTCGCCCAATGCCAAGGACGACCGTACTCTTGCTTCCCTCGATGAGGTGGATAGCCTGCTGAGTGCGTTTAAGACCGATGTGGCTACCGAGGAGGAATACTGGAAGGCGTGCGAAGCCCTCTTCCGGAAGGCCACTGGAATGACGTTTGCCGAAATGAATTACCCCGACCAGCCGGAGATGGTTATCACGAAGGCGCCCGTCATGGGGATGGCACAGAACATCCTGCGGTTGTACGACAAGTTGCTGGAGTGCAAGGAAGACCTCCCGCTGCTGGAGTGCCTGACGCGCTGCGAGTGCGAACCGTTGCTTCCGTTGCCTGCCCGTCGGGAGATTTATGCCAACAAGCGGCACCTGGCCCAGATGAGCAGTGATTTCCCCTTATCCGTTTCCCAGCGTGAAACGCTCGCCATGTACACTCATCCTCGTGGCAGCCGGATTTTTGCGGTCAACGGTCCTCCGGGAACGGGAAAGACCACTTTCCTGCAGACGGTCATTGCCAACCGGCTGGTGCATTCCGTGCTGACGGATGGAGAACCTGAGCTTATTGTAGCCAGTTCGGTCAACAATCAGGCCATTACCAACATACTCAAGGATTTCGAGATGGAAGCCGTTGAGACAGATGCAGCTGAGGTACGCCTGGCGGCACGCTGGTTGCCGGACCTGGATACGTTAGGCTTGTACCTGTCTGGAAAGAAAGAGCTGACTGAACGCTATGCCATGATGCTGAACAACAGTGGAAAGGGCTTTCCAGAAGCGTACGATAATCCAGAGCGGGTAGACGAGTACCGTGCATACTATCTGGAGCTGTTCAACCGTTACTTCCGTACCTCGTGCAAGGATGAAACAGAGTGTCAGTACTACCTTCGTGAACAGATGGCCCTGCTGAAGGTCCGGATTGAAACGGGCATGGAGGCTGCTGCACAGAAGGAATCTGATACTGTAAATGAAGGAAAGAATCTGCTTGTCCGGATGATGCAAACATTTCCGCAAGACTTCTTCTGCCTATGAAGACGTCATTACCTACTGGGAGCAGAACGACGATTTCAGGGTACGTTATACCCGGCTGACAGAAGGAGGGGAGTACAGGAACCTGCCCTGCATGGAAGACATGGCCGTGCGCCTGGACATCAGCTACCGTTACCAGATGTTCTGGTATGCCATCCACTACCGGGAGGCTGAGTTCATCCGTCGCCTGAGCCGTTGCACGGAAACCTGAACCGTTCGGACCGTACAGTCTACCTCGAGCGTCTGAGACGGCTGGCCTGCGTGATGCCGGTGTTCATCTCCACCTTTCATTCCCTTCCGCGCTATATGACCTGCAGCAGCGAGGGCAATCCCTCCGTGCCCCTCTACAATACTATTGACCTGCTCATCGTCGACGAGTCCGGACAGGTGTCGCCTGAGTTGGCCGTGCCCTCGTTCAGTCTGGCCCGGCAAGCCATCCTCGTGGGCGACATCGAACAGATAGAGCCCATCTGGCCTGTGAGCGGACAATACTCTTTCATCAACCTCCGCCGCTCCGGGGTGGTCACTTCTTCAAAAGCTCCGTTGTATGCTTTCCTGACCGAACACGGTTTTCTGTCCTCTTCCGGAAGCCTGATGAAAATGGCCCGCAAGAGTGGCAGCTATCAGGTGGACGGCGAACGCGGGGCCTTTCTGCGCGAACACCGTCGTTGCCTGGACTCCATCATCGCCTATTGCAACGATTATGTGTACCACGGGCGACTGCTTCCCCTGAAAGGCGACTGTCCGAAATACGCGGATCTTCCCTCCAAAGGCTACGTCCATGTGAACGGATATAGTCAGAAAGGAAAGACCGGAAGCCGGTTCAATGAAGCCGAAGCTGCTGCCATCGTGAAAATGGCTTTCGCGCGAGAAAAGAAAGCTGGAAGAAGCTTACGGAAAGCCTATTCCTCAGGTAGCCGCCATCGTTACCCCGTTC